>ERZ795056.986-NODE-986-length-34052-cov-9.396123_pt1 | contig 34052 bp, 24 predicted proteins | sample MGYA00375140_ERZ795056 | MGnify/ENA primary metagenome ERZ795056 (study PRJEB30185, sample SAMN05720227) | activated sludge metagenome | isolation source: Anaerobic digester | place: USA | collected 2015-03-09 ...
AAGTGAACGATGAAGCCACACAGGAACTGATGGTGAGTTTTTACAAACACTGGCTCAGCCCCCCAACACCGAAAGGGGCAGGTAATTCAACTACAGGGGGGCTCCGCTCTGCCTTCCTCAAAGCACAAAAAGAACTGAAGGCCAAATACCCCGAACCGTATTTCTGGGGGGCTTTCGTTATGGTCGGAGAGTAGGGAGAATTAAGAATTAGGAATGGAGAATTAGGAATTAGATAGTGCTCTGGGTTTCATTAATCAGGATGAAATTGGTACGATTCTGTCCGATACTCAGTCCGGTTCGACACCTGAAGCTCCTTTTTTTTTCCGTTGAAACCGGAGTTTGCTTATTTGCCCTTCTGAATTACCTGCACCTTATTGAAAACAAGTTTACTCATCATCCTGTCCTTGTGCTGGATCCCGGAATTTTGTCTGGCCCAAAATCAGGCAGCCCCATCCCGTGATCCTCTGCTGGATTCCATTGAAGCATGTGACAACAGAGGGGAACTGGCCCGCTCCAATGTATTTGCACGGCAATGGGTGGACAAAGTGAAACTGGCTCCTGGCAAAGACAGTGTTGATTACGCCAAAGCCCTCGTCCTTCTGAGCGATGGCCTCATGGCAGAAGGTCCGTCTGATGAGGTTCGTTCTCTTCTCGATCAAGCTCTTCAAATTCAAATCCGCGGATTGGGACCCGACCATGGGGATGTAGGTCGAACCACCGCCAAAATGGGGAACTATTATTTTGCCAAAGAAGACCTGGATTTGACCGAAACCTGGTGGAAAAAGGCACTGACTATCCGGGAAAAGGCATTTGGGCCAGAAAGTGAGTTTGTTGCCACGACACTCTATAATCTGGGGCTTCTCTACGAAATCACCGACTTTCGGAATTCTGAGTCATTCCATCGGAGGGCACTGGATATCCGGAAAAAAGTTTTGCCTCCTGAACACGAAGACATAGGAAACTCCCTTCAGGCACTGGGGAATCTCTACATGAATAGTTTTGGGGATTATGTGAAAGCCGAGCCAATGTTTCAGACAGCCCTGGAAATTCAGTTGAAAACACTGGGTCCGGATCATCTGTATGTGGGTTATACCCTGAACAGCTTAGGTGATTTGTACCAGTCGGTCGGTGATTATGAAAAAGCTGAGCAATTCAGCCTCCGGAGCCATCAGATCATTGCCAAAGCTTCGGGGCCGGAATCCGGGGAGGCGGGACTTCTGCTAAATAATCTGGGAGCGCTTTACCAGGAAACCGGTGATTTCGCGAAAGCCAGTTTTTACCATCAGAAGGCTCTGGCTGTTCATTCAAAATCAGAGGAAGAAGGGACAGCAAAAGCCACAACATTGATGAATCTGGGCATAGTGAACACACACCTGGGCAATTATGCTTTGGCTGCCAAACAATTCACCCAGGCCCAGGCAATCAAGGCCCGAGTCCTGGGAAAAGACCATCCATCCACTGCATTTGTCCAGTTTCAGTTGTTTTCGCAGTATTGCCAGACCGGTGCCTTCCGGAAAGCCGAAAAAGAAGGAATCTCTGCCCTGAACAGACTGGAAAAGACCTGGGGCGAAACCCATCCGGAAACCATGAACTGCCGCAACACAATGGGTATTCTCCGGTGGTCAGAAGGAAAAACAGAAGAAGCCCGCAAGTGGTTCTGGAAAAACAATCAACTCGGAATGGTTGTCCTTGAAAATGTGTTTCCACACATGTCAGAAAGAGGAAGGGAAGTGTTTATGGAGAAAGCGTCCCGGAACGGAAAATACTTCCAGTCGTTCTGTGCTGCACATGGAAAACGAAATGCCCTTGTTTCCGGGTCCTTATACAACCACCGCCTGGCCTACAAAGGTCTGTTGCTGAACACATCAGCCCGCTGGCGACAAAAAGCCAAAAACAGCGGCGATAGTTCCTTAATACACCAGTACGAACAATGGGAAAACCTCAGAGGCCAGATCGGGAACCTGTTTTCCAGTACGGACGGCGCCGAGAGAAGCACCATGGATTCCCTGATCGAAAAAGCGGAAATCCTCGAAAAATCACTGTCCAAAAATCTGGCCCGGTCGGGTGGTAGTGAGGAACGAAAACTGCGAACCTGGCAGGACGTCCGGAAAAATCTGAAACCCGGAGAAGCGGCCATTGAGATGGTACGAGTGCAGAAGTTTGGTGTTTCCAGGCGGGTGACCGACACAACTGTGGTGCCAAAGAAACGGTACAATGTGCAGGATCTCACCGATACCATTCAATATGTGGCCCTGCTCCTGAAGAAAGATTCACCTTATCCGGAAATGATTCTATTGGAAAATGGAAACGACCTGGAAGGGAAATCCCTCAAGCGGTATCAGAATTCCATTCAGCACCGTATACCGGACCAAAAGGCTTATCAATCTTTCTGGGAACCTCTGGGCAAACAACTGAAAGGAATCCGGAGAATCTGGTTTTCAGCCGATGGTATTTATCACCAGATCAACCTCAATACACTTCAGAATCCGAAAACCGGAAAGTATATTCTGGATGAAATCGATCTGCAACTGGTTACCTCCACCAAACAACTTTTGCCTCATGACAAGGTGGAGACCACAGGCAAAACCGCTTGTCTGGTTGGAAATCCGGATTTTGGTGCCCCCAGTGCACAGCCATTAATGGCTGGAATCAGTCGTTCTGCCTCTTCATCCTATTACCTGAAGCCCAACCCGGATGCGCATCTCGAAAATCTGCCCGGCACCCAGCAGGAAATTGACAGTGTGGCCCGGATTCTCGAACGCAATGGCTGGAACGTAAAGAAACTGGTGGGTGCGGATGCCAACGAACAAAATGTGAAAGACCAGGAAAAGCCCCAGATCCTGCTTTTGTCAACACACGGTTACTTCAAAGCCGATCAGACTCCCGGACACAACCCACTGATTAATTCGGGTTTGCTGCTGGCGGGTTCTGAAAAAACCCTGCGTTCCGGCAAAGCAGAGGACAGTGAAGACGGAATCCTGACGGCCTACGAGGCCATGAACCTCAATCTGGAGAATACAGAACTGGCCATCCTATCCGCCTGTGAAACCGGGCTGGGAGAAATCAAAAACGGAGAAGGAGTGTATGGATTGCAGCGTGCTTTTCAGGTTGCGGGTGCCCGGTCGTTGATCATGAGCTTATGGAAAGTAGACGATGACGCAACACAGGAACTGATGGTGCGGTTTTACAAAAACTGGCTCAGCCCCCCTGCCCCCAAAGGGGGAGTTGTATTAGCTCCCCCTTTGGGGGTTGGGGGGCCTGGGCTCCGTGCTGCCTTCCTCAAAGCCCAGAAAGAACTGAAGGCCAAATACCCGGATCCGTATTACTGGGGTGCGTTTGTGATGGTGGGAGAGTAGGGGGAATTGAGAATTAGGAATTAGGAATTGAGAATTAAGAATGATGAGGAAAGTGAAGAGTTAAGAATTAAAAGTGAAGGGTGAAAAGTGAAAACAAGTTAACAGTATCATGCACCAGTTCCCCCTTTGGGGGTTAGGGGGCCGAGCCTGTCCCGATTTTACATCGGGAGGCTAGGGGGCTTCAGTTCCCCCTTTGGGGGCTAGGGGGCCGGGGGCTAGGGGGCCGCATTCCTCCTAAACGGCTGTATCTGCCAGTAGGTAAGTGAACGCCAGGCCCATTCAAGGGGACCGAACCGAAAATACGTTAGCCAGATCGGACTCAGAATCAGCTGGAAGATCCAGACCCCGAAGACCACATAATACAGTTCGTAGCGCTGAAGCTGGGCATACATCCCGAAGCCAAAACCCATGAAAATGGTGATGCAGATGAGGGTCTGCATGATGTAGTTGGTAAATGCCATCCGACCGACGGCCGCCAGTGCCTTTTGCAGAAAACGGAGCCCGCCCCATTTGATAAACAGCATAATCAAGCCCACCTGGCCGATGGTGGTAAACAGCCGCCCGACATCATAGCTCATGCCGGTGAACCGAAACGACAGCAGATCGAACTGGTGCGATACAATGTAGGATGTCTCCAGATAATTGATCGTAAGTCCGATGGCATAACCCGCCAGTGCCATCAAGGCATAAAAACCCATGGACTTTTCGGCTTTCAGAATGCCGTTTTTCAGAAAGGCCATCCCCAGCAGCATCATGGCAAACACATCGAAGAAAAAGAATCGGTACATCACCGTGGTCTGCATCATCTGTGCAATGGAGGCCTTAAACCACACAATGTCCCAGTACCCCTTTTGCCGGGCTGCAATACCTTCTTTGATTTTGGCCGCATCGGGTTTTTCAGCGGACACCATCTCGTCCCACTTCTCGATCTGCTTCGTTTCTTCCTTGCTCAATGTGGCACCGGTACGTTTCTTCTGGCTTGCCTTTTCGGCCAGTTCATGGGTGTCCCGGGCAACAACGTAATCCTTTACATTCAGAACGGTGGAGCAGGTAAACCAGAACAGGGAAAGGAAGATCAGATGCCGGGGTTTCATGTGGCGGAAACTGAACACGAAAAGACCCAGAAGGGCATTGGCATACAGAAAATCACCGTCCCAGAGAAGGAGGTAGTTGTGGATCACCCCAAACAGAACCAGCCACAGGATGCGCCGGAAGTAGGTATCGGTCACCGATTCGGAGGAGATGGTCTGGGAAGACCGGCTGGTGAAAAGAATGACCCCGGCCCCAAACACCATGGAGAACATGCCCCGCATGGTGCCTTCGAAAAACAGATTGGTGATCCACCAGACCTTCAGGTTCCATCCGGTGGCCCCGCCCGTATTGGTGGGATCGCCGTAGGACCAGAACAGGCCAAACCCGTTGATGTTCATCAGTAGGATGCCCAGCAGGGCGCAACCCCGGACAACATCAAGCGAATTGATTCGTTGTGCGAAGGCGGTGGGCGAAAGGGTGGCGGTTTCTGTCATGTATGTATGTTGATAAGGTAAATTCCGGAAGACCGGAGGCATTCGAAAAGCAATATTGATCAATCTTCCTGTTCCACAATGGATTGACCGGCGAAGCAGAAGGAAGCCGACAACCGGAAGGACGGCACCTCACCTGTTTCGGCATACACAATCAATGCGAATGCACAAAAACCAGTGAGGCAGCCAATCCCGGGTTGAAAGCGAATGTTTAATCGTTATAGAATGAGGACCCAAAGGAAGCCGCACCCCATCCCTCCGCAAAAACGAGTGACCAGATCCGGCCGGGGCGTGACGAAATGGGGGGATTGGGGAGTTTTGCTTATGCATGGATTCAACGGATCTCGTTCACTGAAATAAAATCCTTTCGAGAGTTTGTCTTGATTTTCCGCTTCGGCGGGTGTCTCAACTCATCATATGCGGTTAGCGCCTTTGGCAAGATAGAGCTCTATTCTTTTAGCTTAGTATCAAGAATAAAAGATCTAAACGAAGCAATTTCATATAATAGTGTATCCTTAGACTTTTTTTCTACAGCATAATTAATATCAGTAATAGTTTGTCCAGGCCATGAGATGTTTTCAAGCAAATCGCTAATTTGCAAGCTGTTAATAAGGTGTATTGAATCCATAGCTAAACTGCTAAGTTTCCAAATGGTATCAGAAGAAACGTAATTAATTTCATTCTCGATTCTTCTTAATTTCTCTGCGCAGCTTCTAATTTGTTTCATAGAACCAATAATTTCAAAAATCCTCGGATCCGGGAACTGAATTGTATTCCAATCCATTTCGCTTTTTATTGGCTTTATATCAATATCCACCAGAAAATCTGGACCTTCAAACTTATATTTTCCAGCTACATCCAGACCATTCCTATACCAGAAGTTATAGATAGCCCCAGAAGCCTCTGTAGTGTTGTATGGTGCATCTTGATAAACCTCACCTCCATAATTCAAATTAAAAATCACCTTTCCCATAAAAGCAAAGGTAATTGAAATTAAGATTAGCTAAATTGAGGTAAATTAGAGGTCTCATTAAAAATATCTTCAAATCGCTTTGAAAGTGATTTTATGGTGCAATACATGGCTGATAAAACCTTTAGCCAAAAAGCTCAGCATGTATTGGCCGAAGGCAAAAAACTCTGGCAAGCCTACTTTGCCCATACCGATGTGCACACCGTTCGAGAAGAACTAAAACTGAACCGTGCCGATGTGGGCTGGTTCCAGATCCGCAAAGTCTTGCTAGCCCGCAACGCCAGTGGCGATTTTGTCCCCGTCAGTTTCAAACCCTACGAAGAAGCCTACAAAGCATTGACGGAAAAGTTGCAACTGATGGTTTATGAGTTGGGGTTTTTGAAGGTGTAGGTGGATAAAAACCTATAAGGTCTTCGAAGACCTTATAGGTTTGACACTGTTTTAAAAAAAACCATTATGCAATTCCAAAAAACGGAAAGGCTTGGTGGTGGCATCTTCAATTGGAGGGTGGTAGCGATTCCAGCCTGGCAATCTGTTCTTTCAACACCCCCAGCCTTTTTTCGTCCGCTGGCAAATGCGATTGGGATACGATTTTTTCATACAGAGGCAACGCCTTTTGGAACCAAGCCAGTGCTTCTGTAGCATTTTCCATTTTTTCTTGAATGAAAGCCAACTTCCAATACGAAATGACCAAACCCCGAGCAAATTCTTGGTTATTTGGATTGGCCTGGTAGAGTTGCTCACCTAAGTCCTTTCTCTTTTCAAAAAAGTCAAGGGATTTGGGCAAATCCCCAAGTACCTGATGCATTTTGCCTAATCGATCAAAGGAAAAAGCCAGGCCGTTTTTCAGGCTTTCGCTCCGGGGATTGGCCTGGTAGAGTTGCTCATAAAGATAATTGTACTTTTCAAAAAAGTCCAAGGCTTTGGGCAAATCCCCAAGGGCCTGGTGCAGTTGGCCCAATTTTTCATAGGAAATGGCCAGGCCACTTTTCAGGCTTTCGCTCCGGGGATTGGCCTGGTAGAGTTCCTCCATTAACTCTTTGAATTTTTTAAAAAAGTCCAGGGCTTTGGGCAAATCTTCATAGGCCTGATGAAGGTCGCCCAATCGTTCATAGGAAATGGCCAAGCTATTTTTCCGTCTTTCGCTTAGGGGAATGGAATTATGGAGTTTCTCCGCCAGTTCCTTTCTTTTTTCAAAAAAGCCAAGTGCTTTAGGCAAATCGCCCATTGCCATGTTGAGGTCGCCCAGATTTAAATAGGAAATGGCTAGGTCGTGTTGAAAGTTTTCGCTCCGGGGATTGTCACTGTAGAATTGCTCTAATAGTTTCTTAGTTTTTTCAAAAAATTCTAGAGCTTTAGGAAGATTTCCCAGTTCCTGGTGCAAGTCACCAAGACTTGAAAAGGAAGCGGCCAGACCATGTTGATGGCTTTCGATCTGGGGATTAGCCTCATAGAATATTTCAAAAAGTTTATTTGAGTTTTCAAAATAGGCAAGGGCTTTAGGCAAATCGCCAAGAGCCTGATGCAATTTTCCCAGTTCGTAATAGGAAATAGCCACGTCGTGTTGAAGTCTTTCGCTGTGAGGATTGTCCCTAAAGAATTGCTCAAAAAGATAATTTACCTTTTCAAAAAAATCGAGGGCTTTGTGCAAATTACCTAGGTCTTTGTGTAGTTTGCCCAGTTTGGAAAAGGAAATGGCTAAGCCGTGTTGAAACCTTTCGCTCCGGGGATCTTGTAGGAAGAGTTGCTCAGCTAGTTCCTTTCCTTTTTCAAAAAAGGAAAGGGCTTCAGGCAAATCGCCCATTTCCTGATTTAAATCTCCAAGTTTCGAAATTGAAATGGCTAGATTCTTCTGGTCTTTTAGAGCAACAAAAATATGGTTAGCCTTTCCCCAATGTCTGAGCGATGACTCCATCCAACCCAGTTCTTCGTAACTATCTCCGACTTTTCCATATAGGATGCCCAATTGTCTTGAAACCCCTGCGCAATTTTGTGCCACAGCCTTACCCAAATCTACCCAATCCCAGGAAGCGCCTAGTTCCTGACCCAAAAGGCCCACCAGCCTGGCTAAAAGTGCCTCGCAATTTTCAGTATTGGGTTCTAAAATGCGCAGGCACAAATCGGCCACCACAGGGTGCATACGGTAGCCTTCTTTGCCCCCTTGCAGCCAACCGCTTTCTTCCAGGGTTTGCAAGTTTTGTTCAAGGGTAAAGGCATCGGCTTTGTCTTCTAAAAAAAGCGTATGGAGGTCTTTTATTTTCTGTTCCTCTGCCGGAAAGAGGCAAAAGTTGCGGAGTAGGTCTTGTAGGTCTTGCTCCAGTTCTTCCGGTTTCATCAGGGCTTCCATATATGTTTCCAGGCGCAACTGGCCTTGCGCTCCTGTAAATTTCTGGTGCTGGGTTTCTGCCACCAGGGCTTGCAAATCGGGGTGGCTCAGTTCGGCTTCTTTCCACCAGGCGAGTAGTTGGGCCATGGTACGTTTCCGCAGGCGGCCTACCTTGGCCAGTATTTCTATTAAGAGGGTGTGCCTTTCTGCCTCGGTAATGAGAGCCCGAAGCGTTTCTTTTTCTACATCTGCCAAATCAGGAAGTTTTGTATCATCGTAGTAATTCAAGAACACCTGCATGGCCATCTCCACGGGCAGTTCGTTTACCTCCAACGTTTTGTAGCGGGAGGAGGGTTTTGCTCTGGAGGTCAGCAACAAGTGCCAGCCCAGATTATCAAGCCAGCCTTTGCTTTGGTTAAGGTCTTCGGCATGGTTGGCATTGTCGAGCACCAAAAGGCCTGGCTTTGGCAAGCTGCGCAAGGCATCTTTCAATAGATTAAATTGCTGCTCCTGGTCCGTTGTTTCCTTGAGCATTTCTGTAAGGTTCAAAGCTTCGGCCATGGCATACAATAGGCTTATTCTAAGGTTGTCTTGTTGCACCAATACCCAGGCCATGCTTTGGTATTCGTTTTTATGTCTTCTCCAATATTCCTGTGCCAGAGAAGATTTTCCTATTCCGCCAATGCCGTTTACCAGTACCACATCGCTTCCTTGTTTTAGAAGGAGAGCGATTTTTTCCAATTCATCATCCCTGCCCTCAAACAGCTCATTGTTTTGGGGCGGATCGGAAAGGATGGTTTGCATATTAGGGTTCTGGCTTTCCTTTCTGGCTATACGAAGCAGTTCATCTACCTTTCCTTCTATCCGGGTAAGATGAGCAATAATTTCATTCTTTACTTTCTTTAGTTCGCTTGCAAGCTTTTGAACCTTTTCATTTCCCTTCTCCAGCTTTTCAATAACTCCCAGGATTTGGTTTAGCTTTTCTTGGTGGTCATGGTTTACCCGGGCGGCCTGCTCCAGTAGGGCAATGAAATAGGCATTTCGGGATGCTTCGGTGTTCTTCAGCTCAATGTGGAAAGCATCTTCAAAAACAATGAAGAATGCCTGAGCGAGCACAAGTTCCAGGCGGCCATCCTCGGGCATATCGAGGGTGGATCTCTTTTTCAGTTGGGCTAATCCTTCAGGAGTGGTGAGCTGTTCAAGTAGGTTAAATTGCCCGTGCAAATAGACCTGCACTTCTTCAGCCGAAAATTCTTCGTCTTGCCACTCCAGGTTTTTTAGCCCTTCGCAAACAACTAAAAGGGCTTGTTTCTCCGGTTCATTGAGCCCATCATATTTTTCTAATTCCGCTGGCAAATCCTTGATGGCCTTTTTGGTTGCTGCCTTCATGGCTTTGGCAAGGTCGCCATTCATGCCGGAGCGGGCGTTTTCTTTAAACTTTGGAATGAGGGTTGCCACATGGCTCAAGGATATGCCAGAGGCAGCTGCCCAGAAACTAGAGCTCAGGTTTTGGTCTCCCAACAGGGTTTGAAATATTTCCTGGCTAGGGCCAAGTTCGCCCAATTTGGGGAAAGCTAATGAAGCTGCAATGTAAGCTCCAATGCTCCCGGCTGCTTTAACCTGGCCAATAAGTTTGGGTCCTTCTACTTGCATAAAACTAATTATTTGCAAGCAAAATAAACTAAAAACCAATCAGGCAAAAACCGACCTGGTTTGGCAAACTCTCTCCGCCAACAGTCGTTTTTTTGGTTATTCTATTCATTATCCAAACCGTTCAGCTGAGTAAACCTAGAAGGTTTTAAAAACCTTCTAGGTTGGAGGACACTTTAGTTTGGACAAGCATACAAGTCAAGGTGTTCAGCACTTAAATGAGAATTGGAACTTTAAAACTTAATAAGACCCTCCAAAATATTAATTTCATTATGTCTTCGAACAACTTCAGATTTAACTGAGTTGGCATCTACTTTCACAAAATCGTAAATCGAGCAAAGTTCCATTTGGATGCTCTCATTCATTTGCAAGCTTCCTGGTAGGATGGCATAATTGAAACCTGGTTGAAAATCAGTATTATTCTCTTTTAGCAATCTTGAAAATTTGACTGAGGGATAAATCAATCCATCCACATGCTGATTAGAGAAAAAGTAATTTGCCAACATAGAAGTCAATCGATATACTCTCTTGTCCTCAATCGCAAATAAGGTTCCCAAGACCACATGCCATTTGAGTAGAAGATCCTTGAGTTCATCACCCATCTGAGCATTTAAAAAAGCCGACCTTAGCTCTCTCAACTCTTCATGCTTTTCCATCTCTTCAAAATTCCCTACAACAGCTAGCATTAAATTCTTTTTCACTCCCCATTTCGCAATGCCTACCTGAAGGGCTTCCTTTTGACTTTTGGTAAAACTGTCGATTGTTTCCGCATAACTTACCAAACCTGATTCAGCACCATAAAAAATTATTTGACCAGATTTGTTGCACCTTCCCAACTCGGTGGTTTTCTTCATTTCAGGAGGCCGATGATAAAATCTGGAAATTGGAAAGTCTTCAGCTGAATATTCCTCTTCTTTCAGAATTGAAGATCTCCAAATGGAAATTGGTTTTGAATCAGCAATAGACCTCTCTCCCACCCAAATCGGAATTGGCTGTAACTTTAGGAGCTTCCTAAAGAAGTGAATATCAAAATTTTTATAATTTTCGAAATACTTGGAATATGTATCTATTCGAATTCTAACAAGATCCTTTACCGCCTCAACATCTCTGATGCTATTACCAGCGAACTTTTCACCACCTAAATTCTGAATTTGAAAATTTTGCATAACTGATCTTTTAGGGTTGATTACATGGTTTTGTTTAGTCCTATCGATATTTCAAAAACGTAAAGATAGACGTTTATGAATCTGGGACTTTTGAACTATTTCCTATTGAAAGCTCCCCCAACTTCAACTCCCCCCCTTACCCTAACCTCCCTCTCCCCCATCCCATAAAGCCCGATCTCATATCCATTGAAGGAAAAGGTATTGCCGGTGAATTCAAAATGGCAGTTTCCGGTAAGGCAAACCAGAATCCACCGTCTTCCCGACTTTGGTCAGGGGTTTGCGATCCCGGGCTTTGCAAAAGGCGGCTTCTTCGAAAGGGTTCAGATTTGCGGGACGGGTGCTGTCAAACAATTCCCGGCAATTGAACAACTCTTTTTACGGCCTGTAAAAACTCCGGCGGGAGTTTCCGGGACGATTTTTACAATTGTAAAAGCTTGTTCACCAATTCCCGACAGAGGTTAGAGGGTGTAGATGGTCGTCCGGCAATTGGTAAAATAAGTTTACGGATCCCACTCCGGACTTTTCACTCTGTAGGAATTCCGGCGGGTACTGCCGGAGAAGTTTTTACAACTGCCGCCATACTGTTTACAACTGCCGGACGGTGTTTTACAATTAGTAAACAAGTGTTGGAGATTGGTAAAACAGTTCCGGCAACTGGTAAAGGATTTTTACCAATCCCCGGACAAAGTTTTACAACCCCCGCAGCAACCGAAATAATTCCCGGAACCATTCCGGAAGTTGCCGGAATAAGCGGACGACGTGCCGGATTTTGTAGGTGCGGCGCCGGATGTATCCAGGGAAATCAAAAAATTCGTCGCATTTGGGTACTTGATGAGTAATCATAAGTCACAATCAAACAGGGGTTTGTAAAATGCTATCCGGAATTATCCGGATATAATCGTTTAACATCCGACTAACAGATAGCGTCGGTTTTTCCTTTGTCAAGTCCAAATCAGCAGGAGGTGCCATCACTGGTCAATCCCACAGAAGAGGCAATCATTCATTTTTTTACTAAAACTATAATCGTTTATGATAAGTGATTTTGTTCAAAAGACCGATGCAGGATTGTCGGCACAGTTAAACAGTTTTCATTCACATCTGGTGACCCTTGGTGTTACCCTTGGCTTCTCTCAGGCAGAGATCGATGAAGCCAAAGCCGATGCTGACTCTTTTGCCTTTCTGGTTGTGGCCCACAACCGGGTGAAAGAATACCTGAAAACGGTTACCGCATTCAAAAACGACATTTACACAGGTGTTGGCTCAGCCGCACAGACCTTTCCGGTATTGAATCTGGAGGGCATCCCGGCTACTTTTGTTCCGGATGGTATCGTTACCCGGTTCCGGGCAAAGGCAGCCAAAGCGAAAGCGGCCACTACCTACACGGAAGCCATCGGTACCCAACTGGGCATTGTGGGTTCCTACATTGCCGATCCGGATCCGGCCACTGCCAAACCTCAGATTCTGGGGCTGTCCATCGAAGCGTCCAAAGTGGTTCTCAAATGGCGGAAGGGAACGTTCGACGGCATCAAAGTTTATCGGAAAGTGAACGACGGAGCTTTTGAAATGGCCGGCGTTGACATCCGCCCTCATTGGAACGATCCCCGACCCCTTCCCAACACCGCCGAAACCTGGACCTACAAGATCCAGTATTTCTATGACGATTCCGATGTGGGCCTGTTTAGCGACGAGTCCTCTATCAATGTCGCCACGGACATTAAGACCGTGTAACCGGTCAGGATTTCCCATTGATTATGTTTTTTTTATTAGTTTTACTGGCAGAAAGCCTCGCTTCGTTTGGAGCGGGGTTTTTTATTTTCAAACGAAGTCCGGAAATGGTTCCTCTCTCTTTACTTTTCAAATACCACCAAAAATCTGCGACCCATTTGTTTCATCTCCGATTTTTCTGCCTTCATGCGCCATTGTGAGCAGCACTCTTCTTTCATCGAAAAATTCTCCTCTTCAAACAGTGCAAAGTAAACGGGGATGTCTAAAAAGTCTCTCAACGCCAGATCTAATCAACCTGGTATTCAATTAGAACTTTATGTATTTTCTATGTGACCTATGTTTCTATATGGTTAAACGACTCATTTTAAACCACATAGGAACATAGAAGCACATAGGATTTTTATATGTGAATATTGATTCTGATCTAAAAAAAACAGAGTGTCTCACCTTTTTGGACAGCCCCGTTAGGTTTCCTCCTAAATTTCAAACGCGATTGGAATAGTCCTCAATGAACAATTCCCGAAAACTGTTTGGTAATTCTGTTGCACAATCAGGGTCTTTGATTCCTGATAATTATGGTCAAAATTGCATTCTTTACAAGAAATCATGCTAGGGGTGAAATCCATTCTGCCAATCCAATTTCAAAACAAAATACTCCCGGGAATGGGGGAATGTATGACGAAGCGGATTCTTCATCATCCTGTAAAACCCATTCATCTCTTTGCGGTATTTTTCATGGTGTTTGCAGTTCCTCTTTTTGGCCACAGCAAATCGGGGTTAACGGGCCTCAGGAACAGAAAAAAGGTTCACATCGATCACCTGACCATCCGGCTGGTACACCAATCCGGCATGACCTTTTGGGTTAGAAGCAGTATAGCAACCGATTCGTCCATCCTCATTCTCGGTGTTCCGGTGCAGAAAGATATGTTTTCAAACGACAACGGGAGATCTTTGAACCAACGGTATGGAACCGAGACAAGAGATACGACAATCATCCTGAACCGATCAAATTTTGATTCTCTTCTCGTAACAAAAAAAAGAAGATCATTTGGAAACAACCACATGGATGCCCTCGCTGGTGTTGGGTTAAGTTTTGGCTTAGTTCTGAGCGTTGCGGCCTCTGTTGGAATGGCAAGAGATGGAAACTGGATTGGTGCCAGTATTCCGGTTGGATTGGCCGGGGTTGCAGTCCTTCTGTTAAAGGCCCGAATGAAAAACAGGTTGAAGCCTCATATTATGTACCCTCTTAAAGAATAGGATATTCATAAACAGAACGTCTGTCCCGGATGCCCCGCAGAGAATCCAATACTCTGTCTGGGTGTGTGTCTCTAATAATCAACAATCCTTTTCCTGATTATCCTACTTTTTATCCAAAGGTTTCATCGGTTTCAAAGCCTTAAAACTCCGCCCGGATATCCTGCAAAAACCGGAATGGTTCTCTGACTTTTTCTTCATTCAGCGGAGGAGAATCTCCATCTTTTCTGTGACAAGTGGCATTGATGCATGCACCCTGCAGCCAACCAGAAAACTACCTGTGAGGAAGTGAAGGAACAAAAACACCGGAGAGACATGGGTACAAAAGAAAAGGGTAAACACCTGAAACTATTCAGCGGAATCGTAATCTGATGAATTGGCTATTCCGGAATTACATGCTAGTAATTCCTAACGTAGGGTGCTGATTTATTCTACTTACTTTTTTTCCTGGCTCGTTTCTCAAACAAGGGTGCGGTAAAAAGCTCATACAACCCAAACAGAAATTCGAGCCTGTTAAGTTCTGTGGTGAAAGGCTGCGACCGATAGCATTGATCGACAGCTTTGTCCAAAATTTGGTGTGCTTTGACCAGGTTTGGCGGCATACTGAGTGGATCATACAAATCAGCCAGACTGCTATTAGGGTAAGCCTGTCGGATAGCCAGAACATCTTGAGCAGCCTCTTCCACTTTCCGTTTCATGGATTCACTCACGTTCCGGGGGAAAGGGAAATTGTTGTAAACAAAATCACTAGAATATCTGAAGTCGCTCTTTATTCGACCACATACCGTTTTTACCCAGGCCATGTGCATTAGGGACGTTAGCATTCCAAACAAAAAAAGGGAGGCATTTGGAATACAGCTACAACTATTAGCGACAATGCTATCACGGCTAAAAAATCCTATTGGAATGTAATTTCGATTCTCTGAAGAATGGAGAGGAACAACAATATAGTCGCTCTCTGGTTGTCTGATCTCTCCAAATTGGGTTGGAAATTGAGCCAGTTTTTTAGTTGGCAACTTTGTGCTTTCCAGACGCATTTTCCTTACCCCCTCAATTCGATGATAAAGCAGAGGCATTTTTTTTAGGGCATGTGGCTCTAAATCAATCAGCCAAAAACACCACCGTTTTTCCCCATTTAAAAATTCCTTAGCAGAGATAAATGGGTGGATAAATTTTAAACCTTCAGGCTCCTTTTGGCAATACTCTTCCTTTTCTGCGTCAGTCAATAACAAAAAACCTCCGTCTGTGGGTTTGCTGCCATACCGCATCGGCGAAACCTTTTCAAGTGGTTGTGACCTTCTGGAGACAACAAGATCAGTTCCTTCAGCAAGGTAAGGATTGATGTTTTTTGCCGCTCTTTCAGTTGATTCTCCTTTGATGTCGCTGTAGTCATAAATCAATTTTGAGGACACATCAAATCCTGCAAATCCAATAATGACACAATGGACGGCTGCATTACCTTTAGCTTCATTGGTCCATGAAAAAGTTCGGTGGGCAAAATGGATCTTCACTTTGTATAGGTTGAAAAGGACATTCCATAATATGCTTACCTGTTCACCTTGTGAAATACTGTTTGTACTTACAAAGGCAACCTTTGTTTTGGTATTCTGTATGTATTGGGCCGCTTTGAAATACCATGCCGCTACATAATCCAGAACTCCTGCACCCTGCACCCCTGCAAAAACTGATTCCATATCAGTCTTTTGGGATTCGTTCTGTAAGTGCTTGCCAATAAATGGTGGATTGCCTAATATGTAGTTAAAAAACCTCTCTGTTGGTTCAGACTCAACTACCCCTCCTGTGGGGTAAACATTTACTTCCTTTGCGTAAATATTTACTATCTCATACTCGACCACTGGTTCGGTTGCCTGAATGATGTTGACCTTTCCGGCACGAACATCGTAGGTGTTTTGTGGATATAGTTCACTCCAATTTAAACGTAACGCGTTGCCATTTAACACTTTGGCTGACTTCTGAATTGGTAACCGGACGAAGTACTGACCAAATTCTTCCGACACTTTCATGTTCATTTGATGGTCAATGAGCCACATTGCCACTTCAGCGATTCGTGCAGGGAATTCGTCGTATTCAATTCCTGAGAACTGGTCTACATCTACCCGAATTATCTCTTTGACATCAATAAAGCCTTGCCCGCTTTTGTTGAGTTCCCTTAGAATTTCAATTTCTAATTGACGTAACTCCCTATACGAAATTATGAGGAAGTTACCACATCCACAGGCAGGATCAAGGAAAGTGAGGCCCGAAATCTTTTCGTGAAACTCATTTAACTTTCTCTTATTCCCTTTTGCCTTTTCAAATTCTGAATGAAGTTCGTCCAGGAAAAGGGGCCTAATTACTTTTTGTATATTCTTTTCAGATGTGTAATGCGCTCCAAGATTGCGTCGCTCTTTCGGATTCATGACCGCTTGAAACATGGAGCCAAAAATCGCAGGGCTAATTTTAGACCAATCGAGCCCGGCCGCATACAAAAGCATGTCCCGCATCTTGCTATTAAAAGCGGCAAATGGCAACATTTCTTCAAAGAGCTTACCGTTCACATAGGGAAAAGCAGTGAGGGTTTCATCCAATGTATTAAGCCGTTTATCTAAGGGTGTATTCAGCACCTGGAACAGCAAAGCCAGATGCATCGCAAGATCACTTCCATCCTCTTTGGTATTCCGGTCTATGTAGTCCTGAAATTGCGTTCGCTCAAAAATGCTTGTATCTTCCGCAAAAAGACAGAAAAGCAATCGTACAAGATAAACCTCCAGTGCATGACCTGTATAACCACTGGCTTCGAGCGCATCGTGTAATTTACCCATCCGCTCAGCAGCTTCAATGTTTGCAGGATCTTCCTCTTTATAAGTACGCTTCTCATAGCCTGCGATAAACCCAAACAGTTGAACATGTCTGATCAATTCGTTCAATGGAAAATCAACTGTGGCATTCGACTCCAGATCATATAACCGGAAATTCTGAAAATTTGAGACCAGAATGTACTTAGGTAGTTCGTGTTCCTTTAAACCAGGAAAATAATCCTTTGCCTGCTTATAAGCTTTATCAAGACTTTTTCCACCTGACTTATGCTCTACCAGGACTACGCCCTTCCAAAGCAGGTCAATAAAGCCATCCTTTCCATCCAGCTTTTTTACTTTGGTTTCAAACGATGCCACTCGTTTTCGGCCTATACCAAAAACATTGAAAAATCCATCCCAAAATGATTTTGCTTCAGCATCCTCGCTGGTTTCATTTTCCCACTCCTTTGAAAATTCAACAGCTCTTGTTTTTATTTCGTTCCAGCTTAAGGGCATTTTGATAAAGTCGTTTGAAAAATGAGCGGTTCCGGATTGTCGGCGAATATGAGTTGATTTCTGTGGGAGGCCAAATTAAGCGGATATTTTGAAGAAGATTGACAGCTGACTAATTGCTTCCGAACATTCAAATTTGAACAAATGATTTCATCACCTGTTCAAACAGGGAGCAACCTGTGTTTTGGTGCAGTAACCATTCAAAAACCTCATTTCATATATTAATTTAGGTGCACAATAATTTGCAAAAAAAGTTTCTGCAAGAGTTTAAGTCCAATTTACATTCAGAGGAAGGCTCTACCCAGTTTTACCCCTCTCCTTTTCCTCAGAACTGGAAGCGGACAAAGAGGGTGTTTCGATCTCCTTTTCCAGGTTTAGAATCAACGATCGAAATGACCAGAGATCTGGTAATTTTTGCATCAGGATTCGAATTGGCTGAACATCCTCATTGGCTGAGATAGACAAAAATGAAATCAGCGCCACAGGGTTTTTCGCCAATCGGTCCCGCTTCAGGTTTAGCCCAATGGTAAGGTCCTTTATCCGCTCTTTCCTTCTATCAGAAAAGATGCCCTCGGTTCCGTTTTTCACTACTTCTTCAAAATGTTCCAAAAACAAAAAACCTGATCCAAGTTCCTCATAGGTTTTTGCAAATGTTTGGAAATCGGTCTTATCCACAGATAGACGAGCCTGAGGTCGGTCAGGAAATGACGCAGTAATCTTTTTGATCAATTCTTCGACAAGGCGATCGTGGTTGTGTAACACCAACACAAAACGAAAGGCAGGGGTGCGCAACATTTTAAACAGAGGCACAATCTCTTGGTCCAGATTGCTAGCCAACATATTGTAGTGAATATTGATCCGAAACCTCCACCAAAGGATTCAACCTTTTGCTGGCACCCTGGTTGTATTGCATCACCTCAAAATATTATTCTCGCCCATCCCATACACCAGGCACTTCTTCGAAGGTATTGGCTTTGCGGTAGGCATTGGAAGATTGGTTCATGGCAAAAAAAATCCTGTGCAAATCTACAATGTTTTGGTTGGGATTGCCCAGTGAAAGACCCCTGGCTTTTTCACTGGGTTAGCCGGACTCCGAACAGATGATCTCAATGTACACTTTCTCACAAATCAAAAATCGTTTTCCAAATTATCCTAACATTTCAACAATTCAAAACACTTCCCGGATATCCTGCAAAACCGGAATGATGCACAGCCGTTTTCTTCCTTCAACGGGGAGAATTTCCATCTTTCCCGGAACAGGTCACATGGATTCGTGTTGGCAGGATAATCCTTGATGGATGCGTACCAGACATCACCCCACATTCCGGAAAAGAGGAGCCCTTTTGTAATGGTTGTGTAATAGTTCGAAAGATGGTCCGACTAAGGCTTCCCTCAAACCAAATCCTGAACAGGAAGGTATCGCCTGTAGGTCGGTTCGTTGTGAATGTGAAAACCAATTTTTCGGTACACTTTCTCACCTTCGGCTGAAGCTCTTAATTCAAAAGCCGTAATTCCAGACTGCTTTCCAAGTTCGACAAGTTCATGTACAATTTGAGAGCAGATTCCCTTCCGCCGGTACCGGGGAACGGTATACATAAACAGAATAAATCCGACCGATCCACATTGGTCTTTGAAATGGCCGGGTTGCTTCCGAACCGCCAGGCAGCCGGTTCCCACGATTTCCTCACCCGATTTGGCCACAATGCACCGAAACAAAGGGCTGTCTAATTCGGCTTCAAAAAAAGCCTGCAAGTGGATTTCCAGATTGGGAACACTTTCCCGCGGTGTTTCCGGAAAGAACCCGAGCAGAAATTCGACTCTTCGCTTTATCAATTGGGGAATATCGGCTCTCGTGGCCATCTGGTACGTGATTTCTTCCGAAGACTTTTCCAATGGAAGGATAAAAAGCCAGGTGGTTTGGCCGAAATCTCCATCCAGCTCCTTTATTTTTTGAAAGCCCAGACGCTCATAAATATGCACCGCTGCCGGTTGAAAAATGGAGGAATGTAAGGCCAGTGTTTTCTCGCCTGAGTCCTTTGCCTGTTCGATACACAGACGGGTAAGGGCTTTCCCAATGCCTTTTCCTTCGTGTTCCGGATGCACACCCACGTACCGGATATGTGCCCAGTCGACGTCAAAAAATTTATGGGGGTTTCCGTGTGGCAAAAGAAACGCCATTCCCACCAGCCTGTTTTCAAATTCACACACAAAGCCCGTCCCTTTCGTTAAAAAATCGAGGTAGATTTCGTTGGTGTGGGCCTTCCTCATTTTTGCTGCAAAAACTTCTCCAAGCACGTCACTGTATTGCGAATATGCCAGCAACCCAAGTGCTTTGAGGTTTTCTATATCCTGGTTTTTTGCCTTCCTGTAGGTATAATTCATGACGACTTTATCTTAATTTTCAATGTATTCAGAATGCCCCTTCCCGGTATTTTCTCCCAGCCATTCCCAATCAAGTTTCATATAGATTTTACCTGATTGGAGCATCGACAAACGGGCAACTGCTCTTCCCGCTTTCAACTCATTATCGGTGGTGAGGCATTGATACATCATCTTCATCGATTCGTCTTCCATTTTAGCCAATACATTTCCTTTCAAAATGTTACCGCCTTCATATTCGGCACTCACCTGATCTCCTTCCTGTTTGTACCGGAATAGGGTATTTGAATCCACTTTGCCATGATCCGAATTGGTGACGATCCGGAAGGTTTTGTTGTTGAGATTGTATTTCATAGTTGTTTCAATGCGATTTCAATTTGCTGGTTGTGTGATTGATTGTGAAGGGCTACTTTTTCAAATTCCATTTGAAGGGTGCGCAGACCTGTTTCATTGTGAACGAATTCTTTAGCACCATACTGTTCAAAGAACTGGTCCACCAATTGGATATTCACTTCACGGCACATGGCATACAATTCCTTTTTTCCATCGAGAGGGGCATTCTGATAATCAAAGGCTCTGTCCCAGTCGTCCTGATTGAAGGCCCAGATTACTTGCTTTGGTTCGGCAATTATTTTTTTCAATCTGCCCACAAACAGGTATTCTGTATCGGTGAGATGGTGAAGAATTTGCCGGATGCTCCATTTTCCCTGGCCATAGGTCCGGGAGAGTTCAGAAGCGGTTAAATCGAAAGCTGAAATTGTTCTGGCTTTGGTTTCTGCCAACAGACGCAGAGTTTCGGATTTGGTCATGGTGGTTACTTGTTTTCTTTCTATGTCAGTGGTTTCATTTTGCCTGTTTCCCGCCAATGGAAAAGGTATGGTTGCGGTCATAGGCCCGTAAGCCACTTGTGCCGCTGCCATTGTTGCCAGGCCAGAAGGAGGTGCGTTTGTCGTGATGTTCAGGCATACCCATTAATTCTTAAAATAATCTTCTTCCAAAATGGCATACTCATAGTTGTCAATCCATTGTCCTCTGATGGGCAGTATCTTTCTGTGACGACCTTCCCTGATCAATCCGTTTTTTTCCAGGACTTTAATCGAAGCCTTGTTCTCAACTGCACATCCCGCACAAACCCGATGGAGTTTTAGTTCGTTGAAACAAAAGCTCAAAACGTATTCCACCACTTCGCTTGCATATCCCCGGTTCCATTGCGAAGGATGCATTTTGTACCAGATTTCGGCACTGAAGTATTTTGGTTTTCCCAATACAATGCCAACCAGACCAATAAAATCTTTCTGATCATTTTGAATCAGCCAGACAAATCGTTGCCTTGGATCTGTGGCCTGGTCCTGTATCATCGGCAGGATAAAGCTTTCTGTTTCCGAAAGACTTTTTGGGATCCCAAGGGTATTAAACTGATCCACTTCGGAAAAAGAGTGGAGAAGATGAATGTTTGGAATGTCTTCAACAGAGATTTCTCTCAGCGAAAGGCGATTGGTTTTGTGTATCATATTCCATCATTTTGATTGCAGCAATGCCGTAAGCCGGGATTTAACAGAATCCCATTCATGATCGAGTATGCTGAAATAGGCTGAGTTTCGTTTTGTGCCATTGTCCCTGAGCATATCGTGTCTGAGAATCCCTTCAAACTGACCTCCGATTTTGGCTATGGCTTTTCGGGAACGAAGGTTGTTCTCATCCGTTTTTAGCTGTACCCGCTGGGCCTCCATTCGCTCAAAGCAATACGAAAGAAGCAGGAGTTTACATTCCGTATTCACTGCCGTGGCCCAGTGATCCGGATGAAGCCAGGTCCAGCCGATCTCGAGTTTCCGGTGAATGGCCTGAATATCCATCAGTCTCGTGCTGCCAATCAGCCGGTTGTCCTTTTTATGACAGATCACAAATGGAAACTGATTTCCTTTCTCTCTTTCCAGCAAGGCAATGGAAAGCGTATGGCGAGCATTCGCTCCTTTCGACAAATCGATTGGAAAAAATTCCCAGATGCGGGCATCCGTTGCCAAAGCTTCCAGTTCATCAAAATGTTCCGCTTCGAGTGGCAACAACGTAACCACGTTCCCTTCCATTACTTTCGGACTTTCCTTCCAGACCCTGTTTTCCATAGAGCATTTTTTGTTGGGGCAAAGGAGAATCCTTTTTTAAAATCAGTACAGATACAAATTTGTGTTTTTCTATGGATACAGATACGTTTGTGCAATGCAGAAAAAAGAATTGCTGTACATCCAGATCGCCAATTCCATTGAGCACCAGATCAAAAATGATGTATTGAAAGTTGGGGACAAGCTGCCCTCTTTGCGCACTCTTGCCCAGGAAAAAGGGGTAAGCCTGAACACCGCCCTGCAATCGTATTTTGAACTGGAGAGCAAAGGGCTCATTGAATCCAGGCCACAATCGGGGTACATCGTTTCGTATTCATCGAAACATTTGCCCAACATTCCGGCGACCAGCCAGCCGATCATGGCGAATATGGAAGATGAATCCGAAGAAATTATTTTCACCGTGGGCAAAAACAGCGCCTCTGCCAGAATTCAACTGGCATCCGGGGTTCCGTCCATTGAACTGCTGCCGGAAGCGAAACTGAATAAAGCCATTGTCCAGGCCACCCGTTCGATCAAAGGAAGCGGACTCAATTACGATAAGGAAGGTAACCAATCCCTGAAAAAGCAGGTGGCACTGCGATCGCTTTTATGGGGCGGAAAACTGGTGGCCGATGATCTGATCACCACCTCGGGAAGCATGGACGCCATTTCTACCTGCATGCTTTCGCTTACAGAGCGGGGCGACACCATTGCGGTTGAAAGCCCTGTTTACTTTGGCATTCTGCACCTGGCCAAAAGTTTGGGATTGAACGTGCTGGAACTGCCGACCAATCCGGTTACCGGAATTGAAGTGGAGGCTTTGAAAAAAGTACTGGAAAGCAACAAGATTAAACTTTGCCTTCTGGTCAGCAATTTCAGCAATCCACTGGGAAGCTGCATGCCCGAGGAACACAAAAAAGAGGTGGTTCGACTCATGGAAAAGCACAATGTTCCCCTGATTGAAGACGATCTTTTTGGTGATTTGTATTTTGGTCACCACCGACCCACCTGTTGCAAAACCTATGACGAAAGCGGCATGGTGTTGTGGTGCAGTTCGGTATCCAAAACATTGGCACCCGGATATCGGGTGGGCTGGGTGGCACCCGGGAAGTTCAAGGAAAAAGTTTCCCGTACAAAACACTTCCATTCTTTGTATTCCACATCCGTTACCCATGAAGCCATTGGCTGGTTTCTGGAAAACGACCGGTATGAAAACCATGTACGGAAACTGCGGCAAACCCTGCACCGGAATTCGCTTTTGTTTCTCCGAAGCATCCATGCGAATTTCCCGGACGATACGCGGGTAACCATTCCACAAGGGGGATTGCATTTGTGGGTGGAGTTGAACAAACGGATCGACACCGTAGATTTATACAATAAGGCCATGGTGCATAAAATCAGCATCGCACCCGGCAGAATGTTTACGCTTCAAAACCAATACAACCATTGCATGAAACTCAATTGTGGACTGGTTTGGGGCGATGAAGTGGAGCAGGCACTGAAAAAGGTTGGGGAACTGGCCGCTATGATTTAGCGTTTATCGGTTTTGTGGGTAGGATAAAACCTGGAAGTTTTTAAAATCCCGTAACCCCTACTGCTTTTTGACAAAGATCTTCCTGGAATAGGATCGGGTGGCGGTTTGAATATTCACCACATACATGCCATCCGCCATCGTGCCCAATTGCAACTGCAGCTTATCCGACCGGAGGTTTTCAGTCCATGTTCTCACCACTCTGCCCTCTGCATCCATCATCTTTACCTTGGTAATGTTATCCAATCCTACAATGTTGATTTGGTCAGATGCGTGATTCGGAAAAATACTCACCTCATTTTTTACAAGGTCTTTGGATCCCGTTACAACAGAGTCTCCGTAGCAATTGTCCGGCACCACATGTACGGGCTTGAGAATCTGAGGCAGCTTCTGGTTGCCAAATCCAGTGTTCTGGGTTTGATCGAAGAGTGTGTAATTCAATGTGCTGTTACTGGCACCCAGCCAATCCTGCATGATCGTTGAAAAAACACGACGGTAATCAAACTGAACCGTTTTCACCTGGTAGTTGTTGGCCTGCGTAGCTTCACTCAGATTGATGTTGGTTCCCGAAATACCCGGACGAACCACCGATCCAAACAAAAACATAGGGGCCACTTCACCATGGTCCGTTCCCAGACTTCCGTTCTGCGCTATTTTCCGTCCGAACTCCGAAAACGTTAAACCCATCACATCGTCACCCAAACTCTGGTTGTTCATGTCCGTTACAAAGGCCAGAATTGCTTCTGACAACTGCTGCAGCAAACTGGCATGGGTACCCAAATGGGTTTCATTCTGAACCACCTGGCCCGAATGGGTATCAAAACCACTGATTTTAACCAGGTACACTTTTGTGTTCAGACCACCTGAAATGAGTTTACCCACTGTTTTTAACTGATTGGCCAGAAACGTATTGGGATAGGTGGCGGCATTGGTACCGGCACTAAACGCATTGCTGATGCTGTTGGCATAGACATTGGTGCTGGCGTCATTCTGAATAATAAACTGCAGCAGGTCACCAAAATCTGAGGTTGGAATGTTGGCAGGCGGTTCCCCTCCGAGGCCATTGATAATGGAATAATATCCATTGAGATCCTGGTTGTTGAGATTCATTGACAACCCGGTGTGTTCTGCACCATGGAAACCAAGAGAATTGTCGCTGCTCCCGAATTGCAGACCCAACGGGTAGCTCGCAGAAAGGAAATCAGCATAATACCTTTCGAGAAAGCGCCCCATCCACCCACTGCTGATGGCGTTGTTTTCCGGGGTGCCATCGCCTCCTGTCAACCAAAGATCGGTTGATTTAAAGTGCGATTTATCCTGAGCCGGATAGCCAACTCCCTGGACGATGCGCATCAAACCGGCATCATACAAACTTTTAAAACCGGTAAGGGCAGGGTGCAATCCAACCTGAGCATCCAAAGGAAGGGTAGAATCCAGGGTGATCACCTTATTATTCCCCGTGAGGTTTAGTTTGATGGTCGGCCTGAGACTGCTGTACAGATCATACTGGTTAATGGGAACCACCGTATTTAATCCATCGTTGGCTCCCTGCAGCTGGATGATCACCAGTTTTTTATTGGTGCTCACCGGACAGCTGGCCATATCGAATGTATTGAACATCGACATCACCTGTGAAGGCAACATGATCAAAGCGTTTGCCGAAGCGGTCAGTTTTATGAAATTTCTTCGTTGCATGGTTCCGGATTAAAAGATTTGAACTTCGGGGGCGCTTAACATTTTGTTCAGCAAAAGCTTCAGTCTGGGCTCCACAACCGTGGCATTGTTGGTACTGGTGTAGTCCGACCAGGCCGTTTCCCAGTAGGCATCATCCAGGCCTTGCAGTAAATATGAATTCTTAAAATAATTCACCCGGTTGAGATCAGGCTCCAGAGCAAAGAGAGCTGAGCAAAGTTCCAGGCACAAAACGTTGGGGTCGCCTGGCTCGGACACAATTCCGTTGTCCTTCAACACCTCGGCTATCTTAATGATCCCGAAAATGTTGGCATTGTTTCCAATCCGGTTTTTGCCATCCAGCAATGATTCTCCCATTCTGTACCGGGCAATAAGAGTGGAAGCTGAAATCCATGTTTTGCTGTACTCCGGATTCTGGTAATAGGCCGGATGCCCTGCTACATTTTCAGGATCAAACAGCACCATATTGGCTGAGATTAAAAAGGTATTGTGAACAAAATTCTGCCAGAACGAAATGTAAAAATTGGATGAGGCTGCTGCCGGATCCGGGATCGAACACCCAAGATAGGTGCACACTTCCGAAAGCAACTGGATGGGAGATTTGATGATGGCTCCAACTGTTTCATCATCCGCGTTGGCATCGTCCAGGTCGTAAAAATGCTTGCTCTCAAGAAGCATTCTCAAAGCAGGCAGCAGTTCATAATTGTCAGCAAACAACTTCTGGGCAAGGGGTCCAATCACATTTTGCTCGGTCTCCTGGCTGATGTTGCCCTTCACAAAATAGATGTACAGCTTTCGGCAGATGTGTTTTGCCGTTTCGATTTTGGCGAAAACCATGTCCACAAACTGACTTAGTTCCGTTTCCATCCCGGCATCGGATGTTGCGCCGTTGATCTGCACCAGGTTGAATGCACTGCTGAAAACCTTCGCACTTGTATTGTGCTGGCTAAAGTTGGTGTTCCCTCTGGGCAGACCGGTATCAGGATCTGTGGTGCTTCTGGAACTGTCTCTCTCGAAACCAGTCAGCACTTTTGCGGCCTCAACAATATCATTTTCCGTGTAGTTGGTGTAGTTTCCGGGGCCGATCTGAGGTCCCTTTCCAATGGTAAACAACTCGAGAAACTCTCTGGCGTAGTTTTCATTTGGCGAATTTTTCCGGTTGGAGTCGTTGTTGAGATAATCCAGCATCGAATTATCCCGGGTCATTTTCAAAGCAAAATGTTTGTAGTTTCCCTGGGCATAAAAAAGGCACAACCGGATGTGGTCATAAAACTCCGTGGCAGAACCCGCCCCGTTTTGTTTTCCTACTGTGAAACGGGTGGTGAGGAAATGAGACAGCTTATACTGGATCGTTGGATTGTGTATCGCATTGTACCACCACCAGCCGGCAACCAGAATCGCTTTTCTGCCCTGGCCGGTGAAACTGGTGGCTGCATTTGAGGACTCTGTCCAGAAACCATCCGGACTGGCTGATGGTAAAGGATCATAAGGCAGCGGAATTGTGGGTGCCGCATTCTGGGTCAGAACATCCATTGCCTGTGCCGGCGTTAACAAGGCCAACTGGTCGATCTGGGTTTTGGTGTACCTGAAACAAGCTCTTCTAAAAAGGTGCCTTGCCATCTTCTTACCTAAAACCAGGGTATGCGGATCCAATGATGCCATGTTCTTTGTGTGGTTGATTTAGATTTCAAAGGTAGAAATTGACCCTTGCCTTTTTCCCTTTCTGTACCAAAAATAAATCCGTTCAAACGTCGGGATCATTTGATTTGGACAATGCCGGAAAGGACGTGTCACTTTACCGGGATGCCTGAATTATCTCCAAAAAGAAAATGGTTTTTATCCTCTATTGCCCGCAAACAGCGAATGTAATTTTTGGGGATTTCGCTGCCGGGAATGCAGATTCTGATTATCGATACACTCGATAATGCGGCGTAACGATGACAGAATTCTGGCAGGGAAGACAACATACCGTAGTGAAAATCCGAAATGACGGCTACGGTTCCTGCCTTCAGATCAGCCTTTTCTCAAACGCAGCGGCCACGGCAGCGGCAACCGAATTGACTTGCAGCTTTTCGTAAATATGACGGATGTGGGTATTGACCGTCGGGATGGAAATGAAGCACTTGTCGGCGATCATTTTATAGCTCAGTCCTTTCACCAGTAAACCCAGTATTTCCACTTCACGCTCCGTAAGATTTATATCCGGTTTGGCCTGTGGCCGGTTGTCTCTGGCGAAAAGTCGGAGCACCTGCCGGGCAATGGTGGGTGTCATCGGCGCACCGCCATCCAGTACGTCCTCAATTCCTTTCAACAGTTCCGATGGCGATGCCTTTTTGAGGATATACCCATCGGCACCGGCACAGATGCAGGCAAAGACCTTGTCGTCATCTTCAAAAACGGTTTGCATCAGAATTTTGAGGTCCGGGAAGTTTTTCCGGAGAAGGATCAGACCTTCTATTCCATTCACATTTGGCATGTCCACATCCATCAGCACCACATCCGGTTTCGAATCTTCCACATGCTGAACCACCTGCCGGCAATCGGGCCAGGTTCCCACACATTCCATGTTGGTGGTCATGCTGATGAGCAGAGAGAGTCCATCCCTGCGGCTCTCGTTGTCATCGAATATGGCGATCTTGATTTTCACATGACAAAGGACTGAATTGATGCGTTCTTATCATATCATTAATATTAATGATATCGAAGCAAACATACGTAGAAGCGTTCTTTTCCGGTAGGAAGAAAGGGATCCGGCACCACAATTCATCCGGACAAAATCACACGGCAAACCGGACTTCGATTCTGGTGCCTGCTCCTGGCTCCGATTCCATCCGGATTTCGGCCTTCAGATCTTCCGCCCGTTTTCTCATGTTCCGCAACCCGTTACCACTTTGGTTTGATTTGAGATCAAATCCGATACCATTGTCTTCAATTTTGAGGTGAATCTGCTGGTTTTCGCAGGTCAATTCCACCATCAGCACTGTGCAACCGGAATACTTCGCCGCATTGTTCACGGCCTCTTTGATCAACAAAAACAGATCTTTCCGCTTTTCCATATTCAGGTTCAAATCCGACAAATTCTCGGTAACCCGGAAGTCAACTTCTGCACCCTTTGCTTCCATCACCTGCACCACAAATGCCCGGATCCGGTTCACCAGATTGTCGAACCGGTCGTTTTTCGAGTTGATGCTCCACACAATGTCGCTCATGCTTTCCATCATGTTTTTGGTGTCGGAGTTGATCCGGTTCAGAACCTGGTTTACTTTATGGTCTTCGGGCAACATCCGCCGGGCGGCTTCTCCAAACAGCGAAATACTGCTGAGGGTTGAGCCGATTTCATCGTGGAGGTCGAGGGCAATCTTGTCCCGAAGGCGGATGATTTTCAGTTCCTGAGCCAGCCTATAGCGGTAAAATCCATACAGCATTCCACCAAAACTGAGGATGGCCAGCGTGCGAAACCACCAGGTTCCCCACCAGGGTGGCGAAATAAAAATGGGCATCCGGGTGATGTGCGGACTCCAGATACCGTCTGCATTGGCCGTCCTTACCTGAAATGTGTATTCGCCCGGATCGAGGTTTGTGTAGGTGGCCTCGTTGAGGCTTGTTGCTGGTTGCCAATCCTTGTCAAGCCCTACGAGTTGGTATTGAAACTTATTCGAAATGGGATCTTCGTAATCATTGCTGGCGTATTGAAAAGTGAAATAGTTTTGGGTGTGGGTTAGATGCAGCTCGGGGGTGGCGAAAATTTCTTTTTCCAGTATTGTTTGGGAAGAATCGCCCCAAACGGGTTTATTGCCGATTTTGAAACCTGTGAAAAACACAGCGGGCTTGAAATCATTGTCCTTTATTTCTTCCGGATCGAACACATTGATGCCATTGATTCCCCCAAATGCCAGACGGCCATCGCTTAGTTTGCAGGAAGCATAGCGGTTAAATTCATCACTTTGGAGCCCATCCTTTTGAGTAAATACTTTGACAGCAAGGGTTTTGGGGTTGAACCGGGTCAAACCCTTGTTGGTGCTCAGCCATAAGTTTCCAGCTTTGTCGTCCAACACGCCATAGACCACATCGTTTGGAATGCCGGTGTTTCTGGAGTGAAAGGTCTGGCATTTGCCGGTTTGCTTGTCAAACTTCACCAGGCCGTTTCCATTGGTGCCGATCCATAAAATCTCCTTTTGTTTTGGGTCGTTCAACACGGAAAACAAAACCTTGCCCGGCAGGCTGTTTGCCTGGTTTTCTTTGGGTTCAAACAGTTTCCAGGCTGTTGATTGGGGATCGAAGCAAAGCAAACCGTGGGTGGTGGCGATCCAGATTTTCTCTTCCCGATCAACTGTGATCGCTGAAATAAAAGGCAAATTACTGTGAACATCCGGGCAGGGGAAGGTTGAAACTTTTCGAATCACAGGCCTGGTCAGGTCCTCAATCCGGTACAACTCCCCAGAACAGGTGCGAAAAAGCCATCCCTTACCATTTGCAGAGGGTATAATGTAAAAGGCATCTAAAATGGTATCTTCTTCAAAAAGGGGTTTTACAATGTTAAAGTCTTTGTCTAAAAAATAGGCATTATGGTTCATGGATGCCCAATAGCCGTTTTCCACTGGAAAAACCCAGGTGGCATGAAAGAGCGAATCCTGATTGCCACCATTCCTGGCAAGCAAATTTTCGCCCTTCGTTTTCCCATATTTTGGTTTGCCGAGAATGGTTCTTGTACGCAGATCGTAGCGAAACAATCTGCCTTGATTTGAAAGCCAGAGTTGCTTGTTGGCTTTGTCTTCCACCAATTCATTGACAGAAAAACCCCCGCCTGGCAAAAGCGTAGCATGTTTAAATCGCTCAACCTTTGGGTTAAAAGGAAACAAACCATAACCCAGGGAACCCATCCAACCCTGTCCGCTTTGGTCGAAATATGCAGCAGAACCAGACAATTGATCCTGTCCGATTTCAGGGTTTTGGCTTCGTATTTCTGCCATAGAATTCGATTCAACATCCCAGCAAAGCGGAACACGCGAATAGCGATGAATCCACAGCTTACCTTCTTTATCGAACCGGGCGGCTCCAAAGTAGTTTTTGTTATGGGTAAGGCTCCCAATCACCTTTTGCCTTTTTTGATCGTAAACAAAGTACTTATTTGATGCCATCGCCCTGACTGCCAGTCGGTGGTTCACGGTGTCCTCTGCCATGATCGAAAACGGCTCTTTTTCATAATCCGGGGTTAAGGCAGCAGAACGGCCTTCCGATGCGAACCGGGAATAATGGAATTTTTGAAAGCTGGGCTTCTGCTTCAAATCCGGATGAGTAAACACCCAGATTGAATCGCCAGAAGAGAGGTACAAATTCTGATTCCTGGTCAGAAAATAGCCAAAACCGCTGGGGTTAACCGGTTGCGGAAATGGGAGATATCGGCTATGGTCATTCAATAGAATATCATATCCAAAGCCCTCTGATTCTTTTTTCTCAACAACATCTGCCCAAATCCAGTAACGAGCGTTGGAGAGTACCACCTGACCGGAAGCCAAAGGAGTGGCAACCAATCCAAAATCGCTGTTTGTCAGGTTTAGGTCTTTCATCTTGTGCTTTAACCGAAAGGTGCTTTCCGTTTCCGGATTGAAAACATCCACATTATTTTTGGTGTAAGTGATCCAGATCAAGCCTCGCTTATCAACAGAAAGCTGTAGAATTTCGTTTTCAGAAAGCGAGTTGGTGTCGGCAAGCTGGTGACGATAGACTTTGAACTGACGGCCATCAAACCGGTTTAGTCCGTCCTTGGTGGCAATCCATAAAAAGCCCCGATGGTCTTGAACAACATGATTGATGAACCCCTGCGAAAGGCCTTGTTCGATGCCGATGTGTTCCAATTGCACCTTTTTGATTCCTGCAGGTGATGGCTGTGCCGAAATGACCCCGGCAAAAGCCAGGAACAAAAGCAAAAGCAGCAAGCGGGTAGTCAAAATCAAACAGGGTGAAAGCAAAATCAAAGGTGTGGAATTCGAAGGATGTGGGCAAACCCAGGTTGGTTAGAGGGAAGGGGTACCATCCGCCAAGGCCTGTTTTCTAATGAAATCCCATCATACAAGTGGCTTAAGCGCTGCATTTCATGGATCAATATCATTAAATCCAATGATTGACGGGCGTGGGTTCCCGGGCCAACCTTTGCATTGTTCACCAAACAGAACAGTTCAATGAAAACATTCAAAACTTTTTTACCCGCTTTTCTCCTGCTCGGCATCGTGGGGGCCAAAGCACAATCCTCCCTCAATGCCTCAGGTGGAAAAGCCACCGGCACGGGTGGAAGCGCCAGCTACTCGGTTGGTCAGTTGGCTTATACCACGGCTACCGGAACGGGTGGTTCGGCATCAGCCGGTGTGCAGCAGGCCATCGAGATTTTTACCGCCAACGAGGAGCTGCAAAGCATTCGGCTTTCGGCTTTGGCCTTTCCCAATCCGGTGGAGACCAGTCTGACCCTGCAGATCACCGACCCAAAATGGAGTGAGTTACGCTATGAGCTCATCGACATGAGTGGCCGGATCCTTTTCAATTCAAAAGTGAACGGAGAAATCACTCAGATTCCTTTTGCCAGCCAGGCGGTTGGGACCTACACTTTGCGGGTTGTGCAAGGACAAAACGAAATCAAATCATTCAAAATTCTTAAAAACAAGTAATCTCCAATTGTTATGAAAAAGTTCATTTTCGGCGCCATGGCGCTATTCCTATCCGCCTCGGTCGCTTTTGCCCAGGCACCAAGACAATTCAGTTACCAAACAGTTGTACGCAACTCCAGCAATGCCCTGGTTGCCAACTCCAATGTAGGAATCCGGATATCCATTTTGAAAACATCTGCAACCGGGGTCTCTCAATACTCCGAAAGACATTCTGTAACAACCAATGCCAACGGACTCGCTTCCTTAACCATCGGGACAGGAACCCAAACCACAGGTTCATTAGCCAACATTGAGTGGATAAACGATAACTATTTTGTAAAAACCGAAGTAGATCCTGCCGGTGGAACCAACTACAACATCACAGGCACCAGCCAGATACTGGCAGCCCCTTACGCTTTGAATGGGTTTATGCCCGGACCTTATAACGACCCAACCTTCAAAGGTGGTGGCGGAGGTTGGACCCGTATCGGTGGCAAAACCGGCTTGACATTCTGGGCAAACGACAGCATACAGTTGAACGATAGGCCTTTATTGAGTCTTTTTAATGACAATAGAATGGAGCTTCGCGGAGCAGGTGCAGAAATATTTGTTGGAACAAGAGCCTTAGGAGATGGCGCACTTTGGCTTGGAAATGCAAACCACGGGATCAAAAGGACACTCAATGATGTGACCATTCAAACCCTGGGAGGTGGAAATACAGGCATGATTATTTTTGCCAATGGTGGCGCTGCCACACCAACGGAAAGAATGCGGATTTTCCACAATGGGAATGTGGGGATTGGAACGGCTAACCCTACAGCTCTACTTTCGGTTAACGGCTCGGCAAACAATACGACTGGCTCCTGGGGAACCTTTTCGGATGCCCGGTTGAAAACCATTGATGGAAAATTTTCAGAAGGTTTAAGTACGATCATGAAAATCAATCCAGTGAAGTTCCATTACAATGATAAGGCTCCGCTCCAAAGCAATGATCAGCAGATCGGAATCATTGCACAGGATTTGGAAAAAGTAGCGCCCTACATGGTGAGCAAATCTGAAGCAGGTGACATCAAAGACTTAAGGCAGGTAAACAACCAGGCGTACACCTTCTTACTTATCAATGCTGTAAAGGAGCAGCAGGCGCAGATCGAAGCCCTCAGAGCCGAAAATGCTGCTTTGAAAACTGAAAACAAAGAAGTGAAAACCTCTTTGAACACCTTCCAAACTCAAATCGAAGCCATACAGGCCAAACTGGAAGTTTTGGTCCCAGCTGAAACTGCGAAAAAGTAACGGTTTTATTTTCAACCCAAACAAAAAACACCCCCTCCCAAAAAGGCGGGTGTTTTTTTGCTCAAACCAAAGGATAAACACAAGCCTCACGAACAAGTAGAAATGGATTTCTCTTCCCACAACCGATGAATTTTCACGATTGACAGATGGCCATTCCGGTAAGTCCTTTGCAAGAAGAATCATGTAGAAATTTTTGATACCCGGCCTTTTAGTCTTTAGATTCATTGCCCACAAAGCAGAGACGGAAGTGGAAGTAAAACCGGCAAGGACATTTAACCGCGGCACCGCTTCCGCAAAGTGCTACATATCTGGTTATAGCGGGGGGGTTGGATTTTTTCGGGCTACTTCAATTTAAAGCAGAAAGTCCTCGTAATTCGTTGGATCTACAACTTGTGTGCTGCCGCCAGGGTATCCCACTAAAAAAGGGGCAGGAAAACGGACTTTTTCCTTTGGTTTCCATTTGAACTCCCAGGCATTCATAATACCACCCTCCTCTTCCAGATAGTCAATCTCCTGTTGGGTGCTGGTGCGCCAGAACCAGGAATTCACGAATTTCGAATGATTGCGGTTGTGCTTCAGGCGCTCTGCCGCCAAATGGTTTTCCCAAAGTGCACCCACATCGCTTCGCAGGGCAAGGGGATTGAAATTTTTGATGATGGCGTTCCGGATTCCAGTATCGTAGAAATACACCTTTTTCGACTTCTTTAATTCGCTCCGCACATTTCGGTTCAATGCCGAAAGGCGGAAGACGACAAATGCCTTTTCTAAAACATCGATGTAGCGCTCAACTGTCTCCTTATCAATCTCCGCAAGTTGGCTGAGTTCATGGTAGGATACTTCCTGGCCTATCTGCAAGGCAAGTGCCTGCACAAGTTTCTCCAATACGTGGGGCTTTTTTATGTTGCCAAAGCGTAAAATGTCTTTGTACAAATAGCTGTCGGCCAGAAGCTGAAGCGTCTCCCGGGCCTCTCCGGGCTTGTTCACCACTTCGGGATAAGAGCCGAAAAGGAGCCGTTGTTCAAGCAAACGTTTCTCCTCCAGCAGACTGGAATGGTTCTTTAATTCTTCAAACGAAAACGGGTAGAGATGAAACTCATACTTCCTGCCTGTGAGTGGCTCATTGAGCTTATCTGCCAGTTCAAAGGAAG
>ERZ795056.988-NODE-988-length-34003-cov-9.782579_pt1 | contig 34003 bp, 28 predicted proteins | sample MGYA00375140_ERZ795056 | MGnify/ENA primary metagenome ERZ795056 (study PRJEB30185, sample SAMN05720227) | activated sludge metagenome | isolation source: Anaerobic digester | place: USA | collected 2015-03-09 ...
CGAGATGACCAATGAAAAGATAAAGAACAAACAGCATTTAATATTTTAGACAGCTTGCATAAAACAAACTCATCATGTGGACAGAAAAAGAAAATGCATTGTACCAGAAATTTGAGTTTGCAGATTTCTCTGCTGCTTTTGCCTTTATGACCAGGGTGGCGTTATTGGCTGAGAAAATGGACCATCATCCCCGATGGACGAATGTTTATAATACAGTTGAGGTTTGGCTGAACACCCATGATGCCGGGGATGTAGTAACCGAAAAAGATCGCAAACTTGCTTCGCAGATCGACAAGATCGTTTAGAGTTTCACGTTAATAATTTTATCACCCCGTTTGATAAACCGGCCGATCGGGTTATCAAAAGCCTTGAGGCCATTGGCTTCCAGCAATTGTGTAATGACTGGTAAGCTGGCTTCATTTGCAGAAAACAATAATCCTCCATTGGTTTGTGGATCGGGTAACAGGCTGAAAGCTTCCATCACATTTACACCTTTTTCGAACCCAACTTTAGTGCTGTAACTGTTCCAGTTCCTGAACGTTGCATCGGGAACGATCCGTTGAGCCAGGTATTCCCTGGAACCTTCGGTTACGGGTAACTGTGAGTAAAGCAGCTCGGCAGATAAACCAGCGCCTTCTGCCATTTCTACCAGGTGACCCAGGATGCCAAAACCGGTGACATCGGTCATTGCCGTAACGCCTGGAATTTTACCCAACAATTCTCCAACCTTATTAAGTGAACTCATTTGATCTAACATAACCCCGGCATGTTCTTCTTTTAATAAACCTCTTTTTTGTGCTGTTGATAAGATGCCTACGCCAATTGGTTTTGTGAGGAAGATAAGATCGCCTTCTTTGGCGGTATTATTTTGTTTGAGTTGTTCAATGGTACAGGTACCAGTTACGGCCAATCCAAATATGGGTTCTGTACTGTCGATGCTATGACCGCCCGCCAGGCTGATGCCCGCTTCTGCACAAATATGCCGGGCGCCTTCCAACACCTGTTGTGCCAATGAAGCAGGAAGTTTTTCAACCGGCCAGCCCAGTATGGCCACAGCCATTAATGGTCTACCTCCCATCGCATATACGTCACTGATAGCATTGGCCGCGGCGATTCGTCCAAAATCAAATGGATCATCTACGATAGGCATAAAAAAATCGGTGGTAGATATGATGCACATTCCATTGCCGATATCATAAACGGCTGCATCATCGTTGCTGGCGTTTCCAACCAATAAATTGGGATCGTTGGGAAAAACCGTTTTTCCGTGAAGAATCTCTTCCAATAGCTTTGGCGCTATTTTACAGCCGCACCCTGCACCCCGTGAGTATTGTGTGAGTCTGACCTGGTTAGAATCAGAATTTTCTTCCGGTCCGGGAGTAGCTATTATATCTGGCATGATTATTTTTTACGTTTGAATATGATGGCTGCATTTCTTTGCAGATCGCCACTGAACCTGATCTCATATAAATCCTTGCCATCGCGTACTACCAGCAAACCCGTGTTGGGTGCTATGCTGCCCAGGTTTTCGGCATACATGATGAGCTGCACACTATCGGCATTCCGATCTATGTAAATTGATTTGCGGATTGCATTGGTGCTAAGTCCCTGCTTAGCCATGATGATCGCACCATTCATTAACACACTAACGGTATCGCCATCTACTTCTCCATTATCGTATAAAGCCAGTTGAAGACTGTCGGATCTGAAATAAACCGTTTGTTGTGTGATGGTTTTTCTTTTATCTACATCCACGGCCGGGAAGTTTGTATTAATATTTTTAGGGATCATCTTTGTATCAGTAAAATCAGGTTCCTTTTTAGCTACTGCAGTCCGCACTTCAATTTCTTTATTAGCAAGGCTGTCTGATGTTCCCGTTTTTTTCCTGCCCAGGTCAACACTTGAAGGCTTGGCTGCAATGGGATGATCGCCGATCTCTCTCGTTGGTTTCTGTTTTGCTGTTTCGGGTAAAGTTTTAACGGTTAACCTTTTTGCTTCGAGTATTTTATTGTCGGCTTCAATGGCAGCCAGGGTTTGATCATTGGCCACAAAAGAAAGATCGTTCACTTTTCCCAATTCCTGCAGGTGAGGGATGAGGGCGGATTGCCAGTAATCATTTTTTCGCTGTAGGCTAACCGTTCCCGTTAGTGAACTGTATTCTTTGGTCCTGTTCGTTGAAAAGGGACCATTTAACTTTAATACACTATCAACTACCTCAAGCGTTAACACACTTAACGACCTGACTCCTTTTGGCGGGGCTTCGGGATAATTATTGGCAATGAGACCAGCGTCCTCAATGATTATTTTTCCGTCTGCTTTTTTGATTTTAACTTTTTTTACACCATAATACTGTTTATCATCCACGATGAACCAGGTATGAGAATAACCACTGAACTTTCCTTTTTTTTCTTCACTGATGGCAATTTCATATCGGTAAAACAGTTTCGTTGTATCGTTGTACAGGGTCCCTTTCCATAAGCCGGTGATATCAGTTTCCTGGGCCTTGCCCAATATGGGAATGAGCAATACGATTAATGGGATTATAAATGAACGGAACTGCATGTTAAAATGTTTTGAGTATTTGATACACTATCAACGGAATCGCAGCTTATTTTATTTAATAAAGCATCTATATTTTCTCTTTTTAGCAACGATTTCTCATAAGTTTTATCATAATACTGCAAAAGGATGCTAAAACATGCCCTGGTATCTCCTTCAATTAAAAAGCCGATCGCCGTTTTCGTTTCCAGCGGACCCAGTCTTTTCTGGATACGCATGATTGCGTTTACCAGTTTTTCTTTTTCCAAGGAACCATACGCATCCATTATATATTGAAGCCGGTTTTCATAAGGAATATCTACAAAATATACGGGCATCAAACGCATGGTTTTCCAAAAGGCCGGCGGTATATTCAACACCCCGATGCGCTGGCTCTCATCTTCCAGCCAAAAACACCGATCCGTATACAAGGATAAAAACCACGCCAGTTTATTTTCAAACATTTCCTGGGAAGGTTGTGGCAACTGACCAATACCTCCAAACGCAGATCCTTTATGATGAGCAAGACCTTCCAGGTCGATCACAGGTTCGTTGAGGCGTTGCAGTTGGACAAGAATATCTGTTTTACCGCTTCCGGTAAATCCACCCACGATCCTTCCATCATAAGGATTTTCAAATTGATTTAAAGTCCAGTTTCTAAATGCTTTATAACCTCCAACGAGCGTGTACACTTCAAATCCATACAGATCAAGTAACCAGGCCACAGCGCCACTGCGCATACCCCCACGCCAACAATGTACCAGCACACGGTTGGGATGTTCATTGGTTGAATTTGATGTTTGCCTGGCTTTTATAATGGCTTCAACCTGTTCTACCATGTCACGCATTTTTACGCCAAAAAAATCAAGTCCGAGTTTGATCGCCTTTTGTTTTCCCTGTTGCTTGTAGGCGGTTCCTACAATTTTTCTTTCCTCATCAGTAAATAACGGTAAGCTGTATGCGCCAGGAATGTGGGCATGGTTAAATTCTCCCGGACTTCTGACATCCAGTACCGGGAAATGAACGGCCTGTTCAAGGAATGTTGTTATGGTAATTTTTGTTATCGACATGCAGGAACCTGTTCAGGGGCATCAGCTAAGATACAGAAACTATCTTCTGTGATTTTATGTTATGGCGAAGAGCATTTTGTAACGGAAACCATTAATCATCTTTCTTTCTTCTCAGGATAACGGCGGCATTGGTTTTCAGATCTGCGCTGAACCTCACTTCATACACTGTTTTTCCTTCCCTGACAATCAGCAGGCCTGTGTTAGGGGGAATGCTGCCCAGGTTTTCGGCATACATCACCAGCATTTGTGAATCAGGACTGTTTCTATCGAAATAAACAGTATGATTATTCGGCCTGGTGTTGAGGCCTTGTTTGGCGATGATCACTTTGCCATCGAGCAATACACTTACGGTATCGCCATCAATTTCACCATTGTCATAGAGGGTGATCTGCAGGCTGTCTGCGCTGTATGTTATCGATTGTGTACTGTTGATAGAACGTTTCGCCACATCCAAAGCTGCACCTGATTGAACAACCTCTGCTTGTTTTACAGGCCGGCTGGTTTTGGCAGGAAGCGAGGGAATAATGGCAGGCACCACCGCAGCACTAACTGGCTGTGTAATTTTAGCTGCAGGTTTTGTGATTGTTTTTTCTGTTACCGCTACCGTTTTCGAAGCGCCACCAATAACCGGGATGATCCGGGATGGAGGCTTGGATTTAAACGAAACAAAAACCGGCGATCGTTTAATGTTCTTTCTAAACGGCTCTTTTAATGTTGCCAGGGGTAATGACCTTTTTGTTAATACAAGATCTGGTTCTGCTACCGGTAAATCTTTTACGGGCGCAGTTACGGGTGCTGGCTTTATGTCAACTGGTTTATTGAAGGACAAGGCTTCTGCCAATTTCAGTTCATCCAGCTTTTTAAATAATTCGCTCGATTTATAATCGGTCTTTTTTTGCATGGTTACCGAGCCTGTTGCCATTAAAAACCGCTTTGTTTTATTGGTACTCCAGGTTCCCGTCATCACACTTACAGAATCTGATTCACTAACGGTCAGCAACATACGTTTTCTCAATTCCTTTGGTTGAGCTATGCTCGATGCTTTGGCCAGTTGCTTTTCGTCTTCAATGATAATGATATTGTCTTTTATGGTGATTGAATGATCCCTGATGACAATGTGTTTGATGCCATTTTCTTCAAAGCTGATCCTGGAGAATCCGGTGTACCCACCTTTGCTTTCGCTGAGGGACAATTCAAATGGATAAGTTTTTTTGGTAGAGTCAACATAGAATTCACCCTTCCAGATGCCTGCAAGGCTTTTCCCGTTTGGCTGTTCGGGTTGCGCAAATGCGATGGCGGGCAGCAGGAACAGCCACAAAAGAAAGTTGTATGTGATGAAGCGTTTCAAATAATTTATTGATAGGTTAATGCTGACTTACATTCATTTCCAACCCTAAATTTAATTTTTTAGCGTCAATGAAACATTCTCTTACAAAAAAACCGTTGACGGATCAACGGTTGTATTTTATTAAAAAGTTTTTATTAACCGTTCATGCTGGTTAAGAACTCGGCATTGTCCTTGGTACCCTTCATGTTTTTCAACAGGGTATTCAGGGCTTCTTCCGGGTTCATATCGGCCATGTGTTTGCGCAATACCCACATGCGCTGGAAGGTATCTTTATCCAACAACAGATCGTCACGTCTTGTAGAAGAAGAAACGATGTCGATGGCAGGATAAATGCGGCGGTTTGATAGTTTACGTTCCAACTGCAATTCCATATTACCGGTACCTTTGAATTCTTCAAAGATTACCTCATCCATTTTGCTTCCTGTATCTACCAGGGCTGTTGCAATGATGGTGAGCGATCCGCCATTTTCAATTTTACGGGCAGCACCAAAAAACTGTTTGGGTTTCTGCATCGCATTGGCTTCCACACCACCCGATAAAACTTTACCAGAAGACGGAGCAACCGTATTGTGTGCACGTGCCAGGCGGGTGATCGAATCCAGGAGGATCACCACATCGTGTCCGCATTCAACCAATCTTTTTGCTTTCTGCAATGCAATGGTGCTTACTTTAACGTGTTTTTCGGCAGGTTCATCAAATGTAGAGGCGATCACTTCGGCCCTTACGCTTCTTTCCATATCGGTAACCTCTTCCGGTCTTTCATCTACCAGTACAATCATCAGGTAACATTCCGGGTGATTTTCTGCAATGGCATTGGCCAGTTCTTTTAAAAGCATCGTTTTACCCGTTTTTGGCTGGGCTACGATCAATCCACGTTGTCCTTTACCAATTGGGGTAAACAGGTCCATGATACGTGTGCTGTAATTATCTGACTTGGTTGTAAGATTTAATTTTTCAAAAGGGAAAAGTGGTGTTAAGTAATCGAAAGGAACACGATCCCTTACTTCTTCCGGACTTTTACCATTGATTGTTTCTACTTTTAGTAAAGCAAAATATTTTTCACCTTCTTTAGGAGGGCGTACGGAACCGTAAACAGTATCACCGGTTTTTAAGCCAAATAATTTAATCTGTGAAGGAGAAACATAAATATCATCGGGTGAAGAAAGATAATTGTAATCGCTGCTACGCAGGAAACCATAACCATCGGGCATCATTTCCAAAACGCCTTCTCCCAACACAACACCGTCGAATTCGATATTGAAAGTAGGTTGCTGATCTCTTCTTGTTTGCTGGTAGTTCTTGCTTTCCCTGTTTGGCTGTGAAGGTTCTTCCATATCAACTTCGGGCTGTTGAATATCTTCTTCCTGTAACATCTGTGCAATGGCAGCAGGGATCGTTGTTTGCTGATCGGTGATCGGTTGTAATTCTTCTTCTTCCTCCTGCTCTATGTCTTGTTTCTGTTTTTTAACCGGGTGTTTTTTTTCTGGTTCGGCTTTTTTAATTTTATGTGCCGTTGCTTCTTTTTTAGGAGCCTCTTCTTTTGCCGGGGCTTCTTCTTTCTCTTTCTCTTTGGGTGCCGGGGTTGCGGGCATATCGGATTTTAAAATCCTTTTGCGTTTAGGTTTTTCTCCTCCCGGGGTTTTATTATCTGCTGTCATAACGGCTTGTTTATTCAGGATGATGGAAACGAGATCCTGTTTATTCAATTTTTTTGTGTTGGGAATATCGAGCTGGTCTGCAATATCCAGCAGCTCAGGAACGAGCAACTCGTTCAATTGTAGAATGTCGTACATAGAATATAAGAAAATGCGTTGTTCAAAAAAATCCGCTCTTGATTGAATGAAAAAATTGTAGTTGAAAAATTATGCTGATGGAAAAGGTTAAGTTGTTGAAGGGATCAGACTTGGATAATCTTCGCAACCGAATCCAATGCAATAATACGCAGATTTTAGATAATAAAAGAATTTTTTGTGCTGCCGGTAAGGCCGTTTAGTTATACTTTAACGCACTTATAGCTTGTATTTCGGTTGATTTGCCCAATAAATATGTAATTTTTAATATTCGTTGTTATGTTACTTCAAATAAACACCTACATGGAGTTTTGCTCCTATGGAATACATTAGAAATGCCAGCCATTTCATAGCATGATTACCATTCAACAGAGCGAATGATATTATTTTTTACCTGCGGATATATTTTCCGGTACAGCTCATTCAATACATCTTCTTTTCTGGGTGTATTATAGCCGCTGCCATTGATCATTTGCCAGTCGCGGCTAGATAAGGCCCTGCTATCACCATTAAATGTAGCCCGCTCTTCTTCCCATCGATAAGTTTCATTGAAATTGCGATATAGAATATTCTTTCCTTCAGCCAGGTCGCGGATGATCAGTTCCATATCGGCCCTGGCATTAAAACTCATCCGGGTGATGTACAAAGTTGCAGATACGGTGTTATATACAGGCTTTCCGGCTGTATCCGAGCCCACCTGTACTCTTTCACTCACGTTGCGGGAATACTGGTAACTGATCGGTTGGGGTATATCCATGTTTCGTAATCGGAGGTCTATGTTCCAATCGGGTTGTATGTTATCACGCCTTTCTTCCCAGTCGGTATAAAACCTCGCAGCATAGCGGTTATTGTTATTGTTCAATTCTCTAACCAATGTATTTTGAAAGTATTCATTGCTATAATTATAACCATTACCCCATCCGCTATTGTAGAAAAATGAATTGTCCTGTACACGATTGATCACCACATTCACGATGGCATTTTCATAAGCCTGGTTCATTTTTGCCTGGGCATCTTTAAATCCCGGAATGTATTTTTCTGCTTTTTGATAATGCAGGTAAGCGATACGGGCGTTGTCTCTTCCCGTCATCTCAAATTCTTTTTGGGCAAATGCATAATATTCTTCTGCGGCAGCCTGCCTGGTTTCGAGCAATTGCGTGCTGAAATTCTCTGGATTCACCAGTTTAAAGGAAGGAGAAGAATTAATGATAGCATCATAGGCATCCTGCAGGTATTCATATTCCCGTATGATCTTGTCCCAACGGCTTAATTCAGTTGAATTACCAAAGGATTTAATTTTTGCCAGGTGGGCCTGTTTAATATTTGAATATAAAATGGGAATGGCCTCCAACGCCTTTTCATCGGTGGTGGATTTGTTGAGCTTTTTGATGGCGTCCTGCAATGCCTTGTCTTCGTTTGATCGTTCCAGGTAATTTTTACTACTGCTGCAGGAGATGATAGCCAATGAGGTTATCAGGAGTAGGGCTGGTAAAATTCTTTTCATATTATTAAGGTTTATACGGGTATAGTTTCAAAATAAATACCATATTTAACGCTTTCCTTTTGAAATCAACTTCTTATATAATGTTTAACAAAGGTTATCTTTTTGCAGAAATGTCGCCTGAAAAAGTTACCACTCACCGGTTAATTTTTGCCATTTGTCCTAAAATTCTATTAAAAGTAAAGTCTTAAAATCAGATATAAATCAATACAGCATTGGTTTTCGACACATTCCAGACTTAAGAGCACTACCAGCTACTTTAAAATAAATGGTATTATGTGTTGCATAGTACTAAAATGTTTTTATCTTTGTGTTATCAGGATGAAAGATCGCATTGTTCCGGACGATCAGATTTTAATTCCAGATAAAAAGTATAGCCATGAAATAACCTGTTTTTAAATTTGATCCAGACCATTAGCCATGAAAAGGATCGGCAAGAGGTTCGAAAGCGGGTTGTTTGATCAGACCAGGAGAAATAAACAATTGGGATGAATATTAAAAAGTAAAGCCATGAATATTGACAACACAGCGAGCCAGATGCGCAAGGGGGTTTTGGAATTCTGCATCCTGTCGGTGATTAAGCAGGGAGAAGCATATCCATCCGATATCATCGACAAAATGAAAGCGGCCAACCTGAACATTTTCGAAGGCACCCTTTACCCTTTGCTCACCCGGCTTAAGAACGCAGAGCTGCTCACCTATCGGTGGGTAGAAAGCAACAGCGGCCCTCCTCGAAAATATTTCTGTTTAACAGAAAAGGGAGCCGAATTTTATAAGGAACTGGAGGCAACCTGGAATGAGCTGGCCAACGCGGTTCAGGCCTTAACCTCCACCGGGTAATAAATCAACAACTTCAACTTTCCTGCATGGGCAGGTTGTCATAAAAAGTATAGCCATGTTTTTTTTGACAAGATCACTACAGAAACAACATTGTTAAGCCGGGCAGTACAGGAGGCTGAAAGCCGGCAAAAAAATAATCTTTTCGTCATGAAACAAGTAATAAATATCAATTTCCAGGGGCGGGTGGTACCAATCGAAGTATCTGCTTTTGAAACTTTAAAAGCTTACACCGAAAGTCTTAACCGCTATTTTTCCAATGAAGAAGGAAAGGAAGAGATCATCAATGATATTGAAAGCAGGATCGGGGAACTTTTCCAGGAACGCTTAAAGGAAGGCTCTACCTGCATAACCGATGAAGATGTAAATGCCATCATCAGGAGCATGGGCCGCCCCGAAGATTTTGAAACAGAAGAAACCAATGCAACGGCTTCTGAGAAAAAATCTGAACAGCAGTATGAACAAACTTCTTCATCATCATCTTCTTCTACCTTCAGTACAGCGGGTATGCCTAAACGTTTGTACCGCGATGAGAATGATAAAGTGATCGGCGGTGTTTGTAGTGGCCTGGCCAATTATTTTGGTATAGACGTGGTGGTGATGAGGATCATATTTGTTGTACTGGCCGTATCATTCGGCGTAGGCCTGATTCCTTACCTCATCTTGTGGGTAGCAGTGCCCAGCACTGCCTCTGCTGAAATAGGAGGAGTAAGAAAAAAGTTATACCGCGACAGTGATAACAAGATCATAGCCGGCGTTTGCAGCGGAATCGGAAATTATTTCGGCATCAACGCCTGGATCCCAAGGGTATTGTTTCTTCTTCCATTCCTTAGTTTTTTTTCGAGGTGGAATCATTGGGGTGATTTTGATTTTACAAATTTTTTAAGGATCGGCTTCAGCCCCGGATCACTCATCATCTACATTATTCTTTGGCTGGTAATACCAGAAGCTTTTACTACCGCCGAAAAACTGGAAATGAAAGGTGAAAAAGTAGATATGAATTCTATCAAGAATTCCGTGATGGAAGAAATGAAGGGTGTACAACAGCGTGCCGAAAAATTCAGTAAAGAAGCCAAAAACTTTGCACAGGACAAAGGAAAAAATTTCAGTAACGAAGTGTCGGGTGTAGCCAGGAGAGGGGGACGATCGCTTGGGGATGTAATTGCCCTGCTGATAAAGATATTCGTTTATTTCATCCTGGGTTGTGTAGGCTTTGCAGTAGTGGTAGCGCTCTTTGCCTTCGGTATTGCTGCCCTGGGATTGTTCCCGATGAAAGACTTTGTTTTAACCGATGGATGGCAGAGTGTTTTTGCCTGGGGTACCCTGGTGTTTTTCATCGCAGTTCCGATCATTGGTATCATTACCTGGATCATCAGGAGACTTGCCAAGATAAAGAGCAATCGCAAAACCATGCGCCTCACTTTTGTAGGACTTTGGTTCCTGGGTTTGATATGCTTTGTTTCACTTATTACTTCCGTAGCCCGCGATTTCAGGTACAGCAATAAATTAAATGAAGAAGAAGTAACACTGGTGAATCCGGCAGCCACTAAACTGGAGATCACTTCTACTTCGCCAGATGTGAAATATTATCGAAACAAATGGTTTAAACTGGAACCATTTGAAGGACTGGAAGATGATACCGCCTTTGTGAAAAATGTTCGTGTACATATCATTAAATCGCCCAACGATAGTTTTAGGGTAACGATGTTGAAAATGGTATGCGGACCAGATAAATCTACCGCCAACAGGCTTGCAGGACTTATGGAGTTCAATGCAATTCAAAGAGATTCATTGCTGGTTATTGATAAGGGGATAGCAATCAATCGTTCCGATAAATTCCGCAATCAGCGTATAATCCTCACCGTATATGTACCGGTAGGCAAACAGATCAAAATTGACAGAAGTGTAGGTTGGGGACATGATATTCATTTCGGTGGTCCATGGAACGACGAGAACGATATCGCATTTGATGACCTGGAAGAAGGTTGGGATGTTGGAGTAGATTATATCATGAAAGCTGATGGCTTGTATACACTGGATGGCCAACCTGCTAACACCTGGGATCGCCCAAGAGTAAAAATTGGCCCGGATGGTATTGATGTACAGGATGGAAAAACAAGGGTCATGATCGATGCAAACGGCGTGCAGGTAAAGGAAGATGAGGATAATTATCGTTACGACAAAAACAGTCCTGTTAGCACGGTGGATTCGCTTAAACTAAAACTTCAGAAAGAAGAAATGCGTATCAAAGATTCTTTACAAAAAGCAAAAGAAAATATTGATAAACAATTGCAAAAGCTCGATGATAAAGGAAAAGGCGGAACAACCAGTGTTTCTTATATACTGCCGGCTTATAATCCTTTACTTATAATGAATTAAACTCGTTTCAATAGTAAGTTGAAGTTGAAGCAACCCGGATCCTGCCTGCAAAGGCAGGATTCTTTTTATATGGATTGAGTTAATTTTAAAGCATGAAAGATCATTTTTCAAACCAGGCAGAAACGTATGCAAAATACCGGCCTTCTTATCCCCCGGAATTATTTGAACACATCCTGGCACACGTAACAGAAAAAGAACTTGCCTGGGATTGTGGAACCGGGAACGGGCAAACAGCGATTGTGCTATCACGTTACTTTAAAAAAGTTTTTGCAACTGATATCAGTACAAAACAACTGGATCATGCTACTCCCGATCCACGCATTACTTATGCCAATGAACCGGCCGAAGTGTCGAGCCTGCCATCTCAATCGGTGAATTGTATTACGGTATCACAGGCACTGCATTGGTTCAACTTCAACCAGTATTATGATGAAGTGCGCCGCGTGGCAAAACCGGGTTGCCTGTTTGCTGCATGGACCTACAGCCTGTTAAAAATCGACCCGGTAACAGATGCACTTATTCAACGGTATCACGATGAAACCCTCGGTCCTTATTGGGATACGGCAAGGAAGTATGTAAATGAATCGTACCGAATCATACCTTTTCCTTTTACATTATTACCAGATCCGGGTTTTATCATTTCATGTCATTGGAACACCGAAGATTTACAAGGATACCTGCAAACCTGGAGTGCATGGCAACAATTTATAACGGAACACGATCACGATCCGGTGGAGGATTTAATGAAACAGGTGGCAAAGAACTGGATGCCGGGAGAGAAACGGCTGGTGAAATTTCCCATTCATCTTAAAATGGGATATGTGGAGTAGGGAAGAGCAGCAATTTTAAATTACATTTGCGGACAAAATTATAAAAATGAAGAATACTCCATTCACAGATAAGCACATTGCGTTAGGCGCAAAAATGGCTGAATTTGCGGGCTTTAACATGCCCATTTCCTATACCGGCATCAATGATGAACATGCTGCGGTAAGAAACAATGCCGGTGTTTTTGATGTGAGCCATATGGGAGAATTCATGATCAAGGGACCTCATGCGCTTGATTTGATACAACGCATTTCTACCAACGATGCCTCTAAACTTACAGCAGGAAAAGCCCAGTACAGCTGTATGCCGAATGAAACCGGCGGTATTGTAGATGATCTCCTGGTTTATTGCATTGAAGAAAACAACGTATATATGCTGGTTGTAAATGCCGGCAATATTGATAAAGACTGGAACTGGATATCATTGCATAATACTGCAGGGGCAGAGATGGAGAACATATCCGATAAAACCTGCCTGCTGGCCATACAGGGTCCGAATGCAACACAAATATTGCAATCACTAACGGATATCGATATACTAAACCTGAAATATTACACTTTTGCCAAAGGACATTTTGCAGGGGTAGATAATGTATTGATAAGCGCCACAGGTTATACCGGGGCGGGTGGTGTAGAAATTTATTTTGAAGACAAAGATGATGCAGCCGATAAAATATGGAACGCCATTTTTAAAGCCGGTGCTGCACAGGGTATCAAACCGATCGGGCTGGGAGCACGGGATACACTCAGGCTCGAAATGGGTTATTGCCTGTATGGCAACGATATTGATGATACTACCTCGCCAATGGAAGCGGGCCTGGGTTGGATCACCAAATTTTCCAAAGACTTCACTTCACGCGAACTTTTTGAAAAACAAAAAGCGAATGGCCTGGCCAAAAAACTCGTTGGTTTTGAAATGCTGGAAAAAGGCATTGCACGCCATGATTATGAGATCAAGGATTTTGAAGGCAATACCATTGGCCGGGTAACTTCCGGCACACAATCTCCTACCCTTTCTAAAGCCATCGGCATGGGTTATGTAGAATCAAAATATGCAGCCATCGATAAAGAGATCTTTATAAAAATACGCCAGACGCTTTTGAGGGCCAAAGTTGTTAAAATTCCTTTTGCATAATAAAGGAAACCGGTAACGCCCTTTTATTTCATTAATATTAACTGATGGAAAAGCAAAAGCCTACTTTATATACCTGCCTGTCGCCTTCGTTGCTTCATTTATATGATGTATCACCAGCTGTTGTGGTGATCATAGACATTCTCCGGGCTACTTCAACCATCGCAACAGCATTACACAACGGCGCAAAGGCGATTATTCCTGTAGACAGTGTTGCAGAATGTATCCGAATTGGTAAACAGATTGAAGCCATTACCGCCGGGGAACGCGATGGTAAAATAGCCGAAGGGCTTGAATATGGCAATTCCCCCTTTGAATATCCACCAGCATTCATCGAAGGAAAAACACTCGTACTCACCACCACCAACGGAACCAAATTGCTTCACATGGCACTGGATAAAGGAGCAGAGCACATCATTACAGGCGCATTTGCTAACCTTGATGCGGTTTGTGATCATTTACTGGCTGCTGATAAACCAGTGATACTCGCCTGTGCAGCCTGGAAAGACCGTGTAAACATTGAAGACACGCTGTTCGCCGGCGCCGTCATTCATGCCATTAAATCGCATTTCAATATTAATTGCGATGCATCACAACTTGCCGAAACCATGTATATGGATGCAAAAGATGACCTGTATGAATTCATGAAACTAAAACAGGCATCACATTATATAAGGCTTACTTCATTTGGACTGGAAGCAGATATACGTCATTGTCTTACGTCAAATACAGCACCGGTAATGCCCTTATATGAAAATGGTAAATTGATAAAATCAATTATATAATAAATCATTAATTTCTCCACAAAGTTTCCAAAGCAGCTCCTCCGCTCAGTTATTTTCCTTTACTTTTGCAAATTGCTCTTTTCTGAACCGGCATTCCCCAACAGTTAAGCATAAATGCAATTAATTTCATTTATTAATTAATAAAGTACCTGCAGATTGGCATTACCACACATAATTAAACACATATACAATAATGGTACCGATGAGGTGATCAGGCGAGGAAAGAAAATTCATTCGATGGGTTTTGTTGAACTGGTTGAACACGACGAACTCATGGGAAGTATTGTGTTCAGGGTAAAAGACGACAGCTACAGTACATTCTACAAAGTATATATTCAGAAATATGCCGATGCCAAGCTGATTTCACTTCGCTGCAGTTGTCCTTATAACCTGGGGGAAATATGCAGACACGAAGCAGCAGCTTTATTCCGGTTGCAGGATATGGCGGATAAGAATATGCTGGGCAGCAGTACCATCCAGTACAACCAGTATCATACCGTTGCCAAGATGAAACACATCGATCTGAAAATGATCAAAATGCTTTCATCGCCGGCAATTTATGAAGAGGCCGACAACATGTTGCGCACCGTAAAGGCAACCATTACAAAGGCAGAAGATGAAAGAGTGGAGGCTGAGCTTGTATATAACGGTCAAACGTATCCGCTGGTTATCCAGAAGAACGAAGAGCGGAATTTCGACACTTCCTGCATGTGCAGCGAATCGATGCACCCGCTTTGCGAACACAAAACTCTTTTGTTTCTTCAACTACTGAATTCCTTCGGTCCCAATTATTTTGAAACAATCCGCAATTGGGATAAGGAAAAAAATAAATTACTGCAGATCTATGGGTATAGTCTTAACGATGACATTACCGGTAAATTTGAATTCACGTATAAAGATGGAAAGCCATTTTTAAAACTACTCGATACATCCATTAAGAGAGTGGCCGCCACCTCATCGGGGGCCCCTGTAGTAAAGCCCATGCCCGCATTTGTTGGAACCGAATCAGCACCGGCCGAAGTGATGGTAGAAGAAGTTGCCGCTGCCCGGAAACTGGGGCTGGTATTCAATTTTAATGCAAAGACCTATCCCGGTTTTACGATGGATGCCATCCAGGGTGAAGCTGATGAAGACATTAAAAAATACATCAGTAAAACAGAAGCGCTCGACCTTACCAAGTTTGTGAACACCGACCTGTTTAGTGAAGATGATAAACTGTTATTTCAACAGGTGCGAAAATTACAGGAATCGGAGATCAATAAATACCTGAACCGAAACTCACCATTCAGTGGCATCTGGGAAAATATCATTCATACCGATGGAGAAGACCTCCCGGAAGAAACCAAATCACTGATCACAGAATACCTGCAGCCCAAGCTCAAAAAAATATTTGAAGAACAAACCAACAATCATTTTGTTTTTAAGCTTCCCAAAGCAAAGGCATTTAAAACTGCCAACCTGCAAGACATTGAACTGAGTGACGAATTCATGGCGCCCGTATTCAAGGTATTGGCCGTGAACGACCATTTTGAAATATCCTGCATGGTAAAGTTGAATGGTGAAATGATCCCGTTCAATAAAAATGAAAGCGCCAGCAGCCTTGTATTTTTATACGAGAATGTGTTATACTTATGGCAAAAGCCGGAAGACGTTTCCCAGGCAGAAAAATTCATGAAGCAGGGAAATATACGCATCAGTAAGAACAATTTATCTACAATGATACAGCAGGTGATCCTGCCGCTTACTAAAGAATATCATGTAGAGTTTGATAAGAGCCTTATCAAGGAAATTAAAGGCGGACATCCCGAGATCAAACTGCAACTTCTTGAAAAAGGCGATTACCTGGTGTTTCAACCTATATTTACTTACCAGGGTTTCGATGCACGTGCAAGCGATAAATCAACCATAACCATTCCCGATGGCGATAAGATCCTCATCATTCAACGCAACCGTGAGGCCGAAGAGGTTTTTGTAAATAAACTGGAAAGCCTGCACTCATTGTTCATGCGGCAGACCGACAGCAACAGCCTCGTATTGAAAGGCGCCGATGTGCTCCGCAACAATTGGTTCTTCCTGTTTGTGGATGCCATGAAGGATATGAAAGTGCCTGTATATGGTTTTGAAGCGTTAAAGAATTTCCGTTTCAACACCGCAAGACCCAATACACATATTCATGTAAGCAGTGGCCTCGATTGGTTTGATGCCAAAGTAGAAATTGAATTTGGCGAACAGCGTGTAGGCATCTCCGATATTAAAAAGGCATTGGCAGGTAAGCAGTCGTTTGTTCAGCTTGGCGACGGCACCCTGGGTATATTACCCGATGAGTGGCTGAAGCGATACGCTCTTTTATTTAAAGTAGGCGATGGCAAGAGTGATAAACTCCGCCTTTCCCGTTACCACATGAGCGTGATTGATGAGTTGTATGAGAACAGGGATGAAACCGAATTGAGTTTTGCACTAGATGAAAAATTTGAAAGATTAAGAGAGTTTAAGAATATACCCGAGATACCGGCTCCGGAAAGCCTGCAGCCCATATTGCGTCCATACCAGGTTTCGGGTTACCAATGGCTCAGTTACCTGAATGACGTGGGTTGGGGCGGAATCCTGGCCGATGACATGGGTTTGGGTAAAACCGTTCAGGCCCTCACCATGCTTGATTATTACCGCACAAAATATGAAGGATTAAAAGCAATCGTCATCTGCCCCACCACCCTGATCTACAACTGGCAGAACGAGATCAGGAAATTTACGCCTGCATTAACCTATCATATTCACCATGGTAACGCCCGTAGCAGGAATGCTGAAGAGCTTCAGCAATACAATATCATAATTACAACTTATGGTACGTTGCGAAGCGATATACACATGTTACTGAAAACGCTTTTTGATTATGTGATACTCGATGAAAGCCAGGCGATCAAGAACCCGGCTTCCAAGGTTACCAAGGCGGCATCGTTGCTCACAGCCAAAAATCGTTTATGCATGAGCGGTACCCCATTGCAGAACAATACTTTTGATATTTTTGCACAGATGAATTTCCTCAACCCGGGCCTGCTCGGCAGTATGGAATTCTTCCGAAACGAATTTGCAACACCCATTGATAAATTCGGCGAACAGGAGCAGAAAGAACATCTCCGTAAACTATTATATCCTTTCATCCTGCGCCGCACGAAGGAACAGGTGGCCAAGGATCTTCCCGAAAAAACGGAGACCATCCTGTTCTGTGAAATGGAAAAGGAGCAACGTAAGATATATGAAGCTTACCGAAACAGTTACCGCGATAAGATCATGGGTACCATCGATCAGCAGGGCATTGATAAATCGCAGTTAACGATCCTGCAGGGATTGATGAAGTTGCGGCAGATATGCGATAGCCCGGCCATTTTGAATGAAGAAGATAAATATCCAAATCATTCTATCAAGCTTGATGAATTGTCGAGAGAGATTGAAGAGAATATCGGAGAACATAAGGCGCTCATCTTTTCACAGTTCCTGGGTATGTTGGCGTTGATCAAGGCCAAGCTAAAGGAACATCATATTCCATTTGAATATTTCGATGGCAGTACATCGCCTACAGATCGTGAAAAGGCCATCCAGAATTTCCAGAACAATGATGAATGCAGGGTATTCCTCATTTCATTGAAAGCGGGTGGTGTTGGTTTGAACCTCACAGCGGCTGATTATGTTTACATCGTGGATCCCTGGTGGAACCCTGCGGTAGAACAACAGGCCATTGATCGTACTCACCGTATCGGGCAGACGAAAAATATATTTGCTTACAGGATGATTTGTATCGATACCATTGAAGATAAGATCCTGCAATTACAGGAGCGGAAGAAAACGCTGGCCAAGGAGCTTATTGCAGATGACAGTAGTTTTGTAAAAGCGCTCACCAAGGCTGATGTAGAATACCTGTTCAGCTAAAAAAAATTCCCTCGTATTACGGAGGGAATCTATTGGAATCATTTGCTTACTTCTTTACGAAGTAATAAAGTTTTTCAAGCGTTGAAATTCCCTGTTGTTATCAGTGAAGAACAAACTTGCGATGGCAGCCGAAATGGCTTTTACTACAGAAGACATAAGCGTTACATTTTGGGGTTCAGTTCTTTTCATAATGATTGGATTTTGTATTTCAAAAGTACTGCGTTGCCAAATGCCCGTCAAGAGTGCTTTTGCTGATTTTAGATTGCAGTAAATTCCACAGTAAAACTGCTTATTTTACCATCGGCGACTTCCAGTTACGGCGATATCGCTGTCCTTTTTTATAATATTTAATGGGATATATCTCGGGATTTTGACGAAGCTTGTTGAAAAAGTTCCTTACAAGCTGTAAAACAGGGTGCATATGACCAGGTTGGCTAGGCGTACTCATACAATAGGATTTGGTTTTTTTATGAAACGTATACTTGTTTAAAATATTGTATATAACCATTCAAAGCCTGATTATCAGCCGTTTTCTTAACCTTTATTAACCTTTCTGCAAGAAGGGTTAACCTCTCCCACTTTCATATAAGAATATTTTCGTAGCCGAAACAAACGGTTATGAAGCAGCTATTTATTTTAATCCTTGCAAGCCATAGCATATTGCTGGCTTTTTCGCAGAAATCATCAACACTGTCAGGCCAGGTGGTCGATAGCCTGAACAAGGCGCCCGTCTATTCTGCCACGATCAGCTTGTTGGACCCCGTTGATTCTTCCCTGGTTTCCTTTAGCATGACAGATGAAGCCGGGAAATTTGCATTTCAACGTGTGAAAGAAGGGAAATACCGGTTGTTGATCACCCACGTGAGTTACGAGCCTTTCAGCCAGATCATCGACGCTGGGGAAAAGGCGGAACATAATAACCTTGGCCAGCTACGGCTCAGCAAGGCCGGAGTTACATTGGGAGAAGTAAGGATCAACAGCGAATCACCCCCGGTTACGATGATCAATGATACCATTCAATATAATGCAGGATCATTTAAAACCCAACCCAATGCCAATGTAGAACAATTGCTGAAAAAGATGCCGGGCATCAAGGTAGAAAAAGATGGCACGGTAAAGGCACAGGGCGAAAAAGTTAAAAGGGTTTTGGTAGATGGAAAAGAATTCTTCGGAAGCGATCCAAAAATTGCCACCAAAAACCTGCCGGCCGATGCGGTAGATAAAGTACAGGTGTATGATAAACAAAGCGACCAGGCCCAACTGACCGGATTCGATGATGGCAATGCAGAAAAAACCATTAACCTGAAACTGAAGAAAGATAAAAAGAAAGGCAGTTTTGGCAAGGCCTCTGTTGCTGCAGGTACGAGTGACCGTTATGAATCGAGGCTCAACGTAAATTCTTTTAAAGGCGCAAGGCAGTTATCGGTCCTTGGCATGAGCAACAATACCAATGCCGAAGGATTTTCATTTATGGACATTCTCAATTTTACCGGGGAGTTAAACCGCATGCAACGGAATGGCGGTGGCAATATCAACATAAACTTTTCCGATGATGATGCAGCAACATATGGCATTGGAACCAATCGCAACGGGGGCATCAGAACAGCCATGGGTGGCGGCATCAACTACAATAATATTATTGGGAAGAACCTGGATGTACAGGATAATTACTTTTTCAACCGGATAGGTTATAAAGCAGATAACTTTATTAGCAGGCAATATATATTACCCGATTCTGCTTATTATTTTAACCAGCATTCCCTGGCCAATAATCAAAATAATAACCATCGTTTTAATTTCAATACGTTGTGGCAGATCGATTCATTTCATTCTCTGCGCATAACGCCTTCGCTAAGTATTCAACATACTAACAATGCATCACAAAACAATTACAGTACATATTCTCAGCAACAGCTCATTACCAATGAAGGGTTTAGTAACAACCAGCTCACCAATGAAGGATTTCAATTTATCAATGATCTCATCTACCGGCAAAAAATGAAACGCAGGGGCAGAACAATGTCACTTTCAATTCAAACCAGCGTGAATGAAAGCGATGGAAGTGGGTCCTTATTATCAATTAACCGTTTCTACGACCAGCAGGGAAACAGTACCCGGATAGACAGTCTCGATCAACAAAATAAAACAAGGGCAAAGCTTTATGGATACATGGCCAAATTCGTTTATACGGAACCGTTATTTAAAAGATCTTTATTCGAAATCAGCCTGTCTAAAGGAAATACCCAGAATACATCAAACCGAACAACGTTTGATTATAACCGCAATACCGAAAAACACGACCAGGTAAATGCATCCCTGAGCAACGACTATACAAATAGGTATGCACTGCACACAGCCGGCATTCGCTTGCGAACCCAACGCAGGAAATACAATTTTGCACTTGGGATCGCAGGACAGGTAGCTTCGCTGGAAGGCGCCAACGCCAACACGGCAAAGGATTCTTCATTAAACCGGCGTTTCCGGAACCTGTTACCTACTGCGAGGTTTCAATATAATTTTTCAAAATTTAAAAGCTTAACGGTAAATTATGTTGCCAGTACAAATCAACCAACGATATCTCAATTACAACCAGTGCCCGACAATAGCAATTCGCTGAACATCAGAACCGGGAACCCTGATCTGAAACCCGAATATATTCATACGGTCCAGGCACAATTGAATATTGTTTCGCCTTTCCGGAATAAAAATCTTTTCTGGCTTTTCAACCTGCAGTCAGCCCAACATCGGATCGTAAATGCCGATTCTATCAATTCCCTGGGGGTAAAAAGTACCAGGCCGGTGAATGTAAATGGCGTATATATTTTAAACAGCAATATTCAATACAGTTTCCCGGTAAAGCCACTGAAGGCAACAGTTGAACTTAGCAGCGCCATTAATTTTAATAAAGGAAAACAATTTGTGAATGGGATCATTAATCACATCAGGTCTTTTTCTGCCGGCCCGGAAATCAGGATCGATATGAACCCTCACCGGAAGATAAATGTAACTGCGGGTATGGCTTTACGTTATAATCAATCCAGGTATTCCTTGCAGCCAGCGTTTAACAATACGTATCTGCAGCATGAGTATAATGTTGGTTTAGATTGGGAATTGCCAAAGCGCATTTACTTTTCAACAGATCTTATGTATACCATCAACAGCCGGCGTTCTGATGACTTCAATACGAACATTGCCACCTGGAATGCTTCCATCAGCAAACAATTCATGAAAAATAACCGTGGAGAATTGAAGGTCATGGCCAATGACCTGCTAAACATGAACCTGGGCATTAACAGGACCAGTAACCAGAATTATATTGAAGACAGCAGGGTTAATACGCTTCGTCGGTTTTTCCTGTTACAGTTTACCTATAGTCTTAGTAAAACCGGCTTGAACAATGCAGGAGGAGGTATGCGGGTATTCACCCGTTAAGATTAGCACTAAACAATCAAAAAGCCCCCTTTGATCCAGGGGGCTTTTTGATTTACTATTGTTCAATTTAATTGATCCGTATCTGCCTTCTGCCGCCACCGTTATCCTGCTGCATTTCTTCCATCATTTTATCCCTTTCTTTTTTATATTCAGCGGGGGAATAATGTTTTTTACCTGCCGGGGCTTTAATAGAAGCGATGTCTGATTTTTCAGAAATGTTCATCGCCTGGTATACCTGTTTTCCATTGTTGATGTCAAGTGCAAGAATGAGACCCGGCAGTTGACCCTGAAATTCTGCCGGTCCGGCCGACACGGGGATATCGGTTGCAAACCAGGCCGTAATGGTCGACGTGTCATCGATCTCTTTACGTTCCATCACCCCGTTTTCTATGCTCATGGAAGTTCGCTTGCTGGTATTCGTTGCCGTTGCTTTCCTGCAAACATGATTTAAAATAGTTTTGGTTTCTTCTCCCATTTTCCATTTCAAAGGGCGGATGCTGTCGTCAATGATGAACTTGCGTTCGAAGAAGACCCTTAGTTCAGTTTTTTTAGCATCAGTAAAATTATGATACAGCACATCGTCTGAGCCGGCAACGATCATCCTGATCTGCACGCCATTGTTACTAATGTTTTCGTTGTCGTCATTTTCTTTTTCGGCCTGTCGCCATAAGGATTGATTGTTGCCAAACGATAGATCAAATTTATCTGTACGGGTTTGAACCTTGCTTTCTTCCCCATTATTGTTATCGGCGATATTAAACCTTACCTGCGAGGTTCTTTCATATACAACAGTTCCCTGTTTTTGCTGTGCCAGTGAGCACAATCCAATGGAGAGCAAACTCCCGGTAATCCATATTTTTTTCATGATGTTATGTTTTGTTCAAAACTATCTAACCACGCCTGAAGGCTGTGTTAAGGCTTCTTTCAATTAGGTTAATAAAGGTTAATGTGCATACTTATTCATGGAACAAACCGCTAATTTTGGAAGCGAAACAATTCGATGAAGAAACTATCCATACAGGTTTTACTCATGATCACGGCCATTGCCGGGGTTGCCGGATTTCAGCTTTATTGGCTGAAGCAGACTTACCTGCAGGAGAAAAAAAGCCTTTCCATAAAAGCAGATCTTGCCTTCAGGGATGCGATGCAGGATCTGCAGTTATCTAAACTTGATCTGGATATATCATCCGGGACACCGGGATCAGGGAGTAAAATTCGGGTACACGTGAATGATAGTGTGCAGGAAAGGGTAACGGTACAGCTTAACGGAAAGAAAGGAATTATTTCAACGATCAATGTACTTAGGAAACAGGTTGCCGGGAAACCAGGAGGAGACAGTTCTTTAAAAGAGAATGTTCTTATTTCAAATGAGCGAACTTATTTCGAAAGACATTTGACAGCTCCGGATTCCAATGTGGATAAATCAATTATTCCACCCAGGGAGCATATCATCAGGTTGCTATATGGAGTTGATTCTTTATGGGATACTCTTAAAATAAAAGAGATCAACGATGCGGTAAATAGTAAACTCCGCCAACGAAGTATAATGGTTCCTTTTACGATCATCAGGCTCGACAGCCTGGAACATGATACTGATTCCATTGGCAATGAAGTAACCGTTGGATTCGCTCACCCGGTGACCTATGCCATGACGCTTGGTAATGTATTTCCTTTTATCCTTAAGGAAATTTCATTGCCCATCCTTTTTTCTGTGTTACTCACAGGTATTACCCTGCTGTCGTTTATATTGTTATACCGAAACCTTCTGCAGCAAAGAAAACTTACCGCTATAAAAAATGAATTCATCGGTAATATTACCCACGAATTAAAAACACCCATAGCAACGGTGAGTGTGGCCATTGAAGCCATGAAAGATTTTGATGCATTGCAAAGCCCGGAAAAAACAAGGGAGTACCTTGGTATTGCAGGCCAGGAACTTGGTCGTCTTTCGATGCTGGTTGATAAAGTGCTCAGGCTGTCGATGTTCGAAAACAAAGAAGTAGAACTTTCTTTTGAACGATTTGATGTTTCTATGTTGTTACAGGAAGTCATCAGGTCGATGCAAATACAGTTTGAAAAACGTGGTGCCGATGTAGAAGTTCAGTATAAAGGAACAGACTTCTTTATTGATGCAGACCGGATGCACGTGGCCAGCGTGATCTACAACCTGCTTGATAATGCCATTAAGTATAGCAAGGATATTCCGAAGATCAGGATATTGGCAGCTGTAACCGGGCAGGATTTTATATTGCAGATCAGCGACAACGGGATCGGGATCGATCCGGCTTATGGGCAACGGGTATTTGAAAAGTTTTTCAGGGTTCCACACGGAAACCTGCATAACGTTAAGGGATATGGGCTAGGATTGAGTTATGCTGCCCATATTGCTGAAAAGCACAAAGGAAGCATCAAAGTAGAAAGCGACGGGGAGAACGGCGCAACATTCATCATTACATTACCAAGAAAACATGGCAACTAAGATCTTATATGCAGAAGATGAATTATTCCTGGGCAAAATCGTAAAAGAAAGCCTGGAAAGCCGTGGTTACGAGGTTACCATGGAAGCCGATGGCAATAAGGTGCTGTCTCATTTCACCCAACTGCAACCGCAGGTATGCGTACTCGATATCATGTTGCCCAATAAAGACGGGTTTGCTATAGCCGAAGAAATCAGGAACATTAATAAGTCGATTCCCATTATTTTTCTAACGGCTAAAACGCAAACAGAAGATCTTGTGAAGGGATTTAGAATGGGCGGCAATGATTATATCCGCAAACCATTCAGTATGGAAGAACTGATTGTTCGGATTGAGAATGTATTGAATCAAAAAACAGATAAAAGTGCTTATGAAAGCAACCAACCTGTGAAGATCGGGTCTTATCATTTTCACAGCCATCAGCAATTGCTGAAATATGAGAGCGAAGAAAAAAAATTATCGTTTCGTGAATCAGAACTGTTGAAATTGCTTTACGTCAACCGCGATACGATCATCAGCCGAAAGGAAATATTGATGTTGCTCTGGGGTAATGATAATTTTTTCAATTCCCGAAACCTTGATGTGTACATTACCAAACTAAGAAGTTATCTTAAACTCGATGAAACGCTCCAGATCATAACCGTTAAGGGAGTTGGTTACCGGTTTATCACCAATTAATTACCGGATATTTATATTACCCATTATTCAATAGCAAGAAAAGCCCGTATATTTAAATTACAAAAGATAGGCTGTCTTGTATTTCTTTTATAAGCATTACACGGGCTTATCAATTACCAGTTCCAAAACTAAATTAACTGTATGCTAAAACATGCTCTCCTGGTCACGGCATTTTGTTGTGCAGGTATTGTTAACGGGCAGGATAAGCCTCTTGTGTTAAAAGGAGCGCTTGTATATCCTGTTTCAGGTGCACCCATTCCCAATGCGGTGATGATCGTTCATAAAGGAAAGATCGAGCGTATAGGCCCTGCCGGTACCCCGGTTCCTGCAGATGCTGTAATGATGGATGTAACAGGAAAGGTGATCATGCCCGGGCTTGTTGATACACACTCCCACCTGGCTGGCCCCGATGGAGCCGACGCTTCGGGTGCGTTGAGTCCCGATACCAGGGCAATGGATGCAGTAAACCCAACCAGTGATGGATTTAAAAAGGCATTGGCCGGCGGCATCACCACGATCAATATCATGCCCGGCTCGGGATACCTCATGAGCGGACAAACCGTTTATGTAAAAATGCGGGAAGGGAAAAAAATAGAAGATCTTTTGCTCATCAATGAAAGAGGCGTTTATGGCGGCATGAAAATGGCCAATGGAACAAACTCAATGCGAACAATCGCCGGCTTTCCAGGAACGCGGGCCAAAAGTGCAGCGATGGTAAGAGAGCTGTTCGTGAAGGCGCAGGAGTATAAAGCTAAATTTGTAAAAGCTGGAAAAGACAGCAGCAAATTTCCCGAACGCGATCTGCGTATGGAAGCGTTGGTAGAAGTGTTGGGCGGCAAGCGCATGGTTCATTTTCATACTCACAAATCAAACGATATTCTTACAGCCCTTCGTTTATCTAAAGAATTTGGTTTCAGGGTTGTGTTACACCATGTTTCGGAGGGATGGAAAGTGGCAGATGATATTGCCCGGGCCGGAGCTCCCTGTTCCATCATTTCCATTGATGCACCCGGGGGCAAAATGGAGGCAGTGAATTTATCCTTAACAACCGGGGCTGCTTTAACCAAAGCGGGTGCATTAGTGGGTTTTCACACGGATGATGGCATTACGGATTCGAGACTTTTCATGCGTTCTGCAGCTTTAATGGTCCGCGGTGGCATGAGCAGGGAAAAAGCATTGGAAGGCTTAACCATTGCGGGAGCAAAGATGCTGGACCTTTCAAACAGGTTAGGCTCTTTGGAAAAAGGAAAGGATGCCGACTTTATTATTTTATCCGGGGATCCTTTCAGCATTTATACCCATGTTGAACAAACCTGGGTTGAAGGGGTCAAGCGATGGGATATCAGCAACCCGGCAGACAAAGCGTTTTTAACCGGTGGTTATGATGTATATGGAGCCGACCGGGCAGAATTTCATCACCATGAATCGGAAGAAGGAAGTGCCGAATAAACCGTCAAACCAAGTCAACATGAAACGAAATATTATACTAGCCATATTAATTTCCCTTAGTCCATTTTTTATCCAGGCACAGATTGCCATCAAGGCAGAAACGATCTATACAGTTTCGGGTAGCCCTATCCGTAATGGCGTCGTGTTGGTGAGCAAAGGGAAGATAGAACAGGTAGGCCTGGCTGCAGATGTTTCCATTCCCGCCGGATATAAAGTGTACGAAACCAAAGTGCTTACACCGGGGTTTGTAGATGCCCGAACGTTGGTGGGGATTTCCGGTTCATTGAATATTCCAACGGACCAGGACCAGCTCGAAAAATCGGGACCGATACAACCCGATCTACGGGCCATTGATGCCTATAACCCCGAAGAAGCCCTGGTAAAAGTAGTGCGTGATTATGGTGTAACTACAATACATACTGGTCATGGCATTGGGGCATTGGTAAGCGGACAAACGATGATTGCAAAAACAAAGCCTGGTACCGTTGAAACAGTAACCATTCAACCTTTGTGTATGCTTGCGATGACGATCGGCCCATCTGTATCGGGCAATTTTTCTTCGCCGGGTACGCGGGCAAAGCAAATGGCCATGTTGAGAACAGAACTGTTGAAGGCACAGGCCTATGTAAAAAAGCAGGCTGATAAAGACAGCAGCAAGCGACCCGCTGAAGATCTGAAACTAGACATCCTGGCAAAATTGCTGAAAGGAGATATTAAGGCGTTGATTACAGCCAATAAGGCCAATGACATGATGAATGCAATCAGGTTGTCGAAGGAATTTAATTTTAAGCTGGTGATCGATGGTGCTGCAGAAGCCTATCGCATCATCGACGATATCAAAGCTGCGAATGCAGAGATCATCCTGCATGCTACCATGGCCCGCAATGATGGTGATTTATTGAACATGAACCGCGAGAGTGCAGCCATATTAACGGCGGCGGGTATACGCGTAAGCATTGAAAGCGGATACGAATCCTACGTGCCCAAAACAAGGGTTATTTTATTTGAGGCAGCTCAATCAACTGCTTATGGATTTTCCTTTACCGATGCATTGAAAAGTATCACACTTAACCCGGCCATTTTACTGGGCATTGAAAACCGCGTTGGAAGCATTGATAAAGGCAAAGATGCCGACCTGGTATTATTTGATGGAGATCCTTTTGAATATGTGACCAAGGTTTGTACCGTGATCATCGATGGAGAAGTGGTGAGTGATACTTGTAAATAGAATCTTCTTAAAATTATTTTTACCACAAGGAACACAAGGGAAGCACAAGGGTCACCAAATTTTTCTTTGTGCGCTTCGTAAAAAACTTTGTGCACTTAGTGGTTATATTTTACCACAAGGAACACAAAGGAGGCACAAGGATCACAATTTTTCTTTGTGAACTTGGTGAAAAAACTTTGCGCACTTAGTGATTATATTTTACCACAAGGAACACAAGTGAAAAACAAGGTTCACAAATTTTTTCTTTGTGCGCTTCGTAAAAAACTTTGTGCACTTAGAGGTTATATTTTACCACAAGGAACACAAGGGAGGCACAAGGATCACAATTTTTCTTTGTGCACTTTGTGAAAAAACTTTGTGCACTTCGTGGTTAACCCTGCATTTCTTTTTTCAATTCCCTATCCAGTATAAATGTACCAAATGGAATGATAGAAGCGATGAATGCCTTTCCAAACCATCCATAGGATTTGTTCAGTGCATTCATGGTTTCCCAGGCCAGCACAACAAACGCAACAAAGAGGATACCATGGGCCATGCCCACTATGCGAACAGCCATTGGCATATCAGCAAAATATTTCAATGGCATAGCAATACCCAATAAAACGAGAAAGGAAATACCTTCAGCAAAGGCTACTTTGCGGAACAAGGAAACGATCTTTTTTGATTTCATAAAGAGAATCTTAAGCAGCAAACAATTTGTGATCTATCAATTATTCTTACTGTTCATTAATTATTAATTTTCAATTATTAATTTTTAATTAATAATCAATAACCTGTTCTTCCATCACTGGCATCTCTCTCCATTCGTATTGCTGGTTGCGGAGTTGAGGTTCGAAGCCGGCTTTCTTGATAGACTCCTGGATGGTTTGGCTGGTAAAACGGTGAGGCGCACCCGCAGCACTCACTACATTTTCTTCTATCATGATGCTGCCGAAATCGTTTGCTCCCGCATGCAGGCATATCTGGGCCACATCTTTACCCACGGTAAGCCAACTGGCCTGGATGTTTTTAATATTGGGCAACATGATACGGCTAAGAGCGATCATGCGAATGTATTCTTCGGGCGTCGTTAAATTATGTACACCTCGTATCCTTGCCAACAGGGTATCGGCGTCCTGGAATGTCCATGGGATAAATGCCAGGAACCCTTTTGCATCTTCAGGTTTCCTGCTTTGTACTTCCCTGATCTTTACCAAATGTTCGAATCGTTCCTGCAGGGTTTCTACGTGACCAAACATCATGGTTGCAGACGTTGTGATATGTAGTTTATGAGCTTCATGCATAATGTCGAGCCATTCCTGTGCTCCGCATTTTCCTTTGCTGATCAGTCGCCTTACACGGTCGGTCAATATTTCAGCCCCGGCTCCGGGAAGACTGTCCATACCCGCTTCTTTCAAAGCCATCAATACTTCCTTATGCGTGCTTTTTTCCAGTTTGGTTATATGCGCAATTTCAGGAGGGCCCAGCGTATGCAGTTTTAAATTTGGATAAAGTGATTTTAATTCTTTAAAAAGCGTTACATAAAAAGAAAGTCCGAGTTCCGGGTGATGACCGCCCTGCAGTAAAAGCTGGTCGCCGCCAAACCTGATCGTTTCTTCAATTTTCTTTTTATAGGTATCAATATCGGTAATATAAGCCTCTGCATGGCCCGGGATTCGGTAAAAATTACAAAACTTGCAATTGGCGATGCATACATTGGTGGTATTTACATTCCTGTCTATCTGCCAGGTTACCTTACCGTGGGGCACTTGTTTCTTTCTCAGGGTATCAGCTACAAACATTAATTCGGTCAAAGCAGCATTTTCAAACAAAAAAACGCCTTCCTCTACAGAAAGGAACTCAAAGGCAAGAGCCTTTTTCAAAATATCATGTACGTTCATAATCATAATTCTATATCAATTTAATCAACCGTTTCCGCTTACGTAATTATCAACAAAATTAAGCCCATTCGGTTGTATATTGAATCATTAACTGTATGAGATTACTGAAGATTATCATAATATTGATATTTGCCCCTGTTATTGTGCAGGGGCAGGAAATATTATCAAGCCCTAATGCACAGCTCATCACTAAAATCCCCTTCAGGCAATACAGTGGTGGCGTGATGGTGATCCGGGCCTGTTTTGAGAATATTAAGGATAGCCTGAATTTTATCCTCGATACCGGCAGTGGCGGCATATCGATCGATTCTACTACCTGTTCAGAATTCAATATAGCATCTGCTCAATCCGATACTACCATTACCGGCATTGCGGGAGTGAAAAAAGTACATTTCATATTTGATAAGAAACTGAAAATACCCGGACTCACTGTCAGCGGTTTAAATTTTCATGTGAACGATTACGAAATTTTAACCAGGGTGTATGGCGAAAAGATCGATGGCATCATTGGCTATAGTTTTTTCAGCCGGTATATCGTTCGGCTCGATTTTGATAGTTTGCAGATGGAAGTATGGTCTCCCGGAAAAATCAGGTATGCGCTGGGAGGTACTACCCTGCATCCTATTTTTACTGCGTTACCCATACAGTATATGCATGTAAAAGACAGGCGAAAGGTGGAAGCAAATTTTTATTTTGATACCGGTGCCGGTTTATGTTTTTTGATGAGCGAACAGTTTGCAAAAGACAGTTCGGTGATGCTGGCAAAGCGAAAGCCAGTAACCACGCAGGCTGAGGGCCTTGGAGGTAAAATGCAGATGCGACTTACCGTTGTGAAGGAAGTGAGGCTGGGGCCATATCGCTTCAGGGCTGTACCCACTTATTTATATAAAGACGATTTTAATGTAACATCATATCCTTTCACAGGCGGACTGGTTGGAAACGAACTGCTGCGGCGTTTTAATGTAACGCTGAACTATCCCCAACGGGAAATACACCTTATCCCCAACAATCATTATCATGATGATTTTGAATATGGTTACACCGGTTTTAGTATTTATTATGTAGATGGCCGCATTATGGTAGAAGATGTTATTGAAAATTCGCCGGCACATGTTGCAGGTTTTAAAGTAGATGATGAGATCGTAAGCGTAGGAAAAAACTTTTCAAATAATATTCAACAATATAAAAACCTTTTGCAGGAACCTAAAAAGCGGATACCGGTCATTGTGAGAAGAAATGATCAACTCATGTTGATAACACTTGAAACAGCAAGCATTTTATAAATATTTTTCCCTGAAGCCTCCCCCCCGTAACTTTACTCAATGATCAAATTTGAGAAATTTAGTCTGCCCAATGGTTTGCGGGTATTGGTACACGAAGATACCAGTACGCCGATGGCAGTGGTAAATGTATTATATGATGTAGGTGCCCGTGATGAAGATCCGCATAAAACCGGTTTCGCTCATTTTTTTGAACACCTGATGTTTGGCGGCAGTAAAAATATCCCGGTATATGACGAGCCCCTGCAGGTTGCGGGAGGCGAAAACAATGCTTATACCACCAACGACCTCACCAATTATTATTGCCAGTTGCCGGCCGAAAATATTGAAACAGCCTTTTGGCTCGAAAGCGACCGTATGCTAAGCCTGGCGTTCAGTAAAAAAAGCCTGGAGGTACAGCGCAAGGTCGTGAGCGAAGAATTTAAAGAGCATTATATCAACAAACCATATGGCGATGTTTGGCATAAATTAAGGGAACTCACTTATACAACACATCCATATAAATGGATGACAATCGGCGCTTCGCTGCAACACATCCAGGATGCAAAACTGGATGATGTAAAGAATTTTTTCTTCAAACATTATACACCTGCCAATGCCATCCTGGTGGTAGCGGGCAACGTTAAAAAAGATGAAGTAAAACAAATGGCCGAAAAATGGTTTGGCCCGATACCTGCCGGCATAAAGTATGATCGCAATCTGCCGGTAGAACCTGCACAAACAGGTCCCCGTAAACTGGAGGTGAAAGCCAATGTGCCACTGGATGCCCTTTATAAAACCTGGCATATATATGCACGTACAGATCCCCGTTATTACGTGGCCGATCTCATTACCGATATCCTCGGAGGCGGTGGTTCTTCTCGTTTATATCAAAGCCTTGTAAAAGAAAAACAATTGTTCAGCAGTATAGATTGTTATCATTTGGGCAGCACCGACACCGGCATCATCACCATCGATGGAAAATTGGTGAAAGGTGTTGACATGAAAGTTGCTGATGCTGCTGTGACAGAAGAATTAAAAAAATTCATGGAAGATGGTATTACCCAGGCCGAACTTGAAAAGGTGAAGAATAAAACGGAAAGTGCCATGGCCTTCGAAGACATGAGCGTCATGAATCGTGCTGCCAGCATTGCGATGTACGAATTGCTGGGCGATGCCAACCTGATCAATACCGAACTGTTGCGTTACCAATCTGTTACAGCAGCACAGATCCTGGAAGAAAGCCGGATCATCTTTAATGAGAATAACTGCAATACCATGTATTATTACGCAGTGCAAAAAGAATCCTGATCTGCTGCTGTACCAACAAACGAACAAACACAAACAGAAAAAAATGCTCAACCGCTCCATAGCTCCGCCGATCAAAGATGCAATCGATTATGCGTTAACGTTAAAGCCGTATGACCATTATCTCCTCGACAACGGGGTTCCCGTGTATACCATTGATGCAGGAGCCCAGGATGTACTGCAGGTAGAATTGGTATTTTATGCCGGCAATTATTTCGAACAACGCAAAGGGATAGCCGCCGCAACCAATTATATGTTGAAAAACGGAACATCGAAACGAACCGCTTTCCAGATCAATGAAGATTTTGAATATTATGGAGCCTACTGTAATCGTTCATGCTACAACGAAACTGCAGTCATATCCCTGCATACCCTGTCGAAACATATTGAAAAGCTATTGCCCGTAATCCAGGATATGCTTACCGATTCCATATTTCCGGAAGAAGAACTGAATATATATAAACAAAACAGCCAGCAACGGCTGAAAGTTAATTTGCAAAAAGCAGAATTCGTAGCAGGAAGGCTGATCGATAGTTACCTCTATGGAGAAAAGCACCCGTATGGAACGTATACAAAACTGGAAGACATCGAAGGATTAAGTACTGGTGAAATCAAAAAATTTTACCAGGACTACTACCTGAAGGGACAATGTGTGATGTTTGTTTCGGGTAAACTGCCTGTTGGTTTAGCACAATTGCTCAATAAACATTTTGGACAACTCAACGTTGTAAAACCAACATATAAACTTCCGGTTATTGAATCACACCCTGCCGGACAAAAAAAATACAGGATACAAAACGATGAATCGGCTGTACAAGGTGCCATCCGCATTGGCGCACCATTTCCCAACCGCCATCATCCCGATTTTAAAAGAGTGGTGGTGCTGAATAACGTTTTCGGCGGTTTTTTTGGCTCCAGGCTCATGGGTAATATCCGTGAAGAAAAGGGTTATACCTATGGCATCTATAGTTACCTGCAGAATCATATAGCACAAAGTGCCTGGATCATCAGTACCGAAGCAGGCAAAGATGTATGCGAAAAAACAATTGATGAAGTGTACCTGGAGATGAAAAAACTGCGGGACGAAAAGATCGATGAAGAAGAGTTACTGCTCGTACGCAATTACATGATCGGGGGCATCCTAGGCGACCTGGACGGTCCATTCCAGATCATGGCCAAATGGAAGAACATCATCCTCAATAACCTCGATGAACAATACTTCTACGAATCGGTACAGGAAATAAAAACGGTAAGTGCAGAGGCATTGCAGGATCTGGCCAATAAATACCTTCAGCCAGATTTGTTTTATGAATTGGTGGTATATTAATAAATTGAACGAAACTTCTTTTACTGGTAACTTTTAAATTACAGCTATGAATATCATTATCCGCCTCCTGATCACGGCCGCAGTGGCTTATGGACTTACCACGATCTTATCTGGTGTTCACATCACCGACTTCAAAGCCGCCATCATCTTTGCCATTGTGCTGGCTGTATTAAATACTTTGTTGAAACCCATCCTGGTCATACTCACCATCCCCATAACCATTGTTACCCTGGGATTGTTCCTATTGGTGATCAATGCACTGATGATACTACTTGCCGATAAGTTGATGGATAGTATTGTGGTCGATGGTTTCTGGTGGGCGCTGATTTTTAGTGTACTCCTTTCCGTTATGTCGAGCGTTTTGCAGTCTTTATTCAAACAGGATAAAGAAAAGGCCTGATTCTTCACCAGGCCCTTATCATTAATTGAACGATATCACTGTATGGGAAGAGTCGGTGCTGTTACCCGTTGCGGTAAGCGAAACCCTGTATGTACCAGGGGTTGCAAATTCCTTTGTTACAACTGCATCTGCAGATGTTGATGTTGTGCCGTCACCAAAATTCCATAAATAACTTGTGGCATTATCCGAAGTATTGGTAAAGGTTGTCTTAAACGGATTGGTGATGCGGTATGAAAAGGCCGCTGAACTTACCCGGTATGCCTGGCCCGAAGGACCGCTCGTATCTGAGAGATTTAGCGCCACGATAACGGTATCTTGTGTGCCACCGCCATCTGTTTGTACAAGCCTCACCAGGTAGTTGCCCAATGCGGTGTAACTATGTGTTGGATTGGTGGTCGTTGAAAAGCTACCATCACCAAAATCCCAGTTATAAG
>ERZ795056.992-NODE-992-length-33948-cov-6.959815_pt1 | contig 33948 bp, 25 predicted proteins | sample MGYA00375140_ERZ795056 | MGnify/ENA primary metagenome ERZ795056 (study PRJEB30185, sample SAMN05720227) | activated sludge metagenome | isolation source: Anaerobic digester | place: USA | collected 2015-03-09 ...
CCAAAAACGTCGAATAGGATATGCGAATAGGGATAGTTTGTTACCCAACTTTTGGGGGTAGCGGCGTAATGGCTACCGAATTGGGGATTGCGCTTGCCAATGAAGGCCATCAGGTGCATTTTATTACTTACCGGCAACCGGTAAGGCTTACCGGGTTTAATGCCAATATCTTTTACCATGAAGTAAGGGTGCCCACCTACCCGCTTTTTGATTATCCGCCATATGAAACGGCGCTTGCAAGCACCATTGTGGATGTTACGGTTAATCAGCGGCTCGACCTGCTGCATGTACATTATGCCATACCACATGCTTCAAGCGCGTATATGGCCAAAAAAATACTCCAGAAAAACGAAGGGATCAACCTGCCGGTAATTACCACCCTGCATGGAACCGATATTACCCTTGTGGGAAAAGACGCGACTTACGAACCTGTGGTGACTTTCAGCATCAATGAAAGTGATGCCATTACCGCGGTTTCAGACAATTTGAGGGACGAAACCTACAAATCCTTCGATATAAAGAAGGAAATTGAGGTGATTTACAATTTTGTGGATGTTAGCCGGTTCAGCAAAAAGCCAATTGATGCTTTCAGGAAAGCCGTAGCTCCAAATGGGGAACGGGTAATTATGCATGCATCCAATTTCAGGAAATTGAAAAGGGTGGAGGATGTCATCCGCATTTTTGAGAAGATCAATAAGGTTGTTCCATCGAAACTAATGATGGTAGGGGATGGCCCCGACCGTCATGGAGCGGAAGAACTGAGCCGCGAACTCGACATTTGCAACCATGTTCGGTTTGTGGGTAAACAGGATCAGATGGAAGAGATAATGGCCATCAGCGACTTATTTCTGCTTACTTCTGAATATGAAAGTTTTGGCCTGAGCGCGCTTGAGGCGATGGCCGCCCATGTGCCGGTAATCAGTTCCAATGCCGGTGGATTGCCGGAAGTGAATGTGCATGGTGAAACCGGTTATATGGCGCCTGTTGGAAAAATAGGGGAAATGGCCGATTTTGGCATCAGTATTTTAAAAGACGACGAGGTGCTTGCCGGGTTTAAGCAAAGGGCTTATGACCATGCCTGCAAGTTTGATATTAAAAATATTTTACCGAAGTACGAGGCGCTTTACGAAAGTGTGCTAGAGGGTAATGTAGTAGTGTAATGGTTTTGTTTAGCGACATTTTTCAGATATTTCCTGCTTTATTTCTTCCCAGGTTGCATTGAAAGGAATGAACCCGGTAATATCAGGCTCTTCTTCTGCATCCTTAAAATATTGCAGGCTTTTCCATAAATAATAAAACTGATTATTCCCATATTTCTCCTCAAACCATTCAAGCATTTGCTCCCATGAGAATAATTGCAGCAATGAATAAATATCAAAAAAATCCTTTTTTTTTCCCCTGCCTGCTATGGTGTGCATTTTCATGGCGCAAATATCCTCAACACTAAAAAATCTGATGTTTCCAGAGGATATGTAAGGCCTGATGACCGGGGCGGGTTCAACAATAAAATCGCATTTCACTTTTTTGATATTGGCAAAAAGCATTGATTTTTTCAAAGCCAGCAATTCATACTCCGGAGCAAAAATTGCATTTAGCGCAATATTCAAATCTTCGGTTGAAAAAGGAGTTTGGGAAAAAATATCGAGGTCAACAGACATTCTGTGCCCAATTTGCAATGCTAGCGAAGTTCCTCCTGCGAGGGCAAATTGTTTAGATATATCCGGAATGCTAAATATTTCTTCGAGCGATTTAAGGGTATTACTCTCTACCGTAAAAAGATGAAACATTTAACTCATTTATTGGGATTTCAAAATACCTGCTAACAAAATGTCTTGTTTTTTGATCCATTTCTTTGCTTCTTTTCAAGCATTCCACAATTTTATCTTTCGAATAAATTTTTATCATTTTGTAAAAATCTTCCAAACGACCTCTTATTACTACGCGCTCAATCACAAACCGTGCATGTTTTTCCAGATCAATGTTCAAATCAGGATAATCCCAGAATAATTCCCTTGAAAAAGGAAAACCTGGTGCCTTGGGATCAAAATCTTTCAGTTTTTCTTCAACGAACCTAAGCATGTTGTAAAAATACAAAAGGCAGGCCATAAAACAGCCTGCCTTTTTAAGTAATTAATTATCAATTAATTACGATTGCATTTCCGCAAAATGCTTGTGGAAATAAGGAATGGTTTCAATGCCCTTATAGTAGTTTTCGATATTGAACTTTTCGTTGGGACTGTGCAGGTTGTCGCTGTCGAGGCCAAAACCAAGGAAAACAACTTTAACCCCAAGTGCCTCCTCAAAAAGGGAAGTGATTGGAATGCTACCCCCGCCGCGAACAGGAATGGGCTCTTTGCCAAAAACATCCACAATGGCCGCCGCCGCAGCCCGGTAAGGCACACTGTCAACAGGTGTTACATAAGGCTCGCCGCCGTGATGCGGTTTTGCTTCGAACTTTACATAAGGTGGCGCTATGCTTTTAAGGTGGTTAATCAGCAGTTCCTCCATTTTATGGCTTTGCTGATTGGGTACCAACCGGCAACTGATTTTGGCAAAAGCCTTGGCCGGTAAAACGGTTTTGGCGCCTTCGCCGGTATAGCCGCCCCACATGCCGTTTATTTCGAGCGTAGGCCTGATGCCGGTACGTTCGTTGGTAGTATAACCTTTTTCACCCCATTCTACCGCAATACCAAGATCCTCATTAAATACCTGCTGATCAAAGGGGGCTTCGGCCATCTTTTCTCTTTCGATCAGGCTTATTTCGGCCACATCGTCATAAAAGCCCGGAATGGTAATATGGTTGTTTTCATCGTGCAGGGTTGCTATCATTTTGCTCAGAATGGTTAGCGGGTTGGCTACGGCGCCGCCATACACCCCGCTGTGCAGGTCGCGGTTAGGGCCGGTTACTTCCACTTCAATATAGGTTAGGCCGCGTACACCCACATCAATGCTTGGGTTTTCGAGGCTTATCATGGCCGTATCGCTGATGAGTATTACATCGCAGGCGAGTAGTTCCTTGTTTTCGTTTACAAAGGTGGCAAGGTTGGGGCTGCCCACTTCTTCTTCCCCTTCAATAATAAATTTGATATTGGTAGGCAGTTCGCCAAGGGCATTCATGGCCTCAAGCGCTTTTACATGCATGTAAAACTGTCCTTTATCATCGCAGGAACCGCGGGCAAAAATTTTACCATCCTTAATTACCGGCTCAAAAGGGCCGCTATGCCATAGGTTCAGCGGGTCGGCAGGCTGCACATCATAGTGGCCATACACCAAAACGGTTGGTTTTGCAGGATCGGTTATTTTTTCACCATATACCACCGGGTGTCCGGCTGTAGGGTAAATGGTTACGGAATTGGCGCCTGCTTCCAGAAGTTTTTCCTTTACCGCTTCAGCACAGGTAACCATATCAAGTTTGTTTTCGCTGCGGGCGCTTACGCTTGGGATTCGGAGGAGTTCGAGGAGTTCTTCAAGAAAACGGTCTTTGTTTTCGGCTAAATATTCGGTTGTTGTCATGCTAAATGGTAATTATGGCAATTGCATATAATAAATCAGGGCGCAAATATCGGGGTTAACGGGGGAAAATAATATGATAATCGTCTTAAAGGAAGAAGGAGTGGGGAAATCTTAAACTGTAGTCTGCGATTACAGGGAAAGCACTGAAATAAGGACTGCCTATGGGCAATTTTTCTTTTTAACTTCGTAAACATTGACCGTAGTTGTTCGTGCAATTGTTGTGTTGCAGTGAGTAGCAATCCAAAGCACTGTTCTCTTGTAACCGGGATGGAAAGGTGGAGTTAAACGCAGGGCTTAAGTGAAAAACGATCCCCAAACAGCCGTAAGGCTGAACTTTGGTATTTGGATTTTCCAATTAATAACTCCCTAAAATCACCTTCCCGACATCTACCCCCGCATCTGCCTCATACCCCAAATGACTAACCGAAAACTGCATGTAATTGGTTGAATACACCACAAATACCCTGTTTGCCTCTTTAAATTTTATTACCGCCCAGTCGCTTGTGTATTGTTCATCGTATGCGCAGCGGTCGCAAAGCGAAACATCAAAATCATCTTTCAGCCAGTATTTTTTTTCTATCTCTTCCATGGCATTAAAGGCATCATCCTGCGATATTTTTTTGGATTCATGAAACTGCCGGTTGATGGCCATTTTCTCCCGGTGGTATTGTCTGATTTTTCCAATCAGCGTCTCATTTTGTATGATATCGGTGTGGGCTTGCGGAGCCAGGGTTTTAACCAGCTTCTCCTTTTCATAAACATCAATTTTCATGATCGCGTAAAAAATAATGGTATTGTCCTGCCGCTTGTAATCATACCCGTTTGCGTTTTGTTGGAGGCTGTAAAGGGCAAGTAGCTTTATACAAAAATTTACCTCGGTTTTAAACTTGTCATTTGCATAGGATGCGGGTAGTTGATGACGAAAAGCAGCCATTTTTGTGGTCAGTTTTTCCTCAACCGATTTGTTTTTATCGCCCCATAAAAAGGTTTTGTCATCCAGGTTATAGGTGCCCATTACTTCAGGTACTGCCTCAATGGTCAGGTTTTCATGGTCGGTGGTGTAGGTAACAATCCCCTTATCCTGATCAAACTCGTAATAATTGGTTGGGGCAAATCCCCAGGTTATAAAATGGTACAGGTTGTTGTACCGCATGGTAGATTCAGCCTGATCAAGCTGTGCCGTAAAATTGTCCTGCGTTTTGGCAGCAAACGGAAAAAGTAGACCGATTAGGGGGAGTTTTTTCAGGAACATATTATTCAATCATTTTTATGGATTTTCCCCAATTGCGCCAGGTGGTAAGTGAAGCAATGGGCGGTTATATTTTTTATACAAAAAAAGGAAATAATCAGGTTGAATTGTTGCGGTGTTATGAAAAATATCAAAAGGGGAGTAGTGGGAGGATGCGGTGCGTGGAGGCACGCACCACGGCATGGGGGAGAGAAATAATCAGGTTGAATTGTTGCGGTTTTAAGAAAAAAATCAAAAGGGGAGTAGTGGGAAGATGTGGTGCGTGGAGGCACGCACCACGGCATGGGAGTTGGGTGTGGATGTGGTGGGAGGATGCGGTGCGTGGATGCACGCACCACGGCATGGGAGTTGGGTGTGGATGTGGTGGGAGGATGTAGTGTGGAGGCACGCACCACGGCATGGGATTGGGGATTTCTCTATTTGGAATTTTTCCTTATAATCATTAGCCCATCACGCACCGTTAGCAGGGTAAAGTCAATGCCGGGGGTTTGCCGAACTTTCTCATTAAACGCCGCAATCGCCTTTGCGTTTTTGCCCTTTATTTCCTGCTCCAGCACTTCGCCATGAAAAAGTACATTGTCGGCAAGAATAATTCCACCGGGACGAACCTGTGGCAACACAAGGTCGAGGTAATCGCAATAGCCGGTTTTGTCGGCATCAATAAATACGAGGTCCCAGGGATAGGGCAGGGTAGGAATAATATGGGCTGCCTCGCCGAGGCAAACATGCATCTGATGCACTTTGGGTGACAGGTTAAAATGCGATTGGGCGAGAATGGCATCTTCCTCCCTTACTTCAATGGTATATAACCGGCCATCCTGTTTAAGCCCTTCGGCAAGACATAAGGCGCTAAAACCGGTAAATGTGCCAATTTCCAGCACATATTTGGGTTGCAGCATTAAACTGATTATTTGCAACAGTTGCCCCTGTACATGGCCACTTACCATATGGTGTTTCGGGTGATTTTGCAGGGTATGGTTTAATACATTCCGGAGAAGGGGAGAAAGGGGGGATGTATGCAGTTCGGCATATTCGTCGGGGGTAATTGGCATATTTTTTATTTGATGATTCGAAATTAAGCAGCCGCAACCGAACTTCCTTATTCCTTAATTATTATTTCTTATTCCTTATTTCTTATTCCTTAATTACCTTGCGGCATGCTTTTCCCGGAAAATTTGCAGGAAATTGAACGCAATCAGCCATCTCGAAAAAAGCCGATGTTCCCGGTAAGGCCGGCTTTACGCGGGTACCTCAAGGAACATGGCCGTGAAGTAAAAATACCCATCAGCTACAAGGACCTGCTGAATTTTACCTGGAGCACCCCGGTACTTGACCGGTTTGGCAAAAATACCTATTGGGAAAGTGTAAGCTATGATATGCGCGAGTGGGATTACCTGCGCGAAGGGCTTGTACGCACCTATGCCGTGCTGAAAACCGAGGGCGACCTGAGTTTTGTAAACCACCTTGATGTGGCCCGCATTGATTACTGCGCATTTGGCAATTCGCACCCTTTCCGCATCAGGATCGTAAATAAATACAACGATAATTACGACCATTATTACGTAAAAATTGCCGATGCTTCCCGTATCTACGGACTTGAGCTTGAGCACCTCCTTTCGCCCAACCGTATTACCTATCTTACCCAGGATAATACCCTTGTAGAGGAACATATTGCAGGCATACCCGGCGATGTTTTTATTGAACGCTACCTGAAAGATTCGGCTACAAACAAAATAAGGTTTGCCAAGGAGTTCGTTAAATTTAACGAGCGCTGTTTTGTAAAACTCCTTGGCGATATGCGCAGTTATAATTTTGTGGTAAACATTACCCCGGATATTGAAGACTACCAATACCGCATCCGTGCCATTGATTTTGATCAGCAGAGTTATGAAGGAAAGCTGAAGTTGTACAAACCGCAGTTTTTTAAAGAAAATTACCCGATTGTGGAAATGACCATGGGGCTGCTGAATGAAGATTCCATCAGGCAATACCAGGCCGAAGAGCGCACCATGATGGCTTTCAGGGTGGCGGCATCAAGGTACCGGCTAAAGTCATTGCTTGATATTATGGGTACGGATGAAATTTCAAGCGAGGGAAAAGTACACCAGTTAAGTGCAGAATTATCGGCTTATACAGGCAATACCATTTACCGGAAATGTTCCAATATGGGGCAGATTGTAAAGACCCACCTGAAGAACCTGTTACGTAAAAGCTTAGTGATGGTACCAAGGGTAACGAGCCGGTATGCGGATTAAAAAATTTAATTTATTTGAATGTAATGCTTGTACGCTATTTTGCATACTAAATTTCTGATAAAAGATTGATGGATAGCAACGTAAGGATTTTGGTGGTAGAAGACGAAATGATCATCGGGGCAAAAATTTCGATGCAACTTACCAACCTCGGTTATGAAGTTTCCGGTTTGTTGTCAAGGGGAGAGGATGTGCCTTATCATGTTACGGAGAACAGGCCCGATATTATTTTACTTGATATTAACCTGAAAGGGAGTATGGATGGTATTGAAACTGCAAAATTGCTTTCGGCACAAGGTAATACTCCCATCATTTTTCTTACAGCCAACAGCGATGAAGCAACCTTCAACCGGGCAAAAACCGTAAAACCGGCAGCATTTATTTCAAAACCTTTTAAGCAACTCGATCTTCAAAGAGCAATTGAACTTACCATCAGCCGGATGGAACAAATGCCCCTTGTTGACGATTCGGGGGAAACTGAACTGGAAGAACGGCCAAGTTTTTTGAATGACCGCATGTTTGTGCGAACCAAAGAACGCATGGTAAAAATAATGTTTGATGATGTATTGTTTATTGAAGCGGTACGTAACTATAGCCGGATTATTACCAGGAATACCGAATACCTTTTATCCATAACCCTAAAAATAATAGAGGATAAACTGCCGGCATCTGTTTTTGTACGAATTCATCGCTCGTACCTGGTAAATATTAAAATGGTTGACGAGGTAGGCGAAAACCATGTTATTATTGGGCAAAGAGAAATACCCATGAGTGCCGGTCTGAAGGATAACCTGTTACAACGTATTACGAAGTTTTAGCCATTTAAATATGAAGGTAGCACATGAAACATTTTTTTAAAATTTTATGGCTCCTGCTTTTCTGCAATTGCCCAACAGCTTTTACCCAAACCGCTGCAATAGACAGCCTGAAGCAATTATTATCCACAGAAAAGGATGATCAAAAAAGAATTGACCTGATGAGAGGTTTGGTGAATCTTACTTCAGACATTGATTTTAGGATTGCCCTGGATTATGTGCGCCAGGGTGTTGCCCATGCCGATAAAATTATGGATAAGAAAGCACAACCTGAATTTTATGAAATGCAGGGCCGCATACATGCCAACCTGATTGAATTAGACTCCGCTTCCTTTTATTTTGAAAAAGCCATGAAGGGCTATACAGCCATCGGTAATAAAAAAGGGCAGGCTACCACCTGGTTTAAAATTGGCTGGGTGCACAAAAAAAAGGGCGAACTGGAAGATGCCATGCAAGCTGACCTTAAAGCGCTTAAGCTAATGGAAGACCTCGATGATAAGCAGGGAATTGCAGGCGCTTACTCCAGATTATCCGAAGATGTATCGCGGCAGGGCAGACAGGCAGAAGCTTTGGAATATGCCATTAAAACCATTGACATCTGCAAGGAAAACAACCTGCAGGAAGGGTTGGTATATGGCTATAACGCGGCCGGGGATGCAAGTATAGCCATGTATAAACAAGAAGATGCTTTGGGCTATTTTGACAAGGCATATAACCTGGCAAAATCGCTGGGGTTTCCTCCCATGGATTTGTGCGATTTTATGAACAGCAGGGGCAATGCACTCAAAAGGCTGGGCAGGCTTAAAGAGGCCCTGGCGCAATATGAAGCAACCATGGTTTTAGCAAAACAAGCCAATTACAACAATGCCATTCATGCAGTAACGGCTAACCTGGGCGAAATAAATCTCCTGATGGAAAATTATGAGGCGGCCCTTCCCTTTCAGTTGGAAACCGTTCGCTTACAGGAGAAAGACGGAGACCTGACGAACCTAACCGAAAACTATGGCCATGTAAGCACCATTTACGAAAAGCTGGGCAATTATAAAGAAGCATTGGTATACCAAAAAAAAGCCCGTTTAATGCGCGACAGTACTGCAAAAATTGCAAGTGATAAAGCAATGAGCGAAATGCTTACCCGCTACGAAACCGGCAAAAAGGAAGCCACTATTGTTTCACAGGAAAAGCAGCTTTTGCAGCAACGGCTGGTGCAATGGCTTAGCATAGGTGTGGCAGTATTGCTGGCTGGCTTTTTGTTTTTTGGTTACCGCAGCTTTCAGGCACGTACAATTGCAAACCGCTTACTCGCCGCTAAAAATGCGGAGAACGAGTTACTGTTGAAAGAAATTCACCACCGGGTAAAAAATAACCTGGAAGTGGTAAGCAGTTTACTTGCCCTGCAATCGGCACAAATTGACGATCCCAAAACAAAGGATGCGATGCAGGAAGGGCAAAACAGGGTACAATCCATTGGCATTGTACACCAGAAACTATACCAGGGAACAAACCTTGGTACCATTGAAATGAAGGATTATTTTATTAACCTGAGCGAAAGTATCCTCGATTCGTTTGGCGCCGAAAAGCGGGTACAAATTGAATGTGCCATGGATCAGATAAATGTGGATATTGATACGGCAGTGCCACTTGGACTGATTGTAAATGAACTGCTCACCAATACCCTCAAGTATGCTTTTCCTGAAGGGCAGCAGGGAAAAGTAGAAATTAAATTATACAAACAGGCTGATGGAGCGCTGCATTTGGAAGTGTCGGACAATGGGGTAGGTAAAAGCGGTCAAACGAAAGGTACCGGGTTTGGCGGGCAGTTAATATCGCTTCTTACGCAGCAATTAAATGGCACCATGCAGGAAGAAATGAAAGAGGGAATGCGGATATCATTTGCCTTTAAAACGGCTTAGGTGGTTCTTTTCTACCCACCCATTCCGCGCATAAATAATTCATCCACCCTTTTTACCGGTAAAAAAAGCAACCAACCCGAAAAGGGAAACCGGCCATTCGTCCTTATTTTTAAAAGGGGTACTGGTATATTATTTAAGTTCATGCGATGAATTTATTTCCCAATAATTATTTTCTTAAAACATGATTACAAAAATAGATGAACCACAGCCGGTAATGATTAATCCCATTACCCATATGGAGCGCATTACCGCCCTTGATATCCTGCGAGGGTTTGTTCTTTGCGGTATTCTGCTGATGAATATTACCGGGTTTGGGCTTGCAGGCGCTTACAGTAATCCCACCGTATCGGGAGGTGCCACCGGGTGGAACCTGTATGCCTGGATTACCACCAATATGTTTTTTGAAGGAACCATGCGGGCCATGTTTTCTATGCTGTTTGGGGTAGGCACCTTTATTTTGCTGGAAAGGCTTGATCACCGGAAGGCGGGCATGGAAGCTGCCGATATTTTTATGCGGAGGATGATCTGGATGCTGTTTTTTGGCCTGGTTCACGGTTACCTTTTATTATGGACCGGGGAAATTTTGTACGATTATGCCCTGATGGGGTTCCTGGTTTTCCCTTTCCGAAAATTAGCTCCCAAAAAACTCATCATTATTGCTGCTTTCCTTTTTTCAGCCGGGGCAGTCTGGAGTTATTTTCAATACAAAGCCGATATTAAGCTGGTGGAAAATGTAGCTATTGTCAATGAAAAGGAGGCAGCAGGGGAAGAACTAACCAAGGAATTAAAAGAGGCGAAGTTTAAATGGGAAAAAATACAGGAGCATAAATCACCAGAATTTGTAAAGGAAACCAATGAGAATATGCGTAAGGGGTATTTTGAAGTTGTAGCTTTTTTAGCCCCCATAAACATGGAAACAGATACCCTCTGGTTTTACCGCTATAATTTATGGGATATTCTCAGCATGATGATGCTGGGCATTGCGCTTTACAAGCTGAAAATTATAACAGGCGACAAATCTGCTAAATTTTATGCACTGATGGTTTTACTGGGTTATGGTATAGGGCTTTCGGTTAACTATTGGGAGGTTACCACCATTATGAACAGCAATTTTGACTTTCTGGCCTATTCAAAAACCAACCTCACCTATGACCTGGGGCGGGTTGCCATCGTTTTAGGTCATGTAGGTGCCATCATGCTTTTTGCCAAAACCAGCATTTTGGGTGGTTTAAAGCGGAGTATTGCGGCCGTAGGGAAAATGGCTTTATCCAACTACATCATGCACTCCCTTATTTGTATGATCATTTTCACGGGGGGTGGTTTTGGCATGTTTGGCAAGCTGCAGCGTTATGAATTGTATTTCGTGGTTTTTGCCATCTGGATATTTCAGCTCATTATCAGCCCAATATGGCTTCGTTATTTTTACTATGGGCCTATGGAGTGGGTTTGGCGTACCTTAAGCTACCGTAATAATCCTCATTTTCGTAAAAGGGGTGTACACGCAGGAAAAGGCATTTAGTGCCGTGTAAAGGGTGGATGAATAACAAGGCAGGCGTCGGCAGGTTTAATCGTAAGGAATAAAGGATTGTTTTTGCTGTTCGGGCAGATAGCAATTTAAAGAGATAATCTTTTATATATTTATGGCCTATTAAATTTCGCCTCCTATGAAAAGAAGTTTTCATTTTCTTTCTGTTTTAGCATTCGTACTATTTTTAAGTTTTCGTGTCCATGCCATTGACACGGCCAATACCCGGTTACTTTCGCAGCCGGCCATCAGCAAATCTCATATCGCATTTATATATGCGGAGGATCTTTGGGTTGCCAACCGCGATGGTTCCAATCCAAGGCGGATTACGGTGGATGAAGGGGTAGAATCGAACCCGGTTTTTTCCCCGGATGGCAGCAAAATTGCTTTTAGCGCCCAATACGATGGTAATACCGATGTATTTATAGTAAGCGTAACAGGAGGGGTTCCCCGCCGGTTAACCTGGCACCCGGGTGGCGACCTTGTACGGGATTTTTCACCCGACGGTAAAAAAGTGCTGTTTTTATCGCAGCGAAATTCGTTTACCAACCGGTATGCCCAATTGTTTACCGTTGATCTTGCCAACGGAAGCGAAACCCAGCTACCCATTCCTAATGCTAACTGGGCCGCATACAGCCCAGATGGTAATCATATAGCCTATACACCCATTTCCGACCGGTTTGACCAATGGAAAAATTACCGTGGCGGAACCATGACGCGTATTTGGGTGTACGATGTAAAAACGCATGCGGTTCAGGAGGTTCCCAAACCACAGGGAGGCAGCAATGACTCGAAGCCTGTTTGGGCAGGTAAAAAAGTATTTTTCAAAAGTGACCGCGTTGGCGAATTCAATCTTTTCAGTTTCGACCCCTCAACCAAAGCAGTTCAGCAACATAGCCTGTTCAGGGATTTCCCGGTGTTGAGTTTATCAGCATCGGCAAGTGAGGTTATTTTTGAACAGGCGGGGTACCTGCATGTTTTTAACCCTGCAACCAATAATACGGCACAGGTAAAAGTGGGTATTGCCACCGACCTGCTCGATCTCAGGTCGCGGTATGTATCAGGTGATAATTATATGCGTTCGGGCGATATTTCTCCATCTGGGGCAAGGGTAGTTATTGATTTCAGGGGCGATATAATGACCCTTCCCGGCCAAAAAGGAGACCCGCTGAATATTACGTCAACACCGGGTGTACACGAAAAATTCCCTGCCTGGTCGCCCGACGGGAAAACCATTGCCTATTTTTCGGATGCAGGCGGTGAATATGCCCTACACCTTAAAAATCAGGGAGGCGAAGGGGAAGCGAAAGCATTTGAGCTGAATGGGTCGGGCTTTTATGCCAATATCCATTGGGCACCCAACAGCAAAAAACTATGTTATGTTGACAACGGACGCCGCCTTTATGTAATGGATGTTGCCACAGGTAAATCCACGAAAATTGCAGAAGATGCCCATTATATTCCGGGGCCCTTCCGTGAACTTTTTGGAAGTTGGTCGGCCGATGGCAACTATATTTCATACACCACAATCACTGAAACCAATTTTGAAAGGGCCTGGGTTTATACAGTGGCTGAAAATAAGTCATACCCGCTGTCCGACGGACTGTCAAATGTAAGTGAGCCGGTATTTGATGCAAGCGGAAAGTATATTTATATGATCGCTTCCACCAATGCCGGACCGGTTGTAAACTGGTTTGATCAATCCAATCAGGACATGGAATCTACTAATACCCTGTACCTGGTTACGTTGCAAAAAGCGGTGGTTTCGCCTTTTGCCAAACAAAACGATGTAGAGGAAATAAAGGAGGAAGCCAAACCGGCCGCCCCTCCTGCTGAAGGATCAAAACCTAAAACCGAGACAGGTAAGGACACCACCTCAAAACCAGCAGGTATGAAAATAGATTGGGAAGGAATTGCCAACAGAATTGTTCCATTCCCCATAACAAATGGGCGTTACAGCAACCTTGCTGCTGGTAAGGAAGGGGAAATATATTACTTGTCGGCGGCTCCGCATGGTGCAGGGCCAACCATGCTGCACAACTACAGCCTGAAAAAGCGGAAGGAAGAGCCCATTATGCCGGCAGATGGCTTTATAATAGCCGCAAAGGGTGAAAAGATGCTGTTTAATTCAAAAGGTAAATGGGGTATTACTGCAACCGGTCAAAAACCGGGGCCTGAATCAATGGTATATACCTCATCCCTGCAGGTAAAAATTGAACCGGCAGCAGAATGGGCCAACATATTTAATGAAGGATGGAGGGTGAACCGCGATTATTTTTATGACCCAGGAATGCATGGCGCCAACTGGGATGCCATGAAGAAAAAGTATGCGGCTTTTTTGCCTGATCTTGCCTGCAAAAGCGATTTGTACCGGGTAATGCAATGGATGTTCAGCGAGTTATCAGTTGGCCACCACCGGTTTACCGGAACCGGCGACCGGAGAACCAATCCTGATAATGTTCCCGGAGGATTGCTTGGAGCGGATTATGAAGTAGTTAATAACCGGTACCGGATTAAAAAGATATATGGCGGGCTGAACTGGACCCCCGACCTGCGTTCTCCTTTAACCGAACCGGGTGTGGATGTAAAAGTGGGTGATTATATCCTCGCGGTAAACGGGCAGGAAGTAACCGCTGCCAATAATTTTTACAGCTTTTTTGAGAATACTACGGGAAGAATTACCAACCTTACGGTTTCTGCAACGCCCGAAATGGCCGGGTCTCGTATGGTAAAGGTAACGCCCGTTGCCTCCGAAGCAGGACTCCGCAACCGCGACTGGGTGGAAGGAAATATGAAGAAAGTACATGAGGCAACAAACGGACAGGTTGCCTATGTATATGTGCCCAATACCGCGGCCGACGGTCATGAATATTTCAAGCGCTATTTTTTCCCGCAGGCCGATAAAGCGGGTATTATTATTGATGAGCGTTTTAACGGAGGCGGTCAGCTTGCTGATTATTATATAGATATTTTGAAACGACCATTACAATCTTACTGGAAGTACCGACATGGAAAGGATCAGAAAGCGCCAAACGCATCTATTCAGGGGCCCAAAGTGATGCTGATTGATGAAACAGCCGGTTCGGGTGGTGATTATCTGCCCTACCTTTTCCGGCAGGCCAAACTTGGAACACTTGTAGGAAAAACCACATGGGGTGGTCTTGTGGGTATTTTGGGCTATCCTGAATTTATAGATGGTGGGGGCGTAACAGCACCCAACCTTGCATTTTATGACCAAAAGGGCTTTGGTATTGAAAATGTAGGTACTCCCCCCGATGTGGAAGTGGAACAATGGCCTGCGGATGTAATTAAGGGAAGAGATCCGCAACTGGAAAAAGCCATTGAAATTGTAATGGAACAGTTAAAGGCAAATCCGCCCAAAAAGATGGAAACACCCGCCCATCCGGTAAGGGTTAGAAAATAGTTTTTTGAGCTTGGTGAAGACTGGTTTTGTATCGGGAGAAATGATTTTTTTTTTGGAACAATTAGTATACTAAGGAGAGACCAATATATTACTGAATTTTATGGTAAAAGACGCCTTACGCATTGCAGAACTTGAAAAGCTCCTGGCCGAACGTACTGCAGAGCTTATACAGCAAGGAGAAGAACTTGCGGTAATCAACAGTGTACAGGAAGCGCTGGTACAGGAAATGGATATGCAGGCCATTTACAATTTGGTGGGCGAAAAAATACGTGAGTTGTTTGATGCGCAGGGGGTCATTATCTCCACTTTTGACCATGAAACTGACACGGAACATTTTCAGTATGCCATAGAAAATGGCGAAAGATTTTATCCGGATAGCCGCCCCATCAATAAACTCAGGAAACACCTGATTGATTCAAGGCAGAAGATTGTTATTCATACAATAGAGGAGGCTGTTGAATGGTTTGGCAAGGAAGTGGTGCCGGGAACAAAATATATGCAGTCGGGGGTATTTGTACCACTGATTGCAGGTGGCATTGTTACCAGTTATGTAAGCCTTCAGAATGTTGAAAAAGAGCACGCTTTCAGCGATTCGGAAATACGCTTGCTTGAAACGCTCTCCAACAGCATGAGTGCTGCCCTGCAAAATGCGCGACTGCTGAAGGAAACCGAGCAGAGAACGGCCGAACTTGCCGTAATTAATAGCGTACAGGAGGGGTTGGCCAAAGAACTGGACATACAGGCGATTTACGACCTGGTGGGCAACAGGATAAGAGACCTTTTTAATGCACAGGTTGTCATTCTCGCCACATTTGATCACCAAAAGGCAATAGAAAATATCCATTTCCTGATAGAAAAAGGGGATCGGTATTACCCGATTCCGCGTCCTTATAATATCGTACGCAGGCAATTACTGGAAAAAAAGCAGAAGATTCTGATCAATAAAAATATGGCTGAGGTAATGGGTGCTTTTGGCGAAAAGCACATACCCGGAACCCAAATGCCCAAATCGGTACTTTTTGTTCCTATGATGATAGGGGAAAAAGTAACCGGTTATGCCAGCATCCAAAATATTGACCAGGAAAATGCCTTTAGCGATGCCGATGTACGGTTGCTTGAAACCCTTGCAAATACCATGGGCGTAGCACTGGAAAATGCAAGGCTCTTTGATGAAACCGCCCGTTTGCTGAAAGAAACCGAGCAACAGAAGGCTGAGCTTGGTGTAATAAACAGCGTACAGGAAGGGTTGGCCAAGGAACTGGATATGCAAGCCATTTACGACCTGGTTGGTGATCGCATCACCAAATTATTCAAAGCCCAGGCTGTTATCATTTCCAACTTCGATCACGATACGGCTACCGAGCATTTTAAATACCTGATGGAAGACGGGCAGCGTTTTTATTTGGCGAGCCGCCCTTACGACAAGTTGCGCCAACACCTGATCCTGAGCAAGCAAAAGATCGTCATTAATGATAAATATGCCGAAGCCTATGCCAAGTTTGGGCTAAGGACCCTGCCCGGCACCAAAGTGACCAGGTCGGGCGTGTTTGTACCGCTGGTGATAGGAGACAAGGTGAACAGCTATATCAGCCTGCAGAATAATGAAATTGAGAATGCCTTCAGCGAAAGCGATGTTCGCCTGCTCGAAACATTGGCCAACAGCATGAGCGTGGCGCTGGAAAATGCAAGGCTTTTTGATGAAACTACCCGACTTTTAAAAGAAACTGAACAGCGTACCGCAGAGCTTGCTGTAATAAACAGTGTGCAGGAAGGGCTGGCCCGCGAGCTGGATATGAATGCCATTTATGACCTGGTGGGGAATAAGATACGGGAAGTGTTTAGTGCACAGGGGGTAATAATTGCCACATTTGACCATGACCGGGGAACTGAGATTTTCAATTATCTGTTTGAAGACGGGGAACGGTATTACTCCGAACCCCGGCGCTATGATAAGTTACGGTTTGAACTCATCATGAAAAAACAGTCCATCCTCATTAATAATAATGTGGAGAAGGCCTTTACGGATTTTGGTTTGAAAGTGGTACCGGGAACCGAGTATCCCCGGTCGCTGCTTTTTGTGCCCATGATTGTTGGCAACCGGGTAACGAGCTATGTCAGCCTTCAGAATACCGAAAAAGAGGCTGCCTTTACAATAGCAGATGTGCGCCTGCTTGAAACGCTTGCCAACAGTATGAGCATTGCGCTTGAAAATGCAAGACTTTTTGATGAAACCAACCGTTTGCTGAAAGAAACCGAACAACGTACGGCTGAACTTGCCGTTATCAATAGTGTGCAGGACGGGCTGGCGAAAGAACTGGATATCAAAGGAATATATAACCTGGTAGGCGACCGGATATGTGACCTGTTTCCCGATACCAATGCGCTTGTTATCAGGACATTTGATTTCGATTATGGGCTTGAAAATTTTCAGTATGCTATTGAAAAAGGGGAAAAATTATCCGTTTCTCCCCGGCCATTTTTATGGGCCAATAAGATACTTATAGACAGTAAAAAACCATTGAATATTGCAGAAAATTTTGTGCAAACCTCAATTGCCCATGGGGGAAAAGGCGTTACCACCGGGCAACCCCCAAAATCTGCCGTATTTGTTCCCATGCTGGTAGGCGATATGGTAAAGGGTTCCATTAGCCTGCAGAATGTTGACAAAGAACATGCTTTTACAGATGCAGATGTAAGGCTGCTTACTACCATTGCAAACAGCATGAGTGTTGCCCTTGAAAATGCAAGGTTATTTGATGAAACAAGCCGTTTACTGAAAGAAACCAAACAGCGAACAGCGGAACTTGCCGTTATCAACAGTGTTCAGGAAGGCCTCGCCAAGGAACTGGATACCAAGGGTATTTATGAGTTGGTCGGCGAACGTTTGTGCAGCCTGTTTCCTGATACCCAAACCCTTGTCATCCGAACATTTGACCATGATACGGGCAAGGAGCACTGGCAATATTCAGTGGAAAAAGGTGAGCGGCAAACAGTAGAACCCCGACCGCTTAACTGGAACAGCAGGCTGTTGATAGAATCAAGAAAGCCATTGGATATACAGGCGAACTACGTAGAAGAATCAAAAAAACATGGCGGAACAGGCGTAACAACGGGTCAACCACCCAAATCAGCGGTATTTGTACCCATGATGGTTGGAGATGTGGTAAAGGGTTCCATCAGCCTGCAGAATGTGGACCGTGAGCATGCATTTACCGATTCAGATCTCAGGCTGCTGACTACAATAACAAATAGTATGAGTGTAGCCCTGGAGAATGCAAGGCTATTCAATGAAACTACCCTGCTGCTGAATGATTCGAAACAAAGGGCCGCAGAACTTAGTACCGTGAATAATATCAGCAAAGCGCTTGCCTCGCTCCTCGATCCCAATGACCTGATCAATATGGTAGGGGATCAGTTAAAAAACCTTTTTAGTGCCAATATCGTTTATCTCGCCATTCATAATAAACAAACCAATATTATTTCGTTTCCTTACCAGTTTGGCGATAACATGGCGCCATTAAAACTTGGCGAAGGTTTGACTTCTAAAATAATAACCACCGGACAACCCCTTCTGATAAATAAAGACATGAATGAACAAAGGGCGCAATTGGGGATTCAAAAAATTGGCATTGATGCAGCATCGTACCTTGGTGTACCCATTCCGGTAGGAGAAGAAATCATCGGGGTACTCAGCGTTCAAAGTACCGAACATGAAAACCGCTTTAATGAGAATGACCTGAGGTTATTAACAACCATTGCATCTTCGGTGGGGGTGGCTTTGCGCAATGCTACTTTGTTTGAAGAGGTTAAGCAGGCAAAAATGGAAGCCGAAGAAGCAGGAAAAGCTGCTGAACAGGCCAATGAAGCAAAGAGCGCTTTTCTTTCAACGGTAAGCCACGAATTAAGAACCCCTTTAACCTCTGTTTTGGGTTTTGCAAAAATCATCCGTAAGCGGTTAGAAGACAGGATATTTCCGGCAGTGGATAAATCTGATCCCAAAACAGAGAAAACCATTAACCAGATTTCGGAAAACCTGCAGGTAGTAATATCCGAAGGGGAGAGGTTGACCCACCTGATCAACGATGTTCTTGACCTGGCAAAAATTGAGGCGGGTAAAATGGAATGGAGCCAGGAAACCATTTATATGCCTGAAGTTGCCGAAAGGGCCATTGCCGCCACTTCATCCCTGTTCGATCAGAAAGCATTGAAACTGATCCGGGAAATTGATACGGATTTACCTGAAATTACCGGCGATAAGGATAAGCTGATTCAGGTGATTATTAACCTGATTTCAAATGCGGTAAAATTTACCGACAAGGGTTCGGTAACCTGCAGGCTTTACAAGGAAGGGAATGAAGTGATAGGAAGCGTAAGTGACACCGGCATTGGAATAGCCCCTGAAGATTTTGGTGCGGTATTTGAGCAATTCAAACAGGTGGGTGGCGATACACTCACAGATAAGCCAAAGGGCACAGGATTGGGATTGCCCATTTGTAAAGAAATAGTGGAGCACCACGGAGGCCGGATATGGCTGGAAAGTGAACAGGGTAAAGGCAGTACCTTCTTTTTTGGTTTACCGGTTAATAAAAAAACAGTTTCAGAAAGGCCGATGCATTTGAATGAACTGGTGCAACAACTCAAGGAACAGGTTGCCCAATCGAAGCTCAACATTATAGGGGAAGGTGCAAATATTCTGATAGTGGATGATGATGATTCAATCCGCTCCTTGCTGCTACAGGAACTTGGCGAGGCCGGATATACAATCAGGCAGGCTAGTAATGGCAGGGATGCGCTTGAACAGGTAAGGGTACAAAAACCCGACCTCGTAATACTGGATATAATGATGCCTGAAATGAATGGGTTTGATGTGGCAGCTGTGCTGAAAAACGACCCCGAAACCATGGATATCCCCATTATTGTTTTATCGGTAGTTCAGGATAAAGCAAGGGGTTTCAGGATTGGTGTGGACCGTTACCTTACCAAACCCATTGATACGGGTCTCCTGTTCAACGAGGTGGGTAGTTTACTGGAACAAGGCAAATCAAAAAGAAAAGTAATGATAGTGGATGAAGATTCGGGCGCAGTAAAAACCCTGACGGAAGTATTAACTACCAAGGGATACGAAGTAACAGAGTCCATTGAAAGAGACCTGGTAGAAAAGGCCATAGCCAATCAGCCCGATATCATTATCATTAATTCGGCACTTTCAGGTAAGCAGGATATTGTTCAATCGCTTCGTTTTGAAAAGGGACTGGAGAAGGTTCTGTTTGTTGTATATCAGTAGGAATGATGATTGATGATTTATGAATTAGGAATGATAAATGATGAATCAATGTCGTTTATTTAAGTAAAAAAACGATTGGGCTTGTTTCTGTGGAAATCAGCGATGTATTAAATCAGCGGAAATCAGCGGGAATATTAGCCCGCAGATGCCGCAAAACAATACACGCAGATGCTCGCTGATCTAAACTAAACGACATTTAATGATGAATGAGTCTGCAAACCATAAACACCAAGCCATAAACCGGAAATAATAAATAGTAAACAATAAATAATATATAATAAAAAAAGCATACATGCAGCATAAAATTTTAATTGTAGATGACGAAGCGCATATCAGGATGCTGATTGAGCAAACACTGGAAGAACTGGAGGATGAAGGAGTGGAGTTTCTGACGGCAGAGAATGGGGAGATAGCACTGGAAATAATAAGGGAAGAGAATCCGCAACTTGTTTTTCTGGATGTAATGATGCCCAAAATGAATGGAATGGAAGTTTGCAGAAGGGTTAAAAAGGAGCTTGGTCTTGAAAATATATTTATTGTATTATTAACCGCAAAGGGTCAGGAAGCCGATCGTCAGAAGGGGCTTGATGTAGGTGCAGATGTTTATATGACCAAGCCATTTGACCCGGAAGTGCTGCTTGAAAAAGCAAGAGAAGTGCTTGGGATAGCATAATATGTTGCTTTTTATTTTTTCAAATGCACCCCTGAAACAATAATATTTTTTCTTCCTGTATGGCGCAATCAATATTGAAATCATTACTGGGCAGGCGTAGCGCAGTTACTGCATGGTTGCAGTTATGGGCTGAATCAAACCCAACTGAAATTGCGGTGGAGGATAGCCGGAATGTACTTTTATTTGGAGTTATACCCACCGGTGATGTGCAAAGAATCCCCATTTTACTTGATGGGGAATTGGAAGGTATTGTGTATGGAAATGACCATCAGGCCGCCGTTATGGCACGCTTGTTAACGGTGATGGTTCAAAAGGAGGCGGAAAAGAAAAGGCTGGGTAATGAGGTATTGAATGTATACCAGGAGCTGAATGTAATTTATAATTTTTCTGAAAAACTTACCGAAACCATTGACCCTGAAGTAATAGCTAAGTTAGCGCTAGAACAGGCCATGCATTCCATTCCATCGTGCAGCGGAGTGATTCTGTTATGGGATGAAGGCAGCCGGCAGTTAAGTATTACCTCTTTAATGGGGGAGCCACTTTTTAGGGAAGAAAATCTGCTTCATCACAGCAGTGTTTTGCTTCGGATCGGATTAAGTGGTCAATCTGAAATACTCAGCGACCTTTCTCCATTGAAAGAAAAGGAGATCATTTCTCCTGAAGTACAATCTCTTATTTACGCGGGTATGAAGGTAAAACAGCGGATGGTTGGTGCCATAATTTTAGCCGATACAAGTGCTGATAAATACACGGCTGCACACCTTAAATTGCTGGTAACACTTGCGTTGCAATCTGCCACAGCTATTGAAAGCGCAAGCTTATATGAAAAAAATATCAGGGAAGTACGCGAAAGAGAGGAGGCCATTCTTCGCATACACGAAATCACCAAAAAATTTGTACCAAGTGAATTTATCTTATCACTGGGTAAGGAAGCCATTACCGATGTAAGGCTTGGCGATCTTGTTGAAAAGAATGTAACCGTTTTGTTTACTGATATACGCGACTTTACTTCCTTGTCGGAAATGATGACGCCGGAAGAGAATTTTCGGTTTGTTTCATCTTTTAACGAACGGCTTGGGCCTGTAATCCGGCACCATCATGGTTTTATCAATCAATATCTTGGTGATTCCATTATGGCCATCTTTCCCCGTGAACCGGCTGATGCCCTGAATGCTGCAATTGAAATGCAGCAAGCCATTCATGCGTTGAATACAGAAAGAATTGCCGGTGGTTTGCCTGAAATAAGGGCAGGAATAGGCATGCATACAGGCCCGCTGATTATGGGTATTACCGGCGACGAGCACCGGCTTGATGCCGCTACTATTTCTGATACAGTAAATACGGCAGCACGTATTGAAGGGTTGACCAAGTATTATCATTCCTCCTTATTACTAAGCAGCAATACGCTGCATCATATTCCTGAACCGAACCAATACCATTTCAGGAGGTTGGGTAAAGTACTATTGAAAGGAAAAAATAATCACCTTCAGATTGTGGAGTGCCTGAATGGCCATGAAGCAGGGAAAAGAAACATCCGTACACAAACCATTGAGTTATTTAATGAAGCGGTAAATTTTTATCAGCAACAGCATTTTGAAGCGGCAATAAACCTTTTCAGGCAAGTTATGTCTTTGGACGCTGACGATTTAACCGCCTTGATTTTTATAGAAAAGGCGACACAGTATTTATACCATGGAGCTCCGGATAATTGGAGCGGTGCGATAGAGATGCAGATAAAATAAAGGCATAGCCGATAAAATAATCAGGTATCTGATAAGAATATTTGCATATTCAATAAAATGTTATGATGGAAGGTGAAAAGATTACTATTTTACCTTCAAATAATTATAACATTATGCCCAACGTAGTTGTTCTTTATCCGCATCCTGCCGATGCCGATCAGTTTGAAACCGATTATGTAGCCCATACTGCGCTATTGCACGAAAAAACCGGTATCCCCGCGGATGTAAAGCCTTATACGGTCACCAAATTCTTTCCTGATCCTGATGGCAGCGCCCCTGCATTTTACCGGATGTTTATGATGCCGTTTGAAACCATGGAAGCCTTACAGGGCGCGATGTCTTCGCCAGGCATGCAGGAAGTAGCTGCGGATGCTTTTCGTATATCTTCGGGTGGCGCGCCGGTGATTATGGTTGGTTCCTGAATCAAAAGAATAAAGCGGAATAGCTTCATCCTTTACATCACAAACCTGCAAATCAATTATTTGAAATACGAATCAAATAAACAATAATCATGGCACAAGCAAGTAACCTTCAGCTATTACAAAAGCCAAAATCACCAGTAACGCTTGGAATGGTCCTGTTCCTTTTTTTATTTGCAGGAAGATTTATTGTAAAAGATGCGTTGCCTTATTTCGGTTTTGATAAAGAAACTTTTGGCAGTTATTGGGATTATAAGTGGCCGCTCATTGGCCATATTTCAGGTGGTCTTTTAGCCTTAATAATCGGGCCATTCCAATTTTATAAAGCATTCAGAAACAATTTTATGACCGCCCACAGGTGGTTGGGCCGGCTTTACTTAACCGTAATTTTAATTGGAACAATAAGTTCTACCTATTTAGCCTGGACAAGTGCCTATAGGGTGAATTTTTCCTGGGCTTTTGGTTTACAAAGTTTGGCTTTTGCATGGATTACAACTGCAATTATGGCTTATGTTTCTGTAATGAGAGGGCGTATTCTTCAACACAAGGAATGGATGGTCCGGAGTTATGTTGTCACATTTGCTTTTGTAACCTTTCGCTGGCTGAACGAATCAGGTACGGTTAAAACCCTTATGCCGGAATTTGCAGAGAGAGGACCAACCATTATTTGGTTATCGTGGACCATACCCCTATTAATTACAGAAGTTGTATTAAGCTGGAGAAGGAAATAACTGTTACAGGTTTACTTTTTCTGAAAGCCCTAATCATGGCTAAAGAACTGGATCGACCAAAAATCAGCTTAATAACAATCGGGTTACCATCAAAAAGGAATAAAAACTGTTTTATGAAGCACGTAGTTATTGAATAGGGAAAAATCAATAGATCATTTTTTTTGATGATACTTCAAAAAAAGGGCACCTTGTTAGTTTTGATGAACCCGATGTGTGGCATTTGGAAAATGAAACGGATTAATAAACAGGTTGGCGGTATAATAATGCCGCAAGAAAAAGAATATGGCAAAAATAAAGCGGGTAACAAGGAAAAATATTATATGGGTTATCTGACTGTTAATGGTTTGGCGTGCTCCTTACATCCTCTTTAAATATTAAAAGCCATGGAAAAAACAAGGCGAGATCTGCTTAAATCCATCACCGCTTTGGCCGGAGGCGCTATGTTGCCTTTTGCAGGACAAAGTAAACCTGTTGATGATATTTTGAATTTTCAGTATGGGGATCTATCAGATTTATCCGAATTCATCAACCTGTTTGATTTTGAAATAAAGGCCGAAGGGAAAATGACCAAAATGGCCTATGAATATGTAGCTAGTGGTGCGGCAGATGAATTTACGGTTCGTTGGAACAGGCAGGCATTGGACAGCATTAAACTTAACCCTACAGTACTTACCGATGTTTCCAAACTTGATACCACTGTTTCGCTTTTTGGGCAGAAATTAGATTATCCCATACTTGTTGCACCCACTGCTTTCCATAAAATCATGCACCCCGAAGGCGAACTTGCCACTGCAAGGGGGGCAGGCGCTGCCTTAGCCACTTATGTGGTTAGCTCATTTACCACCACCCCCATTGAACAGTTGGCAAAAGTGGCTACCCAACCGCTCTGGTTTCAATTGTATGTGCGCGATGACAGGGCCTTTACAAAAGATCTTGTTCAAAAGGTTGAATCGCAGGGATGCCGTGCGCTTTGCATAACGGTAGATACACCGGTTGGCGGGGCACGTAACCGACAGGAGAGGGTAGATTTCAAATTGCCTGCTGATGTAAAGGCGCCTTACATGGTTAACCCCGGGCCACAAAAATTGCCCCTTACCTGGAAAGAAATTGAATGGCTGATATCGTTCGCCAAAATTCCGGTGCTGGTAAAAGGGATATTAAATCCGGATGATGCTGAAAAAGCTATTCAGTCAGGTGTATCAGGCATTATTGTTTCCAATCACAGTGGAAGAAATTTAGATACTGTGCCCGCTACTATTGAAGCGCTGCCACGAATAGTGGCAAGAATTAATAAAAGAGTACCCGTGTTAATGGATGGCGGCATACGGCGCGGAACCGATGTATTAAAAGCGATTGCAATGGGGGCCAATGCCGTATTGGTGGGCAAACCCATCTGTTTTGGATTGGCCTGCGGTGGTGCCGAAGGGGTAACCAAGGTGCTTACTATTCTTCGGAATGAATTTGAACTGGCCATGGCGCTTACAGGAAGGGCTACCATTGCTGATATTGATGCATCTGTGATTTGGAAGTGATTTGTTCTTCCCCAAAATGGATAACTTAAGTAAATCATCTGCTGGAAAATCGATTTTCTCAATATGCAAAAAATTAAGTTACTGTTTATTGCAATGCTGTTACCGGCAATGGTTTATGCTCAAGATGTGACTGGTGAAGAACGTGCTGTGCAGCAATCCATTGAGAAAATGTTTACTGCTTTCTTAATGAACTGTAAAAAAAATTATATTAATAATTTACAATAAAGAAAATGAAAAAGCTTTTAGTCTTACCTGCCTTGTTATCATCTCTTTTCAGTTTATGTCAGCACGATAAACACGTAGAAGATAATTTGCAGCATAACCATAATCACCTTGCCCATATGCAGGCTAGCAGGGCACATGTTTTTTATGTCCATAATTTACCATCTCCGAAACTTATGAAAGGAATTGGTAATTCAACCATGAAAATTGAAACCAAATCGACAAAAACACAGGCTTATTTTAACCAGGGTATTTCATTGCTCCACGACTTTTGGGATTTTGAAGCATACCGGGCTTTTAAAGAAGCAATCCGGAATGACTCTACAGCTATAATGCCCTATTGGGGCTTGTTGCAAACAGTGGGTCCTGATGAAGACAGTGTATATAAAAGCAATAAAATAAAGGCGGTTGAACAAATAAAAAAGCTGTTACCGGCTGCAAATGAACACGAAAAACTTTACGGGGAAATTTCTCTGTTAACAGACTCACTTAAAGAAATGGCATATCCCGAAATCAGTAAAAAGTATGAACTCATCATTCATAAGTTTCCTGATGATATTAATGCAAAACTATTTCTGGCGCTTATGAAAATGAGTGGGTATGATACAGACATGAAACCCATGGAAGGGCAGATGTATAGTGAATTTTTATTGAAGGATGTACAGCGGATGTCACCCAATGATCATGGTTTTCATCATTACTGGATTCACCAGATGGAACACTGCTGCCCCGAAAGGGCGCTTGAGAGTGCCGATGTATTAACAAGTCTTGCTCCCTTATCGGGCCATATTGTACACATGCCCGGCCATATTTACAACCGGGTAGGCGATTATAAAAGAGCACACGATGCCTTTGTAGCTTCGGTTAAAACAGACTCGGCCTATATGAAAGATGAAGGCATTGAAGAAGTGGATAACTGGAATTACATTCACAATATCAATTACCTGATCAATAACTGTGTGCATGATGGCAGGCTTACAGAGGGACCTTATTATGCTGAAAGATTAAAGTATATGCCGGTAAATAAATACCGGAAAAAAGTATATGAAGGAACCTTTTTTAACCAGGGACTACTGGCGCCTGCCAAAATGCAGATGGCATTTGGCAACTGGGGAAAAGCAGCACTGGAGTTTGACGGGGTTGTTGATAAGGACACTGTTTTTGGCTATACGAACATGGAGTTTAAAAACGGGCTTACGTTTTTTGTAAAAGGCATGGATGCGTTGCTGAATAATAATATTGCCGAAGCCGAAAAATATTCAACGGCTTTGGATGCGCTGCTTTGGCGCAATTCAAAACAAACCGGAAAAGACAGTACTTTAAATCCGTGGTATCAGAATACACTGAACACTGCAAGCCTTGAAATACAGGGTTGCATGGAAAGTTATCGCGGTAGTTATGAACTTGCCATAAAGTTGCTTGAAAAGGCACATAAACAGGAAATAGAACTTGGTTATGGCGAGCCGCCCTTATATGCCCGTCCTGTTGCTGTAAGCATTGGCGAGGCACAAATTAAGGCAGGGAAATATGATCAGGCCATTGCAACCTATCAGGCACTATTGGTCAGATTTCCGAAAAGTGCTTTTGTATATAATTATTTGCGAAAGGCATATGTAAAAAAGGGTGATACAGGTAAAGTAAAAGAATATGAAATGCTGTTGAAGGCAGCGGCAGTGTATGCCGATCCCGGTATTTATGGAGACTTATAAATCAATCATTAAAAATACCCACACCTGGAAAGAAATGGATGGTCATAGGGTAGTTAATGGCGGCATGGCTGCGATCAAAAAGGAAGATGTGCTGAAGGATTAAAAAGTTATAAATGAGACGAATTAAAATACTTCATAAATAAAAATCAATATGAATCATTTAAAAAGAACCTTCTTATTTATCGTATGGATAAATGTTTTTTCTTTTCAGCTAATAGCTCAAAAGAAGTTTGAATTAGCAGACTATGCAAAGTTTGTAAATATCTCCGACCCTCAAATATCGCCCGATGGTAAAAGCGTGGTGCTTGTGGTTTCGCGACCTGATTACGTGAATAACAGGTTTAATGCCGAATTGGTTTTGGTAGATGTGGCTTCGGGTAGTAAAAGAGTGCTGACACAGGAAAGGATTACCGTATCAAGTCCGCGCTGGTCGCCTGATGGAGTACAATTGGCTTTTATAGCTAAGGCAGGGTTGGGTAAAGATGCAACCAGCCAGATTTTCTTACTTTCTATGGTTGGTGGCGAAGCAAAGCAAATAACCAAAGCAAACAAAGGCGTGCAACATTTTGCGTGGAGTCCTAACTCTGCAGATATCGCTTATGCAGCACTTAATGAACCTAAAAACAAAGCTGAAATTGAAAAGGGTTTTACCGCTTTTGAAATAGCCAACAACGATATGTTTGTGGGTAGTCAACCCATGCCTGCACATATGTGGTTGGTAAATGCAATTACGGGTGATACTAAAAGATTGACGGACGGAGATTGGAGCTTACCACTTGTGATTCCACCGGGAGCGCCATCTTCCCCCTTTTCCTGGTCGCGTGATGGTAAAACAATCCTGTTTGTAAAGGTAGCGTCAGCATATTCCGGCGATGGACAAAAACGAACCATACAAATGCTTTCTTTGGCCGATGGCAGCTACAAGCCCTTAACGGCAAGAACGAAACTGGAATCGTACCCCAATTTTTCACCCAATGGCAGCAACATTGCCTATTGGTATAAAACTTCGGGTATCAATGAAAGCATCAATGAAATTTGGATTACAGACGCCGCGGGTGGAGAAGGCAAAGCTGTTTCCACCAGGTTGAACAGGGATCTTTTTTTGTCGGCATGGATGCCCGACAACCAAACCTTACTGGTAGGCGGGCACAATGATAATAAAACTTCCATGTGGACCATGACATTAGATGGCAAAACCACGCCTGTGGATTTGGGTAGTATTTGTCCTGCCTGGTCTTTTTGGATGGATGCTTCGATCAGTAAAACGGGCGCTTTTGCCTTTACCGGTACGGAGCCAAATAAGCCGGCAGAAGTATATTTTATGGCATCCACCACAGCCAAACCTGTACAACTTACCAACTTTAATAGTGAAATAAGTAAAATGACCTTGGGCAAAACAGAAACCATCCGGTGGGAAAATGATGGTTGGAAACAATGTGGTATTGTAACCTATCCTGTAAATTATGAAAAAGGTAAAAAGTATCCGCTTGTTCTGGTCATTCATGGTGGCCCTAACAGTACTTCTGTAGAACAGTTCTCAAGGTTTGCGCAAATACTGGCCAATGAAGGCTACTTTGTATTTGAACCCAACTACCGGGGCAGTGATAACTTAGGTGCAGCATACAAACTGGCCATTGTGCAGGATGCAGGCGCAGGGCCCGGCCGTGATGTAATGGCGGGTCTTAAAACACTTACTTCAACCGGTATGATTGACACCGCTAAAATGGGGGTAAGCGGCTGGTCGTATGGTGGCTTTATGACGGTATGGATTGCCGGCCATTATGGCGGCTGGAAAGCGGCTGTTGCAGGGGCTGCTGTTACCGATTGGGTTGACCAATACAATATTGGGGATAATAATGTTGGCCGTGGCAGCGCAATCGGGGGATCGCCCTGGGTAGGCGATAACATGAAGAAGTACATCGCGCAATCGCCTATTACAGAGGCTAAAAACATTAAGGCACCAACGCTGATATTGGCCAATACCGGCGACCCGAGGGTGCCTGTTACCCAATCATATAAATTATATCATACACTTGTAGACAATGGTACGGTTACCAAATTTATTGGCTGGCCCATACCGGCGCACAACGCCACCGATCCCGTTACACAAATGGAAGTGTCAAGGCTTTGGCTGAACTGGATGAATACCTATTTAAAGTAATGTGATTGCTTAGTGGTTGCCTTTTATGAGTTATAAGAACAAAAGAAATACCCGGGTGCTTTGGACTTGCCTGCTGGTATATTTTGTGGGGCAGATACAATATTTTACATTGCCGAACTTGGATGCCTGGGCAGTATTTATGAAATTTATTATGTTCCAAAAACCATAATGTAAATTCTATGGAAGTTTTGAAAGTACTGGTTGAATTGAATATCAATTATATTGTTGCAGGATTGATCGTTTTGTTTTTTAGCCTCGAACAACTCTTCAAACCGCAGTTTTCCATAGAAAACAAATCCCGGCATTGGGGGAATAACTTCCTGTTCCAAATGATATTCTTTGTTGCGAATATTTACTGGGCCTATGTGATAGTGAATTGTATTGAGTGGTTAATCGAAAAGCAGATTGGCCTTTTTTATCTTGTGGATATGCCTTATTGGCTAAAATTGATTGCGGGGGTAGCTATGTTTGATTTGGTAACCTATTGGTTTCACCGGATTGGTCATATGGTTCCTTTGATCTGGCGCTTTCACCGGGTGCACCATAGCGATACCAGGATGGATGCTTCCAGTAATTTCCGAAGTCATCCCATTGAAGCGTATTTATGGTTTGGCACATCGAATATTGTAGCTGCAGGTATTTTTGGCCTTGATCTTTTTACCCTGGGCTTGTATTTCCTGGTTGCTACACCCTTGTTTTTCCTGGAACATTCAAACCTTCGCTTTCCGGCCTGGCTTGATAAAACGGTTGGCCTGGTGTTTACCACACCCAATATTCACAAAATTCACCATGATCAGGATCAGCACTTTACCGATTCCAACTTCGCGGATATTTTTATTTTATGGGACCGGATTTTTGGAACCTTTACCTACAAACCCGTTGAACAGGTAAAACTGGGACTGGAAGAGTTTGATACAACGGAGCGTCAGGGTTTCTGGTTTTTATTGAAGAGCCCGTTTCAGAATATAAAAAGGGTGGAGCACAAAAGATAATTAATTTGTTATTGATACTTTATGAAGGAGCAATCAAAATTATATGGCCTTGATCATTTGAGGGCTTTAGCGATTTTAATGGTATGGTTTTTTCATTATCAAAATGGTGTTTTTGGCCATCCCCAATGGACCACCACTTTTACGGTGGGTTGGACAGGGGTTGACTATTGGGCGATGTACCTTTATTATCCCACCTATTGCCGCTTAGACGGGCTATTGGCCGGTGTTGCTATTGCTGCTGTTTACCAGTTTTTGCCAAAGACCTGGGAGCGTATTTCTAAATATGGTAATCAATTAATCCTTTTGAGTATTTTGTTGATGGTCATTGCATTTTTTTTCCTGTCAAAACTTTATACCTATTCTTCTTCTATTTTTGGTTTCCCTTTTATTTCCCTCGTATTTGGCTTTATGGTAGCAGGCGCATTAAGCCCTTCATCCTTTTTGTACAAATGGAAATCAAATACTACCACCCTGATCGCAACCCTTTCTTATGGCATTTATCTTACCCACAAAGGGATTATCCATATGGTTCAGGAAATATTTTCTAATTGGGGTATTGAAAAGGACAGCAGCATCATGGTGGTAATAAGTTTATTCTTTTGTGTGCTGGTAGCCTGGTTATTGCATTTGGCGGTAGAAAAGCCATTTATGAAAATGCGGGAGCAGTTTTTAAAACCTGTAATCCAAGCTATCCCCATTCCTGTTCCGGTTGAAACGAGTGAATTGTTAAAAGAAAGAAGCAGGAGCTAAGCCGGGCGTGGCTTTATTGTTTGACTGAATGAAAGGTTGAAGTTTTTTTCTCTTTTGTTGGAAGGCAGGCTTAGGCTTTTTGTGTATCGGATAGGTTACCCGTTTAAATGAATAAATATGCTTAGGAAGATTTCTGTTTTCATTTTCTGGATTGCTTTTTTTGGTTTCTTTTTATATAAACTGATTCCTAAATATAAGTATCTTACCAATGAAACTTATGAGCATTGGGGCGACAAATCTGCTTTTGACAACAGCATTTTTGCACTACATATTTTTGCAGGCATCATTGTTTATGGCACAGCCATATTGCAATTCACACCGGCTATAAGGAATAAATACATTTCCTTTCATCGCAATTCGGGCCGGCTTTATATACTTTCATCGATTGTTTGTATTTTAACCTTGTATGTAATGATACCCCGCACCTGGTGTATTTCCTGCAGGCCTTCACAGTTTATGGTAACCAGTTTATGGTTGTTGTTTATAATGATGGCTTTTTATTTTATTAAACGGCGAAGGGTTTTATTGCATAAACGAATGATGATAAGCAGTTTTATTTGTGCGGCTTATTTTGTTACCGTAAGGGTAATTGATGCTTTTGCCATGGATATGTTTAATAATTTATTTCGGGTGGAATCCACTGCATTGCTGGTATCCGATTTGTTTGTGTGGATGGTTCCCTTGTTATTGTTTAGCATGTATTGTATGATAAAAGACAAAAAGGAAAATAAGTATAGAAGAACGTGAATATGGGGTTGTAGTTTCAGGAGCATCCCGACTGTAACAAATAAATTATAGGATAAATATCTCCCTGGCAGGAGCCTAAAAAATTAAGGATTAAATTATGCAACGCAGAAAATTTATTAAAAATTCATCCCTCACCGTTATTGGTATGGGTGTATTTGGCTCAGTGCTTTCCAATAATCATAAAACTGGAGCCGATTTAACTGTCAACGGTAAGCGCATTGAAAGCCGCATTTTTGAACTGGCAAAATTTGGTGTGGATGAAAAAGGCCGCGGTTACCGGGTTGCCTATACCAAGGGCGACATCGAAGGACGTGCATGGTTTATGGACCTGATGAAGAAGGCAGGGCTTGACCCAACGATTGATGCCGCAGGCAACATTATCGGGAAGCGTAAAGGGAAGAATCCTTCACTTAAGCCGATTGCTTTTGGTTCGCATATCGACATGGTACCCGATGGTGGCAACTATGATGGCACGCTGGGTTCCATCAGTGCATTGGAAGTAATAGAGATATTGAATGAGAACAATGTTGTTACCGAACATTCTTTGGAGGTGATCATTTTTGGAAATGAAGAGGGCGGTACCATTGGTAGTAAAGCAATGGTGGGAGATATTACCAACGAAGGACTGAATCAGAAAAGTCAAAGTGGCTTAACTATGGCAGAAGGCATCAAGGCTATTGGTGGTAACTCCGGGAATATTCAATCCTGCATCCGAAAAAATGGGGATATGCATGCATGGATTGAATTGCATATTGAGCAGGGTGGTATTTTAGAAAATGAAAAAGTACAAATTGGTGTTGTTGAAGGAATAGTTGGTATTGTGCATTGGGAAGTAACGGTAGAAGGTTTTGCCAACCATGCAGGCGCTACTCCTATGAACATGCGGCAGGATGCATTGCTGACTGCAGCCCAATTTATTATTGCCGTAAATGAAGTAACCAACAGTGTAAAGGGAAGCCAGGTAGGTACGGTTGGAAAAATTTCCATACAGCCCGGGGCATACAATGTTATTCCCGGTAAAGTAGTGTTGGGTTTAGAGATTCGTGATTTATCTGCCGATAAAATTGAAATGCTGTTTAAAGAAATGGAGAAGCGGGCAGCAATAATTGCCAATGAATCTAAAACAAAAATTAGTTTTGATCGGCAAGCTAATGAATCAAAACCTGCATTAACAGATAAATCCCTTCAGCAAGTGATCAACACAACAGCAAAATCATTGGGTTTTACCACAAAGTTTATGCAAAGCGGTGCCGGCCACGATTCCCAGCATATCGCTTCCATTGCACCTGCAGCCATGATATTTATTCCCAGTGTGGGCGGCATCAGTCATTCGCCGAAGGAATTTTCAACGGCTACCGATATGGCCAATGGGGCGAATGTGTTGCTTCAAACAATATTGAGGGTGGATAAGGATTAATTTATTTTTTTTCATGCCTAAGAGCATTCCATAACCTCACGAAAGCTTTATTGTATAACTAAATGGCGTAACCCCGGTAATATATACATTTAAACCCGGCGCACGCAAGGTACCAAAATGCGTGGTATATCGTTCCCCGTCAAGGTTCATTACATTTTTATGGGCATTTGTGCCTGGTCCGAATTGAATGGTATCGTCACCATTGGTGAATTGCCCCATTCCTTGTTCGAGGAAATAATTTCCGTTAACCGGCCCTGTGGTTCCGCTGAGTTTGCCTGCCTGATCAAAACATAACTCAATGGTGAACTGTACATTATTTAACCCTTTTATGTCAAATTGAAGTTCTGCCGCGCCGTTGTTTTCAGTAAAAGTGATAGTGGTTTCCATCGTTTTTACATTGCTCACCGGGCGGTTCTTAAAATCCATCAGGTTCCAGAAGCGGTCATCAATACTTGGGGAATGTGCGTACTTACCTTCTTTATTACGCAGTTTTTTGGGCAACGGCTGATAATAAGGAATATCCAGTTTTTTATGCAAAATATATTTGTTTTCTTCCTTGCGAAGTCCTTCACTGTAAAAGTATCCCATGGAGAAAAACTGAGAGGATAACCGCATATGTTTCAGGATTGCTTTTCCTTTTCTGTAAGCAAAGAAGTTAGGGCTGTTGGAGCGGCCGGATGCAATAATGATTGGCCAGTCTATGCCGCCAAACAGGGTGGCGGTGGTATCTTTTCTGCGGATACGCAGCAGCGATGTGGTAGTAAATAATTTTTCAAAGTCCGTATTAAGTGGGTTAGCGGCAGGTAAAGGGTCAAGTAAAAGGGGCGTTTCCAGGAACCTGAAAAGGGCACGGGGGAGAATAATGCTTTTAAAAGCCG
>ERZ795056.995-NODE-995-length-33868-cov-16.851980_pt1 | contig 33868 bp, 26 predicted proteins | sample MGYA00375140_ERZ795056 | MGnify/ENA primary metagenome ERZ795056 (study PRJEB30185, sample SAMN05720227) | activated sludge metagenome | isolation source: Anaerobic digester | place: USA | collected 2015-03-09 ...
CTCGTGATGGCTTCAGATCAAGGTCCAGGGGATGACAATGAATTAGATTGGGAACATGAACGGGTGATGCGCGATAAGCTTACTTCGTACACTTATGCAGAAGCATTTGAGCAATACGATGGCTCTCAAGGGGAACTCGATCCGGATGGAAACCCTTCCCCATCAGATGTTTCTACCATTCTTAACCAAGGTGTAGGTTTGATAAATTATACTGGTCATGGTTCTGCTGTTAGCTTTGGAACAAGCGGATTCTCCAACTCCGAAATCAATCAACTCCAAAACAATGGATTGCTACCATTTATCTGGTCTGTTGGCTGTGTAAATGGTGAATTCGATAATGGAACTTGTTTCGGAGAAGCTTGGCTAAGAGCAACTCGAAATGGTCAGCTTACTGGTGCTGTTGCTACATTTATGTCATCTATCAATCAAAGCTGGGATCCGCCTATGGCTGCTCAAGATGAAATGGTTGATCTGCTTACCGGAAATGTTCTAACCACAACTACTCGCACTTTTGGTGGACTAAGCCTAAATGGTTGTCTCAAAATGAACGATGAATATGGCGATGCCGGTGATGAAATGACTGCTACTTGGCATGTCTTCGGTGATCCTTCATTAATGGTTCGTACTTCCATTCCTCTTGCCATGAATGTTACACATGCTGCAACAACTGCATTAGGTTCGAATGGTTTCATGGTTTCGGTTGATGTCGAAAATGCACGAGTGGCTATCACTCAGAATGGAATTTTACTCGGATCTTCTTTAGTGAGTGGAGGACAAGCATGGGTTGAATTTGAACCACTTACTCTCATGGATCCTTTATTGGTTACTGTTACAGCTTTTAATCGTATCCCATATCAAGGCCCTGTTCAAATTGAAAATCCTTCGGATGCTTTTATTCTAGTGAGTAATCACTCCTTTAGTGAAGCTTCTGGAAATGGAAATCAGCTAGCCGACTTTGGTGAAACGATTTACCTCAATACGACCATTCAAAATGTAGGTGGAATTTCTGCAAACGATGTAATGGGAACTTTAACATCTAACGATTCCTATATCATCATTCTTCAAAATCAATGTCCGATTGGCTTAGTGGATGCAGGAAATTCAATTCAGTCAAGCGATTGCTTTCAGTTTCAGGTAAGCAGCTCAATTCAGGATCAAACCTTGGCTCATTTTATCATCACCTATTCCGATGATGCCGGACAAGAATGGTCTCAGCCAATTACAGTAATGATAAATGCTCCAGAACTTCTTATTACTTCTGTTGTAATCACTGAAGTTTCGGGTAATGGCAATGGATTACCAGATGCAGGTGAATCTATCCAAATCGAATTTATCAATAATAACGCGGGACACGCTGCTACTCTTGATGGAAACGGAACACTTACAGGTTCAACCAATCAATTTACAGTAGATCAACCATCGCAATCGATTTTGTCGGTTGATGCTGCAAATCAACTAGCTAGTAACTATACACTTACCATTTCATCTAGTGTTCTTGCTGGTTCTTATATTCCTGCTACTTATACATGGATGGCAGGAGATTATTCAATCACCAAAGATGTTATTATCCATGTAGGTGCTAAGATTGAAGATGCTGAAACAAACGATTTCACTCATTTTGCTTGGCAGAATGCCGATGAATCACCTTGGACGATTGATCAGGATATCAAATATGAAGGCGCAACTAGCTTTAAGTCGGGCACCATTTCTAATAATATGACATCTAGTTTGATTATCAACTGGAACGTTTCTGTTGCAGATACACTTCGTTTTATGAAGAAAGTTTCTTCTGAGGAAGGATATGATTTTCTAAAATTTTATGTGGATGGAAATGAAATCCAATCTTGGTCAGGTGTGGTTGATTGGTCTCAAGAGCAATTCCCTATTACATCAGGTTTGCACGAGTTTATGTGGGTATATGCTAAAGATGAAATGATTTCGTCAAATGAAGATGCTGCATGGATTGATTATGTTGTTTTCCCTGCCGGAGATGATGTTCCAGAAGGTTTTCAAGCAAGTTTGAATCTAAGTGAGAACTCATTTCAGCTTTGGCCAAATCCTTCTACAGATGGGCAGTTTATTTTAAGCGGGAACCAGTTAATTTCGGGGAAATACTCTATTCGAATTTTAGATATTGGAGGACGTTGTATCCAAACACATTCTGAAACGCTCTTCAATTCTAATAGCCAGTGGAGCATGAACCTTCAAGCTGCAGCAGGGCTATATTTCATCGAGATTCGTAATCCGATAGGAGAATTGTCAATCCTAAAATTCACGCGTAATTAGGCTATTTGACTGATAACTTTTTTTCTGCATTTAGATCCCATTCAAGCTCTAAATCCCATCCTGCCCGAATGGTTATTTCACCTAAATATGGTCGAATCCGTTCAGGCTGTTTTCGATCTGAAAATCGTCCTTTCGACCAAGAGCCATCTTGATCTAAATCTTCAATAATTCGGGCACTATAAGAGCCAGGAACTAATCCTTCAATGACAACAGGAGTTCCAGGTTTTACTTGTTTTGAATAGAGTTTCTTGCCTTTACTGGTAAATAATTCCAAAATAAATGTGCTAGTTGAATCTGCCGATTTAATTCTGAAATCCAACAAGCCTAAATCATCCTCTACAAATCTATTGACTGCCGTTTTTGTCGTGTCGTTTTGGATTGAAAAAATATCTTCAAATGCACCCGGCATCATCACTAAAACTGCTTTATTTCCTAGTTCAGATGGAACTTTAACCTGTGTTTTAAACGTAATACTATCCACAGATTCGACAAACTGAGCTTTAGTTGTGTCTTTCCCAATCACCCAATAAATTCGATCTCGGTTTTTAAGTTTTGAAGGATGATTGGATATTAGCACTACTTGTTCTGTTGGACGAATCTTACCCGTTTCTAAGTTGTTTGTAAAATGCAGCAACGTATCTACTTTACTGGTATTTCGCTTTTTTACTGTAGCTTTTCGTCTGAGTTGACCGGGTAGATAATTTAAGGTGTCAATCTTTTCTTGTCCCAAAGACTTGGAAATGCATATCAAATTCAAGCTATCGGTCTGAGCTGGTTTCAACCATAGGACAATAGAATCTCTGTCTATATTAAATTCAGGATAAATGGTTTGAGCATTACCACTATAATCCTTTAGTTCGAGCGACTCAACTGGTAATGCATATTTCAACGTGATTTTCCCGGGAAGTTCAAACTCCTTTTTAATAAGTCTTTGACGTTTAGCCTTTTCTGGACTCATTCTAAAACTAATACCACTCGTTTTATTAGAATCAATTCGAATCGGATTTGCTAAAAAACCAATTTGCTCATCTGGTTGATCATATAAGAAATTCGAATTAGCATCCGATAAAGCAAAAGCTAAGTATTCACCAGCTCGAATCGCCTCTATTTGATAATTTCCTGAAGCATCGGTTCGAGCAAAATAGCGAGGAAGTTTTTTATAAGGAAGCGAATCATCTAAAGTTGGATATAACATCACAACAGCATCTTTAACTGCCTTATTCGTGTATGCATCTGTTACATTCCCCGACATTTGTAAGGAGTCAATAACAGGACCTGTACTAAAAGCAAATGTCTTTGTTGGGAATGGATTGTTCTCGCTGATATCTGTTATCGATTTCCCCAGAATAATAGAATAGGTAGTTGCACTATCTAATTTCTCTTCGAAAGTTATTTCTAATGTTTTACCCTTCACCACATACTTAGGTGGAATAGATAATGGCGGAGATATAACGATTCCCGTTCCTCCATCTTTTAAATCAATGAATTCATCAAACGTAAATCGAACTTTCTTTCCTTGAAAATTTAAAGCAGCACTATCCGGTTCACTGGAAACTATTACAGGTGCTTCCGTGTCTTTCGCACCTCCGTTGGGCGGAACACGACTTGCGCATGAAGCTAACATCAGTCCCATAAAGGAATACTCAAACACTTGGCTTAGCTTTCTTCTCATGCCGAATACAAATGTTCCCCAAGCATTTTACAAAGTATCTCTAATCCAGCTTGATCTACTTCAGAGAAATCTGCTAGTTCAGAACTATCAATATCTAACACGGCGCAAACAACACCGCTTTGATTTCTTATGGGCACTACAATTTCCGATTGCGATAATAAACTACAAGCAATATGTCCCGGAAATTCATGCACATTTTCTACGCAAACGGTTTGATTATTCTTCCAAGCTTTGCCACAAACTCCTTTACCATGCTCAATTCTAGAACAGGCAACTGGTCCTTGAAATGGTCCTAAAACCAGATTATTCCCATCAACACGATAAAATCCAACCCAATGAAATTGAAAAGCTTCAGTAATAGCCGCACTCGTATTAGCCAAGCAAGCTATTTCATCTTTTTCTCCCGATAGTAGTGCAGCTAGTTGAGTGTTTAGCTCTTGGTAACGCTTCAGTCGATCTGTTGGACTACTTTCAAAAAACAGGGTTTCGGCCATAATTTTAATGCATGAAACCAATTATTTCTCGCACATCTTTCAACGTGGCAGAAGCACTTTCTCTTGCTTTCTCTCCGCCCGATTTCATCACTTTTTTCAAGTAATCCTCATTGGCATGGATGTCTTTAATTCGTTCACGAATAGGTGCTGTGAAACGAATCATATCTTCGGCCAATTGTTTTTTCATATCACCATACCGAATGGAACAAGCATTATAGCTTTCTTCAAAAAACGCCAAAGTTTCGGGTTCAGAAACTAACGACATCAACGTAAATAAATTGGCTATCGGTTCCGCTTTCGCTTGGAATGGTTCGGTTGGTCCACTATCGGTAACTGCTCGCATTACTTTTTTACGAATACTTTCAGGCTCCTCTCCTAAAAATATTGCATTTCCTTCACCTTCACTTTTTCCCATCTTCCCACTTCCATCCAATCCTGGAACTTTTACCAATTGCTCTCCAAAATTATAGGCATACGGTTCAGGGAAATAATCTTGCTGATATAAATGGTTAAAGCGATTGACGAAATTTCTCGCCATTTCTAAGTGTTGCTCCTGATCTTTTCCAACAGGAACTTTCGTGGCTTTATGAATGATGATATCTGCCGCCATCAATACAGGATATGTGAGTAAACCCGCATTAACATTGTCGGAGTGCTTTCTGATTTTTTCCTTAAACGATGTGCACCGCTCTAATTCACCCACATAGGCATACATGTTAAATAACAAATACAATTCTGCAATCTGAGGTACATCACTTTGGATATAAATAGTACTTACTTCCGGATCAATTCCAGCAGCTAAATACTCAACCAAAACATTCTTTACACTCTGCTTGAAATCACCCGGTTTAGGATGTGTAGTGAGCGCATGCATATCTGCTATAAAGAAAAAACAGCGCTGCTCGTGCTGCATCTTTAAGAAGTTCTTTACCGCTCCAAAGTAATTTCCAATGTGAAGATTTCCGGTACTCCTAATACCGCTAACAACCGTTTCCATGCTGCAAAACTAATCGAAATTGTTGCAGCGCAAACGATTATAACGATGATCTGAGAAGCTCTATTATTAAATCCTTATCCTTTATTCGCTCTTTTAAGATTGTATTCTCTTTTAATAGCTTCTCGTTTTGAAATTTAATATCCTCTATTTCTTTCAATTTTTCTTGTGGATCTGGTATTTGTTGAATGTTTTTATTTTGAGATAAAGGCAAACTATACAAGCGAAAGAAATCAAATTCTAATGCTTCCGATATTTTACATAATAAGCCAGAATCTATACTCTGCCGGGTGAAAATATCATAAACATTATTTCTATTCGTATTAATTTGTCTCGAAAACTCGACAACTTTCATTCGCTTGCTTTTCAGCTGCGCGTGTATTTCTTCCCCAATGTGAATCATATCAGTAAATAATCAGTTAAATAAAGTTTGAATTCAAATTTGCAAAATATTATGTAAGGGAAAATGAAAATTCGAAAAATTGTTCACTTAATTGCCATTAATTATTTGGCAAAATGTACTTTTATTTACAAATATGTAACTTTATCGACTTAAATATGAGGTTGGAAACTAGAGCTTAATTCATGTGGATTGGGACGAAATCCAGTTCTCAATCGTTTCAATAAATTCTACTGGTTTTTCTGCATGCAGCCAATGCCCTGCATCCTGCATTACTTCAAATTGAGCATGTGGGAATTGATTTAAAATAGCAGGAATATCTTCGGGTTTTATATAAGAGCTTGTTGAACCACGATAAAATAAAGTAGCTATTTGACAAAGTCCCGAATCTATTGCCTCGCCAATATTTTCAATAGTTCTACTGATAACTGGTAAGTTAAATCGCCAAGCAAATTGATTTTCTCCCAAGCGATATAAATTCTTCAATAAAAATTGTCGTGTTCCGAAGTCGGGAATGAAATCCAGTACTTGATTCTCTGCTTCTTGTCTCGATTTTAAACTCGACAAATCAATATTTGATAGTCCAGTTATTATATCACTGTGATGTGGTTTATAATATCGAGGTCCAATATCAGCTATGACCAATGAATTCAACCTTTCTGGGTAGGTTAAGCCAAACAGCATCGCCACTTTTCCTCCCATGCTATGTCCAATCAAATGAATTTTATCCAAGCCTAAACCATCAATCGTTTCTAATACATCAGATGCCATGACACGGTAATTCATTTCATCTGAATGCCCCGACTGTCCATGATTCCTTAAATCAAACGTGTATACACAATATTTCTCTCCTAGTTTTCTTGCTATGCTGGTCCAATTATCACTTTGTCCAAACAATCCATGAAGAATAACTACCGTTTCTCCTGTTCCGAAATGTCGCTCAAATAGCTTCATGTAGCTGGCGAAGATAAATTTGAACTGTATTTTCTAATCCTAAATAAAGTGCTTCAGAAATTAAGGCGTGACCGATTGATACCTCCAATAAATCTGGAATGTGTTGGGCAAAGTATTTTAGATTTTGGCTATTCAAATCATGTCCAGCATTCAATCCTAATCCTAATTGTTTTGCTCTTAATGCAGCTTTTATATAGGGTTCGATCGCTTGCTCTGGTGCTGAAGAATAATGTCTCGCATATGCTTCGGTATACAATTCTATTCGGTCTGTTCCTGTTTTAGCAGCTTGATCGTATAAATCGAGATTCGTATCCATGAATAGGGAAACTCGAATGCCTTGCTGATGTAATTCTGTCACAACTTCTTGCAAAAAAGAAAATTCTTTAATCGTGTCCCAACCGGCGTTTGAAGTCAAAGCATCTGGAGGGTCAGGGACTAGTGTAACTTGATGTGGCTTTGCCTTTAATACCACATCCAGAAAAGTACGAGAAGGATAACCTTCCACATTAAATTCTGTTTTTAGAATCGGCTTAAGTGTAAAAACATCCTCGTATGTTGCATGCCGTTGATCTGGCCTAGGATGTATCGTAATTCCTTGAGCTCCGAAACGTTCCAAATTTAAAGCTGTATCAGCAACATTGGGATAATTTGAACCTCTCGAATTCCTTAAAAGCGCAATCTTATTGATGTTAACACTTAGTAGAGTCATGTGTTATTATTTAGGGGCAAATCTACGAAACACCTGTTGCACGTTGGAGAAGATATTTCTATTCGCTACGTTTGCCGTCAAGGTGAAACAATTTTCAACTACAAACGTTTTCAAAACAACAAGATTTAGTTTCCATTCATGCTTGCACAGGATCTAATATCAGATACTATTCCTCCACTTAAAACATCCGACAGTGGCATTAAAGCGCTTCATTGGATGGATGAGTTCCGTGTAGCACATTTGCCTATTGTCAATAATTCGGAATTCTTAGGATTGATCTCGGATACTGATATCCTTGACCTTAATGCTCCTGAGGAAGCTCTTGGAAACCATCCACTTTCGCTTATTCGCCCTTTTGTTTACGAATCGGAGCACATCTATGAAGTGTTGAAGTTAGCTGCACGCATGCATTTAACTCTGATTCCTGTTTTGGATGCCGAAAACAAATACCTCGGAAATATTAGTCTGCGTTCTTTGGTAGAAAAATTTGCAGCTACTGTTTCTGTACAAAATCCAGGTGGGATTATCGTTCTTGAACTCAATCAAAACGACTATTCTTTATCTCAGATTGCTCGAATTGTAGAGGAAAACGACACGAAGATTCTAAGTCTTTCTGTTAGCAATAATCCAGATTCTACTCAAATTGAGTTAACCATAAAAGTGAATCGCGAAGACATTCGTGGTATTCTTGCTTCCTTTGCTCGCTACAACATTACCGTTAAAGCGACTTTCCAGCAAACAGAGTTTTCGGAAGATCTTAGAAACAGGTTCGACTTGTTTATGAATTACATCAACATGTAATTTCAATTTTCTAATTCGTTTTGTCATTCTTTTCGAATTAGGATACCTACATTCGCTTTATTCAATTAAGCAAAATGCAAATAGCCGTTTTTGGCCGTTCATTTACCGAAAGCAGAGCTCCTGTTATTAAGGAATTATATTTTCTGTTGCATCAATCAGGTGTTCAAGTTCAAATACTCGAGCCTTTTTTCAAAGCATCTCAAAGTTTAATGCCAATAGGTGCTAATTTTTCACGGTTTAAGAATCAAGACGATTTAGATAATCGAACATCCTGCATGATTACTATCGGTGGCGATGGAACATTACTCGAATCAGTAACATTAATTAGAAACACCGAAATACCTCTTGTCGGTATCAATACTGGTAGATTAGGATTTCTTACCGGCTATTCTCAAGATGAAATTGCCAAGGCTGTTGAAGCAGCTTTAAACCAGAATTATTTGCTTGAAAAACGCTCTGTTCTTCAACTAAAAATGAATGGTGGCCCCTTTGCGGATTTCCCTTATGCCTTGAATGATATTACTCTTCATAAGAAAGAGAGTTCTACTATGATTACTGTTCATGCCCGATTAAATGGAGAACACTTGAATTCATACTGGGCAGATGGATTGATCGTAGCTTCTCCTACTGGATCTACAGGATATTCATTAAGTTGTGGTGGTCCTATATTAATGCCCGAATCACCCAGTTTTGTAATCACTCCTATTGCTCCTCATAATCTTAATGTTAGGCCATTAGTTATTACAGATGAACACAGCTTATCAATTGATGTGGAAGTTCGTGGAAAAAATTTCCTATTAGCGCTCGATTCACGTTCTGCATCAATTCCAGCGAAAACAGAAATAACTATCAATAAAGCACCTTTTTCAATTCGATTAGCACGCAAACCAGAACAACCATTTTTAAAAACATTGAGAGAAAAACTCATGTGGGGAATCGATCGAAGAAATTAATAATTACCATACTCAAAAAGGTTTTCATTTCTTCGTACTAATAGCATTTCAATTTTGGTATATTTGCCCTAATTGCCAATAACACTAATCCAATGCGTAAGCTATCCATCCTTACCGTTTTACTGCTTTTCATTTCGATTTCTGCTCAAGCTCAGCGAAAAGGAAAAGGACGTTTTCTCGATCGTTGCGAAAGCACATACGGTATCGGGTTTACTAACTTCTTAGGAGAACTTGGTGGTGCCGACCAATTTGGTACTAATGGGATAAAGGATTTGGAAATGATCCTTACTCGTCCTGCAGTTCACTTAGGTTTTCGTTATCGTAAAAATCCTGTTCTCTCTTTCAAATTTAATTTGAATTATGGACGTGTTGCAGGTAGAGATAGCTTAACACGTGAAGAGTTCCGTAGAAACAGAAACTTGAGTTTTCGTTCTCCAATTTTTGAATCATCCTTGCAAGTTGAGCTATCAATTGTACAGTTGAAGTCATCTAAAAGTATCTATAGACTTCAAGGGGTAAGAGGGAAAAGTGGAATTGACTTGAACGTATACTTGTTTGCTGGCGTTGGAGGTTTTTACTTTAATCCTAAAGCACTCCTCGGAGGTCGTTGGTGGGCACTTCAGCCACTAGGCACCGAAGGACAAGGGATTGCGGCATCTCGTGCCCCTTATAAACGCTTTCAAATGTGTTTCCCAATTGGATTCGGTTTCCGTGTTCCAATGCAAGATAAAAGATGGACAATCGGTTTTGAATATGGAATGCGTATCACAACTACCGATTATCTTGATGACGTAAGTACAACTTATTTCTCTCCAACATTAATTGCCGATAAAAACGGTCCTGTTGCTGCTGCATTATCTAACAGAGCAAACCCGTTTTCACCCGATTTTATTAAAGGATCGGCTGCAACTGGTCAACAACGTGGAGATCCAACAGATCGCGATGCCTACATGTTTGGAATTGTAACCATGACTTACCGACTGAAATCAGGAAAATCAATCCTTCCAAAATTCCGGTAACTCATTTACGTTATTCTCTGTATACCTCTATGTATGCGTAAATGGATTTTTCTAAGTTTAATTGGATTAGCAACTTCGTTTTCTGCTAATTCTCAGGTATTTAATAGATATTCTGAACTTGGGCTTTTTGGTGGAGTTTCCTATTACATGGGTGAATTAAATCCCGGAAAGCAATTTTTTATGGTTCGTCCTGGTGGTGGATTAGTATACCGATATAATACTAGTCGTCGCTTTGCTTGGGAAATTCATGGTTTATATGGCAGTGTTCAGGCTGAAGATGCTCGTTCTGGGGAAGACAATCAAATTTTGAGAAATCTTTCGTTTCGTTCTCAAATCATTGAATTTGCTGGATTACTCCACTTTAACTTTTTTAATTACGAAATTGGAAATCCCGAAACTCCAGCAACTCCATATATTTTTGGTGGGTTAGGTCTTTTCCGCTTCAATCCTAAAGCTGATTTTCAAGGAGAATGGATTGCTCTTCAACCACTTGGTACCGAAGGACAAGGTTCTCCTGTTTATGCCGATCGTAAACAATACTCACTCATGGGTGCCAATATTCCATTTGGATTTGGCGTTAAATTTCATGCGTTTGGTCGTTTAGGATTTAGCTTAGAGTGGGGATTACGTAAAACGTTCACCGATTACTTAGACGATGTAAGTACAACTTACGCTGATCCAGATGTACTTTTTGCTACTCATGGTGAATTAGCTGCCTTGCTTGCAGATAGATCTCTTGTCAATCCCGGTAAAATTAATGCTGGACGACAACGAGGAAATTCAACGAATAAAGATTGGTACTCGTTTGCTGGACTGACAATTACTTATAAAATAGTCCCTCGAAAAGCCGAATGCGCGGCATATAAGTAATCCATTATCTTTGCGCGTTAATGCTGTATGCAATCATATGGCCCAAGCAAAGAAAGTGAATAAAGAAGATATCAATCTGCATACGTTACCAAGCCATATTGCCGTTATCATGGACGGAAATGGCCGTTGGGCAAAAATGCAAGGTAAACTCAGAACATTTGGTCACGAAAATGGTGTGAAAGCAGTTCGCGAAACTGTGGAAGCATGTGCCGAGTTAGGTATTTCATACTTAACTATGTATGCATTTTCAACCGAGAATTGGAATCGTCCTAAATATGAAATCAATGCTTTGATGACTTTATTGGTTAGCACAATCAGTAAGGAAACAGCCACATTGATGAAGAACAATATTCGACTCGAATCTATTGGTGATATTGACTCCTTACCGGGAAAATGTCGTCGGGAACTCGAAGAAGCTAAAAAGAAAACAGCTGGTAATTCTCGAATGACACTTGTATTAGCACTTAGCTATAGTTCAAGATGGGAAATTACCCAAGCTGTAAAACAAATTACTTCCGATGTTCAAATTGGAAAAATAAAAACGGAAGATATTTCAGAGAAACTTATTGCTAATTACCTAAATACTTCTGGAATGCCTGATCCAGAATTGCTGATTCGTACATCAGGAGAACACCGCATTAGTAACTTTTTACTCTGGCAAATCTCTTATGCTGAATTGTATTTTACGGATAAGCTATGGCCAGATTTCAGAAAAGAAGACCTCTATGCAGCCATTGTCAGCTATCAACAAAGGGAACGCCGCTTTGGCAAAACAAGCGAACAATTGAATACCCCATCATGACGCGTCTTTATTTCCGATTATTTCTCCTTTTCTGTTTTCTCACTTCTCAGCAAATTGTGTTTGCTCAGGTTATTCCCGACAATAACCCTATTGGCATAAGTTATAGCGCCCCTAAAGAATATGAGATTGCTGATATATCCTTTAAAACAAAGGACAACAGTAATCTTGACCAGAATATACTGCGCTTATTATCCGGCTTGAATAAAGGTGATAAGATTATGATTCCGGGTGATCGGATTAGTAGTGCAATTGAAGCACTATGGAAACAAGGGCTTTTTACTGGAATTGAAGTTAAAACTGCTAAAATAGAAGGGGATAAAATCTCTTTGATTATTCTACTAGAAGAAAGACCTCGACTATCTAGATTCCGTTTTGTGGGTGTAAAAAAGAATGAAGCTGACGATTTACGTGAGCAGATTAAGCTCATTCGAGGAAAGCCAGTTAATGAAAATTTGATGGTGAATACTCGAAATACTGTTCGGGAATTCTTTATTGATAAAGGGTATATGAATGTTGCTGTTGATGTAAATACAACCAACGATACAATACCAGGTGGTGGAGTTATGATGAATATTTTGGTGAATAAGAACAAACGAGTTAAGATTCATCAAATAAACATTAATGGCAATCAATTCGTGACTGATAGAAAGCTGAAAAAGAAAATGAAAAATACCAAAGAAAATCCTTGGTATAGTTTGTTTACAACGTCTAAATACATGGAAGACAACTATGTAGAAGACAAATCGAAAATTCTAGCTGTTTACTTTGATAAAGGTTTCAAAGATGCTCGCATTGTAAAAGACACCGTTTATCGTTACGATGCAAAACACATCAATATTGATATTCAAATTGATGAAGGGCGTCAATATTTTTTCAGAAATATCAATTGGGTTGGTAATGTCAAATACACATCCAAACAACTCAGTGATATTTTAGGAATTAAAAAAGGGGAGATATACAACCAAGCTACTTTGGAGCAAAATCTTTTCATGAATGCATCTGAATCGGATGTCTCTTCTTTATACATGAATGATGGGCATTTATTTTTCCAAGTAACTCCCGTAGAAACCTTTGTCGACAATGATTCGGTCGATATTGAGATGCGTATTTATGAAGGAAAACAAGCCCGAATAAATCGTGTAACAGTAACTGGAAATGATAAAACGAATGACCATGTAGTAATGCGAGAAATTAGAACTCGACCTGGGCAATTATTTCGACGTTCTGATATTATTCGTACCCAACGTGAGTTATCTCAACTAGGATATTTCGATCCTGAAAAAATGGGCGTTAATCCTGTTCCAAATCCGCAAGATGGAACCGTTGATATTGAATACAAAGTCGAGGAAAAACCTTCCGACCAATTACAGCTTTCTGGAGGATGGGGTGCAGGAAGATTAATTGGAAACCTTGGTCTTGCTTTCAATAATTTTAGTGCAAGAAGATTCTTCAAGAAAGATGCTTGGCGTCCTTTACCTTCTGGTGATGGTCAACGCTTATCTTTAAATGCTTCTTCTACAGGTCGTGCATTCCAGAGTTATAATTTGTCTTTTACAGAGCCTTGGTTAGGTGGAAAAAAACCTAATTCTTTAACAATTACTGCCTATCATTCAATTTATGGAAATGGTGCAGCTAAGAATGATCCAACTCGTAGTCTTACTAAAAATACAGGTATCATCCTTGGGTATGGTAGAAGATTACGTTGGCCTGATGACTTTTTCACTTTGCAGCAATCGGTTAGTTTCCAATACTATGAATTAGTCAATTCAACTGCATTTGAACTAGCTAATGGGTTTGCTAATAACTTAAGTTTCACAACCACTTTATCTAGAAACTCGATTGATGGACCTATTTATCCAAAATCGGGCTCTAACATCAGCCTATCTATACAATTCACTCCACCATATTCGGTTATTAATAATACTCCTGCTAGTGAGTTAGTAACGCTCGAACAACGATATAAATGGGTTGAGTTCCACAAATGGAAGTTTGATGCTCAGTGGTTTACGCCGCTTTCTCGAAATAAGAATACATTAGTATTAATGACTCGTGCAAACTTTGGTTTTGTTGGCTTATATAATCAGAACAAAGGCTTGTCACCATTCGAGCGCTTCCGATACGGAGGAACAGGTTTAAGTGGATTGACTTGGGGAGCACAATTCTTAGGTGCTGAAATCGTTGGATTACGTGGCTATCAGGACGGCTCTATTTCAAAAGGAGCAACTGGAGGAGTAGGTGATGCACCAATTTATAGTAGATATACGATGGAATTGAGATATCCCATTTCATTAAATCCCTCCGCTACTGTTTTTGCTTTAGGATTTCTAGAAGGTGGGAATGCTTGGACAAACTTCAAAGATTTCAATCCTTTTAGTATCAAACGTTCGGCAGGTGTTGGTGTGCGTGTATTTTTGCCCATGTTTGGATTACTTGGACTTGATTATGGATTCCGATTCGATGAAGTTCCAGGTTTTTCGGGAATGCCTAAAAGCCAATTTCACTTCATAATAGGACAAAACTTCAATTAGAGAATGTTCTATTGCGTCAGAATTAATCCAAATGAAGGACTTCGAAATTGCTGCTTAGCACGATTGTTGTTTTGCGGCCAACAAACCTTATAGAAATGATTACTTTTGCACCCTCAATCCAGCCGGTTATGAAAAAGCTCATCTTAGCGCTTCTGGTATTTTTCGCTGTATCTTCAAGCGTTTCGGCACAAAAATTTGCTTACGTCGACACTCAATATATTTTGGAAAACCTTCCAGAATATAAATCTGCGCAACAGCAATTAGATCGTATATCAATCCAATGGCAAAAAGAAATTGAAGTAAAATTTGCTGAGATTGATAAAATGTACAAAGATTTTCAGGCAGAATCTATTCTTCTGACTGACGATATGAAGAAGAAACGTGAAGAAGAAATTATCGATAAAGAACAAGCTGCTAAAGAATTACAAAAGCAACGTTTTGGTAAAGGAGGAGATCTTCTTAAAAAACGTCAAGATTTGATTAAGCCTGTTCAAGATAAAATCTATAACGCGATTAAAGAAATTGCTACAACTAAAAATTACGCTGTAGTATTTGATAAATCAAGTGATTTGACAATGCTTTTCACAAATCCTAAATATGATATCAGCGACCAAGTCTTGGAATCGTTAGGGTTTACTCCAGGTCAAAAAGGAGATGATCAGGATAGTAACGATAAAGGAGGAGGATCTAGTCCTTCTTCCCCAACTCCACCAACGAATAAAAAATAACTAATTAAAAACGAATGAAGCAATTGATCGCCCTGGCATTATTTGCCACTGCCTTGATCGGAACGCCTGCATTGGCGCAGAAATCAAATAAATTTGGACATATTAATTCGGCCGAATTATTAAGTCTTATGCCTGAGCGTAAAACTGCTGCAGCGAAAATGGATTCCATCACGAAAGACGTTGAAAAACAACTTCAAGAAATGATGACCGAGTATCGTACTAAACAAGAAAAATACACCAACGAAGCTCCTAAATTATCTGAATTAGTAAAGAAGGATAAAGAAGAAGAGCTTACTAGTTTAGGTACTCGTATTCAAAATTTTCAGCAACAAGCTCAGCAATCTTTAGAGCAACAAGAACAAGCTCTCATTGAACCAATTGTTTCAAAAGCCAAGAAAGCAATTGAGACAGTTGCTAAGGAAAATGGATATACCTACATTTTTGATACTTCAGCAGGTTCTTTATTGTTCTGGGAAGAAAGCGATAACATTCTTGTTATGGTGAAGAAAAAACTCAATCTTCCTTGAGAATAAAAAAAACACTTCTTTAAAGCACTCCAATCGGGGTGCTTTTTTTATTCTTGTATATGGATAAGAACGCAGCAATTGGCATATTCGATTCTGGTATTGGAGGATTAACTGTAGCTGCGGCTGTTCATCAACTGCTTCCTCACGAATCACTTATCTATTTTGGTGATACAGCACATTTCCCTTATGGTGATAAATCACCTGCACGTATCGAATCTTATGGTTTAGGTATCGCAGAATATTTGCTCTCGCAAGGCTGTAAAATGATTGTAATTGCCTGTAATACAGCATCCGCTCATGCTTTCAAAGCAGTCACAAAATTCGTAGGGAATAAAGCCATTGTAGTTAATGTGATCGATCCTGCATCTCAAGTTGTTGCAGAACGCTATCCTAATGGACGAGTAGGCGTTATTGCTACTCGCGGAACTATTCAATCGGGTATTTATCCTAGGAAAATAAAGAAGTACAGTGCTCATACAGAAGTTACTTCTCTTGCAACTCCACTTCTTGCTCCAATGATCGAAGAAGGGTTTTTCAATAACCGTATTTCTCGAACAGTAATTCATTCCTACTTAGAAAAGAAATCACTACAAAATATTGAAGCAATTATTCTAGGTTGCACCCATTATCCTCTTATTCGTAAAGAAATTGAAGAGTTCTATAAAGGCTCTGTTGATGTAGTTGACTCGGCAGAAATGGTGGCTTTAACTGTAAAGAATTTACTAGCCGAATCAGATTTACTTTCTACTCAAAACAATCCGCATCTACGTTTCTTAGTTTCGGATTTTACTGAATCATTTGAAAGTAGTGCCACATACTTCTTTCCGGAAAAAGTAAATCTGGAAGAACAAGATATCTGGAAATAAAAAAAGGCAGCTTTCAGGCTGCCTTTTTTATGATTTAATACTTCTTACTTGACGATATTTCCTTCTGTATCCAATTCTACAACTGGATATCCTAAGGCTTTAATTTTATCCCAGTTACTGGCTTTATCACCAACAACTACAACAATCATTTTATCAGTAGGTAAATAGCGTTTCGCCAATCCATCGATGTCATTTTTAGTCAAACTACCTAAAATGGCACTTTGTTTATCGATGTAGTTTTTGTCTAGGTTATACACTAACAAATTTTGAAGGAATAATGCCTTTTGGAAAGGAGTTTCGTATTTCAAAGCATCACGTTGACCAAGAGAATTCTTAGTGAAATTCAACTCTTCAGGAGTAATACCAGAAGCACGGAATGCATTCATTTCGGAGAAGAAATCCATCAATGAACTATCTGTTTTTTCAGCTTTTACTCCGGCAGATGCGGTGAATGAACCACGGTAAAGTGTTCCGCTAAATCCTGTACGAGCACCATAGGTATATCCCTTTTTCTCACGTAACATCAAGTTAATTCGACTATTAAAGTTGCCACCCAACGTGTAATTCATCACACCAGCACGATAGTATTCGCCATCTGCATCATAAGGTAAAGCCATATAACCGATACGGATTTCTGATTGTGGTGCTTTGTCTTTATTTACGAAATAAATAGTAGTAGCTGCAATTGCAGGCGTTGCTGGTTGTTTAATTTCAACAGGCGATGCTGATGCTTTCCAATTCAACAAAAATGGAACAGCAGTATTCAATTCTTTGCTAGTGATTTGTCCAACTGCTACCAATTTAGCTTTAGCTGGAATGATTTGAGCTGCATAAAAATCTTTCACATCCTGCAATGTGATTCCTTCCAAGCTAGCTTTTGTACCAATAACTGGAATTCCAAAAATATGGTCACCATATAATAGCTTAGAGTAAACATTATCCGCGATGGTAGCTGCACGTGTTGCATTGTTATCAATTGCAGCAATTTCCTGTGCTTTTGCAGTGTTGAATTCCTCTTCATCAAATTTTGGATGAAAAAGTTTTTCTTCCAATAATTCAATCGTACGAGCAAGGTTTTTCTTCAGAGAAAAGACGTTTACATACACATATTCGCGATCGGATGAAATGCTGATTTCGGAACCTAATTTTTCAAGTTCAGAAGTAATTTCTTCAGAAGAATATTTGAGCGTTGATTCACTCATCACATCTGTCAAAAGGTTCGACAAACCTGCTTTTGCTGGATTTTCAGCTGCGTGACCTGCAGGGAATGAAATTAACATAGAAACGATAGGTAAATCGTTGTCCTGTGTTCCGATAATCTGTAGTCCATTAGCACTTGTTTCTTTCCAGAATTCTGGAAGGCGAATTACTGGATTAGCTCCCGGTGCTGGGTGTTTGCTACGATCGAAAACATCTTTTGCTTTTACATAACTCAAGTTTTTGTATTCGCTACCTTCTGCGCTTTCTGCTTCTGTTGCACGTTTAGGTGTGAAGTTATCTTCGTGAGCAATTAGTTCTTTTTGACCTTTAGGTACAACGCTAGTAATAACTGCTGGTTTGCCTTTGATGTATTTCTCGTAAACGCGGATTACATCTTCTTTTGTAAGTTTTTGAAGTTGATCAATTTCCTTTTTGATGTAATTCGGATTTCCTTTAAATGTTTCGTTATAAGCTAATTTGGAAGCTTTACCACTAACACTTTCTAAACTTTGAATCATTTGAGCTTCACGAGAATTTTTGATTCGAATTAGATCCTCATCTTTTACTCCACGTTTTTCAAATTCAACAAATGCATCGCGAATAATTTTCTCCATATCGGCTAGTGTTTTACCTGGGAAAGGCAATACGTTCACGACAAACGTTCCGGCTAATTCAGCTGCTGGATTATATGCACGAGCCTGAACAGCTAAATTTGTTTTGATTAGATTCTGATAAAGAATTGATGTTTTATCTCCTCCAATCAATTCTGCCAATAAATCCAAAGGAAGCTCATCATCACTTCCAGAAGAAACTGCTGGCCAAGTCATTTGAATCATCGGAAAACGAATGTTGTCTTCCATTGAAATGTAACGGTCTTTATCTAACGTTACCGGCATTTTATCCATTGGTTTTACTTCTGGTCCGCGTGGAATGCTACCAAAGTATTTTTGAGCCAAACGAACAACTTCTGCTGGATCTACATTCCCTGCAACAGTTAAAACCGCGTTGTTCGGACCATACCAACGTAAAAAGAATCGTTTTAAATCATCAACCGTAACTCGGTCAAGATCTTTCAAATAACCAATTGTTGGCCAAGAGTATGGATGACCATAAGGATATAACGCTTCGTTTGTGCGTTCTCCAACCAATCCATAAGGACGGTTATCGTAATTCTGTCCACGTTCGTTTTTTACAGTCGCACGTTGGATTTCAAATTTTTGCTGCGTTACAGCATCTAACAAGAATCCCATACGATCAGCTTCTAACCAAAGTGAGGTTTCAAGTTGGTTGCTTGGTAAGGTTTCAAAATAATTAGTGCGATCTAGATTAGTCGTACCATTCATTGTTCCACCAGCTTCTGTTACGATAGCAAAATGCTCTTCATCAGCCACGTTATCGGAACCTTGAAACATCATGTGTTCAAAGAAATGCGCAAATCCGGAACGACCAATTTGTTCACGTGCCGAACCAACATGATATGTTACATCAGTGTGGACAATCGGATCACTTTTATCCACGTGGATAATGATGGTCATCCCATTATCGAGTTTGTATTTTTCATAAGGGATGACAATCTCATCTCCTTTTTTCTCCACCTTTTCTACCAGTTTTTGGGCAGTAGCAGGAAGAAGAAGCATGAGTGATAGGGCTCCTGAAAGGAACGAAATGCGTTTTAACATAAGTGTGTTTTTCAAGTTGCAAGTTTATACAAAGATTTCCGGACTCAATTACATTAACGGTAAAGGATTTAAGGATGAATTTTTATCCATCAATTTTTTAATTCTAAAAATCAGATATACGACTTAACTTTGACCGCTTTTTGGTTCATGCCTTTGGTATGATTAAAAGGGAATCCTGTGAAACTCAGGAACAGTACCCGCTGCTGTAATCCTCATCAAAAGCATTCAGCTCAATGCCACTGTTATTATGGGAAGGCGCTGAATGTGAGGTAAGTCAGAAGACCTGCCAGAATCCAATATGTTCCGTGCTTTCGGGAAGAAAGGCAATGAACAGGAGGGCTTTTTCAGCCAATGGAGGAATTCTGTTCGTCCATTCCTGTTTTGTTTTTCCCCTGCGGATAAACAAGAACGATGAAAAATAGAATTTTCACATGCATCTTTTTTTTGCTCATTGGCCTTAGGTCGATTGGACAAACTGCTGCGAAAGATTCTGTTCATCAGCTTCCTGCTTTTCAAGTTCAAGACAACCGTATCCCAAGTTCAAATCCTGGTTTACAGCAAAGTGTTTTTTCCACTCAACAAGCGGGAAAGAACATACAATCCTTAGCAGAACTTCTCAGTCGAAATTCGGCTTCCTTCATCCGTCAATATAGTCCTGGAACACTCTCTTCTCCTTCCATTCGTGGAACTGGTGCAGCTCATACAGCCTTAGTTTGGAATGGTTTGAACTTACAAAGTAGTATGAATGGGCAAATGGATTTAAGTCTGGTGCCGGCTATTTTGTTTGACCATTTTAGTTTGCAATCGGGTGCTGGTGCTGCTTCCTGGGGAACAGGTGCAATAGGCGGGACGATTCATCTCGGCTCTGAGCATTCAAACAATCATTTACTTATTCAGCAATCAATTGGAAGTTTTGGATTTAAGCAAACAGCTGTTGATGTTGCCTATACGCTTGGTCGTATTTCTTTTCGTACAAGATTGTTCCAATCACAGGTTGAGAACGATTTTCACTTTATTAATAATGCAGTATTTGGTCATCCTAAACAGAAGCAGTTAAACGCTGCACAAAGGATGAAAGGCTGGATGCAAGATTTGTATTGGGTAACAGGTAAATACAGTCAATTGCAACTTTCAGTTTGGGGGCAGACTTCAATCCGACAAATTCCTCCAATAGAAACGATTCCTATTGCAGCTGCTTCACAACAAGATGAAACTTGGCGTGGAATGTTGTCGTGGAAAAGAGTGAGCAGTAAATTCGACATCCAACTAAAAACGGGATATCTTCAGGAGGGAATCTTATTCAACGATTCGCTATTAAGTCTTCATGCCGCCAATCATGCTAAAACTTATTTAGCCGAGACTGAATTTGGAAAGAATTTCCCATCAATCCATTCCCGATTTCAGCTAGGAGGAAATTTCAGCTATTCAAGTGCTCATGCACAAGGTTATGGAAGCTCAGCTGTTCATCAAGAACGAAGAGCCGGTTTTACTTCTTTTCGATCGGAGCTATTTAAAGGGAAATTAGTCACCTTAATACAAGGCCGGCAGGAGTGGTTCAATCGACAATTTGTGCCATTTATTCCATCTATATCTGCATCATATCCACTATTTAAAACGCTTACTATTCGCGGCCAAGTTGCTCGTAGTTTTCGAGTGCCAACGTTGAATGATTTGTATTGGCAACCTGGAGGGAATTTATCTTTAAGACCAGAAAGTGGAATAGCATCTGAATTTGGACTAAACTATTATGTAGAGAAACTCCCATTTGTATTACTTGGTAAGGCTTCCGTGTTTAGTAATCAGGTGAAGAATTGGATTGTTTGGTTACCGTCTAACTCATTTTGGACACCGGAAAATGTGCCACAAGTTCATAGCAGAGGACTAGATGCTGGGATAGAAATCCATCGCCACTTTAAGAAAAAACAATCGCTTCATTTTTTCAGTAATGCCCAATATGTTTGGGTAACAGCCGAAAAATCAGATATAGGAAGTATAGTAGAATCGGGTAAGCAATTAGTTTATGTTCCGCATTTTACTTGTAATGCACGAATGTCTTATCGGTGGAAAGGCTTTCAATTCGAATTAAGTTCAACCTATACCGGAGAACGCTTTATCACCAGTGATAATGAAAAATCACTACCCGGTTTTTTCTTATTAAATGCATTTGTATCGAAGCAGCTCGAACTGAAAGAGCACCATTTTTCTTTCTTTTTAAATGCATTTAATCTACTACAAAAATCATATCAAGTTATTGCTTGGCGCCCAATGCCTCTGTTATCGTTTCAAACCGGCATCTCTTTCACTTTTCAACCCAATCCAACAAAATGAAAATTATATTTCTTACGACTCTCATCTTTATTTCAAACATGATAGGTTTTACACAAACTACCGTCGATTTTGAAGATTTAACACTAAGTCCCGATTCTTGGTGGGTTGGAACCGATGGTGTATCAACCGGATTTACAAGTCATAATGCTTTCTTTCCAACTCGCTGGGATACAGCATTTGGTGGATATTGGTTGGATGGATTTGCCTATAGTAATATGACCGATTCGGTTACATCAGGGTACTTGAATATGTATTCGTGTAAAGCTGCATCAGGCAATGATGGTTCAGCTAATTATGCAATTGCATACGATGATGGCAGATTCGTGCCTGGAAATGCAAACGGACTCTATGCATTCGAACCCATCGAACTCTATATTACCAATAACACATTTGCTTTCAATAACATGCGCGATGGTGATGGGTTTTCTAAGAAGTTTGGTGGTGTTTCTGGGAATGATCCAGATTTTTTCAAAGTCACTTTTACTGGAATTCGTAATGGCGAAGCTACAGGAACAGATGTAGTTGTTCATCTAGCAGATTTCACATTTGAAGATAATAGCTTGGATTATATTCAGCGAGAGTGGTTACGTGTAGATTTAACAGCCATGGGTGTAGTCGATTCGATTGTGTTTTCATTTGAATCGAGCGATGTTGGAGAATTTGGAATCAATACACCCAAATATTTCTGTTTAGATGATTTTAAAGTGAATGTTGTACCTAACTCCATCAACACAATAGCAAAATCGACGCTTTCCGTTTTCCCTAATCCGGTTGCTGAAATATTGAGTATTCGTCAAGTAAATCCGGAACGAATTGATTACAGTATTTATTCATCTTCTGGAATGTTGGTGAAGAATGGTTCAAGTAATTCTGTTACGGAACATGTTAATGTTTCAGAATTAGCTAGCGGGCTTTATCTCATTCATTTACATGCTGATGGCGTAGCTGATACACGTACTTTTGTAGTTCAGCACTAATGAGAACGATACTCTTCTTTTTACTATTTGCAATTCCGCTACTTACGAAAGCGCAATTTGATCCACCAGCAGGACAACCAGGTTCGTTGGCTATTCATGTGAGTAGTATATCTTTTGTTGCCTGGGCAAATTCGGCAGTTGTGCAGCGTAGTTGGATGCAAATGGGTGTTGATTCTTTGGGTTATGTAAGTAGTGGAATAGAAGCTTATGCCTTAGGGAAAGCAGGTGAAAATCCAGTAGTAAGTTTGGGTGATGGAGGTTCTGCTACTTTACAATTTGCTCATAGTATTCGAAATGGCGCGGGACCGGATTTTGCGGTTTTTGAAAATAGTTTTGATGGTTCATTTCTCGAATTAGGTTTTGTTGAAGTGAGTTCGGATGGTGAAAATTTCTTTCGTTTTCCAGCAGCCTCGCTAACCGATACTTCTCAGCAGATTGCTGGTTTCAGCTATATTGATGCAAAGAACTTGAATAATCTGGCTGGGAAATATGTCATGTTATATGGAACTCCATTCGACTTACAAGAATTAGATAGCATTTCGGGTTTGGATATCAATTCCATAACTCATGTTCGAATTGTAGATGTGGTGGGTAGTATTCTTCCTCAATTTTGCACGCGCGATTCCGAAGGAAGAATGGTAAACGATCCTTTCCCAACTCCATTTATGTCATCAGGTTTTGATTTGGATGCGGTTGGAGTCATACACAATAATGATCCTGCAGCCATTGATTTCTCAACACATTCGGAGCCTCCGATAGTTTTATATCCTCAGCCCGCTTCAACTTTTTTGCAAGTGAAATGCGATAAGTCAATTTCGGGAAATTGGATGGCAAGTGTTTATTCTTCCGACGGACGAACTTGCTCCAATCAAGCAATTGAAAAGCAGGATGACGGCTTTTCGATTGATGTCCATTCGTTGAAAGCAGGAATTTACATTTTGCTTCTCAGCAACAATCAACAAGTAATTCGTAAACGTTTCATCATTCAGAAATGAGAAAGTTGTTATTGTTGATTGGGGTGCTGATGTTTGTGGTATCATGCAAAAAGGATGATCCAGAGCCGACTCCTATTGTTCCAGTTGAAGTAAGTAAAACAGCTCTCATTTTGAACGAAGGGAATTTTCAATGGGGAAATGCATCACTCACACGAATCGATCTTAAATCGGGAACTGTCAGTGCTGATGTATTTCAGCAGGCTAACCAGCGTCCTTTAGGAGACGTGTTTCAATCACTTGCTATGGTGGGAGATGAGTTATGGTTAGTAGTGAATAATTCCCAAAAGATTGAACGCGTTAACAAGAACACGTTTGTAGCCACAAGTCCTGTAACGGGTATACAATCACCACGGTATTTGCTTCCTTATTCGAATCGGGTTTATGTGAGTGATTTATATGCAAACACAGTTCACGTAATAAATTCGACCTCCGGAACACTTATGAGTGAAATTCCTTTTCCTGGTTGGAGCGAAGGCATGATAAAAGATCCTCAAAACCTAATTTGGATTAGTAATGTAACGCGAGGTAAGCTTATGCTGCTTAATCCAGAAACGAATTTATTTGTTGATTCTATTACTGTTGGTGATGCTCCTAAAGACCTGATAATGGATAAGAATCATCGTATTTGGGTTTTGTGTGAAGGACATATTCCTCCTGCTGTTGAAACGGGAGGAAGCTTATGGTGTATTGATCCGGTAAGTCGTTCGGTGCTGAAGAGTTTTCAGTTATCAACTCTGGATCATCCAAGTAAGTTGAACTCCATTTTGGATGCTTCTTCTTTGATCTATCTGAACAAAGGTGTTTTTAAGTTGGATGTTAATGCCTTAGAATTACCTACAAGTCCTTTTATAGCACAAGGTTCTCGTTTGTTTTACGGTTTAGGATATAATGCAATCGATTCGACAATTTGGGCAAGTGATGCACGCGATTACCAACAAGCTGGTGAAGCCTTAGTTTATAAAGCTATTTCGGGTGAGCATCTGCGTTCTTGGACAGTTGGAATCATTCCCGGAGCTTTTTATTTTTACTGAGTAATTTATAGCTGTGAAAAAGGTCTGGAATCCGCTCTATATTGGAGTTATAAGTTATTTCTGTTTAGTTCTACCGGCAGTAATTCTATGGGGAATTAATTTTAGAAAACTTGGAAAGCCCAATCTAACTTGGCTAACGTTTCTAGTTGGAGGTTTGCTATTTCTGCTTTTAGTTTTGGGGTGGATTTTTTTACCTCAATCGTGGGATTGGGCATTAGAAGTATTTCATATCATCCTTTCCATTGCAGGCGCTGCTTTTCAATATTCATACTTCCATAAATTTCTAGAAGCTGACGAAGAAAATCATCAACGCGAAAGCCTAATAAAGCCTGCTTTGTTATCCATTCTGTTTGTATTGACTGTAGTTTCTCTTTTCATTGGATGGAACTGGTATCTCCAGCATCAAACCGAACAAGAGCTTTTACTCGCAAAAGAGAAGTACGACATTGGTGATTATCCCGCTTCGGTGAAAATATTAAATTCGATTATCGAAGAAGATCCCGGACAACGAACAGCTTACATAAATCTTTCCATTGCCTATGAAACCATGGGCAAATCCGATTCAGCTATCTATGTTTTGGATAATTGGCTAATTCAAATGCCCGAAGACTCAGAAGTTAAAGATCGAATCTATCAGCTTCGCTATATGAATAGCGGAAGATGATGATTCTTAAGAAATTGTCTACTGTTTTCGATGTCGGTGTAGAGTAAACGATCTTCATCCACAAATGGAACTACTTTACGATACGCAACAAGCAGATCTTCGATGATTGGAGATGATTTTTTAGGTCGACGGAATTCGATTGCCTGAGCAGCATTGAGTAACTCAATTGCCAGAATTTTTTCCAGATTTTCCATCACTCGCCATGCCTTAGTTGCAGCATTTGCGCCCATACTCACGTGATCTTCTTGTCCGTTGGATGAGTCAATGGTATCGGCAGAAGCAGGCATGCATAAATGTTTGTTCTGACTCACAATAGAAGCTTGTGTGTATTGTGGAATCATCAAGCCTGAATTCAAGCCGGGCTTAGCAATCAGAAAAGGAGGCAAGCTGCGTTTTCCACCAATAAGTTGATAAGTTCTGCGTTCGGAAATGCTTCCCACTTCGTGCATTGCAAGGCATAAATAATCGAGCGCCATAGCTAGTGGTTGACCGTGGAAATTTCCCCCAGAGATAATCAAATCTTCGTCGGGGAAAATAGTTGGGTTATCTGTTACAGCATTTAGTTCGTTCGTGAAAACCGATTCGGCATGACGTAACACATCGAATGAAGCACCTAAAACCTGAGGAATGCAGCGAAATGAATATGGATCTTGAACGTGTACTTTGTCTTGATTTAGAATCTCACTTCCTTCTAAAACACGTCTTACTGTAGCGGCAATGACTTGTTGTCCGTGATGGTGGCGAATTTCATGAATGCGCGGATGAAACGGATCTGGACGACCATCAAAAGCATCTATGGAAATACAAGCAATAACGGTAGCCCAGTTGAAAAGTCGCATGGCTTCAGCACTTAGACTCACGCCATACGCATTCATAAATTGAGTTCCGTTGAGAAGTGCTAAACCTTCTTTGGATTGAAGTTTAATCGGTTCCCAGCCAAAACGTTCTAAAACGCTAGCAGCAGGTTGACGAATACCATTCACCCAGACTTCACCTAAGCCTAGTAAGGGTAAACACAAATGCGCCAAAGGTGCTAAATCGCCCGATGCGCCTAATGAACCTTGCTGGTAAACTACCGGTAAAACATTCTCGTTGTAAAAGTCGATCAAACGTTGAACGGTAATTTCTTGAACTCCCGATAAACCATAGGTGAGCGATTGAACTTTGAGCAATAACATCGCCTTAACTATAGCTGGAGGAACAGGTTCTCCTTGTCCACAAGCATGCGATTTTACTAGGTTTTCCTGAAGTTGTTCCAGTTGGTCATGACTAATTTGAACATCACACAAGGAGCCAAAACCAGTATTGATACCATAAATTGGTGCATCTGATTTTGCTAAACGTTCATCGAGATAATTTCTACCTTTTTGAATACTTGCTTTTGCTTCATCCGAAAGAAAAATTCGTTCTCCTGATTTGAGCAAATGATGAATCCTTTCCAAATAACAATGGGATGGATCAATAGCTTGACCTGACATAGTAGCGGTTGATTTTGGTAATCGCAAGGTGGGAAATTATTGGAAAATCCCTGCGTGTGTCAAAAGAGTTCTCTGAAAAAAGACAGTTTTTCGAGCGGAACTGAAATTTGTTTACCAGAAGAAAGTTCTTTCGTGAGGATGCAATTATCAGCTCGTTCCCCTTCTCCATAAATCATTAAGAAAGGAATGCCTTTCTTTTCGGCATATTCGAATTGCTTCTTCAGTTTAGAAATTTCGGGATAGATTTCTGCTTTGATGCCTTCTCCTCGCAACAATTGTAACACGGGAATAGCAGCGCGCTCATCTTCTTTGGTGAAATTGGCAATCAATACTTCTGTTCCAGTAATGGCTGAAGCGGGAAATAAATCCTGCATCAGTAGCACATCATAAATTCGGTCTGCACCAAAGGAAATTCCAACTCCGGGAACACCGGGAAGTCCGAAAATGCCTGTTAAATCATCGTAACGACCGCCGCCACCGATACTTCCGAATTCCACATCTTTTGATTTTACTTCCAGGATAGTTCCGGTGTAATAATTTAATCCGCGAGCCAAGGTTAAATCCAATTCGAGCGAAGATGTTTCTAATTTGAAACCATCTTCACCTTGGAAATAATTGAGTAAGGTTTCGAGTTCTCCAATTCCTTTTTTACCTGTTTCAGATGAAGAAAGGAAATCTCTTAGAAAGCTTGTTTTTTCTTGGATTCCACCTGATATAGTAAACAGTGGTTTTAGCTTTTCGATAGCTAGTTCACTCACCCCTTTATCGCGCATTTCCTGCTCCACTTTTTCTATTCCTATCTTATCGAGTTTATCGATGGCGACAGTAATATCGATCAGTCTCTCAGGCTCGCCAATAACTTCAGCCAAACCACTTAAAATCTTCCGGTTATTAATGAGAATTTTAACCGGTAATCGGAATGCAGAAAATACCCGGTCGTAGATTTGAATCAACTCCGCTTCATTAATAAGCGATGCGCTTCCAACCACATCAGCATCACATTGCCAAAATTCTCGGTAACGTCCTTTTTGCGGGCGATCGGCTCTCCAAACGGGTTGCATTTGGTAGCGACGAAACGGAAAAGCCAGTTTGTCCTTGTTCATCGCAACATAGCGGGCAAAAGGAACTGTTAAATCGTAGCGGAGAGCTTTTTCACTTATGAGAGGAAGCACTTTATTGACAGCTTCTAAATCACTTTGTTGTTCTCTTACTTCTTTCAGAAAATCACCTGAATTGAGAATCTTAAAAATCAAGCGATCGCCTTCTTCTCCGTACTTACCTGTAAGAGTTGAAAGGTTCTCCATTGCAGGTGTTTCGAGCGATTGATAGCCATAAAGCTCGAACGATTCACGAATAGTTTCGAAAATATAACGACGACGAGCAGTTTCAAGTGGTGAGAAATCGCGGGTTCCTTTAGGAAGAGAAGGTTTCATAATGATGCAAAGGTAGCAAGGGAATTAGCTTTCGAGCAGGGATAAAAGCGAATATTAATCAACTGAATTTCTCTTTCAAATATCGACCTGTCCACAAATCTTCTCGCTTAGCTAAATCTTTAGGTGTTCCCTCGAAAACTACTTGTCCACCAGTATCGCCACCTTCTGGACCAAGATCAATAACATAATCTGCGCATTTGATTACATCCAGATTATGTTCAATGATAACGAGTGAATGTCCTTGTGCAATGAGTGCATTGAAGGCATCCAGCAGTTTACGGATGTCGTGGAAATGCAAACCAGTTGTTGGTTCGTCGAATATGAAAAGGGTATGAACTGCAGAACTTCCTTTGGTGAGAAAGGATGCAAGCTTGATACGTTGAGCTTCTCCTCCCGAAAGAGTGGAAGACGCCTGTCCTAAATGAACATAACCTAAACCTACATCAGCAAGCGGTTGAAGTTTAGCAACAATACGTTGATCGGTTGCTACATTTTTGCCATTGCTGAAGAAGTTAATGGCATCTTCAACAGTCATTTCAAGGATGTTGTAGATGTTCTTTCCGTTGTATTCTACTTCCAGAATTTCATCTTTGAATCGTTTCCCATTGCATACATCACATTGAAGTTTGATGTCGGCCATGAACTGCATCGAGATGGTAACAAATCCTTCTCCTTCGCATTCTTCACATCGTCCGCCCTCTACATTAAAGGAAAAAGCAGAAGGTTTGTAACCTCGGGTTTTTGCAACAGGTTGGATGGAATAGAGTGTGCGAATCTCATCGTAAGCCTTTACATAAGTAACAGGATTACTCCGACTTGATTTCCCAATTGGGTTTTGATCGATGTATTCTACAGCTCCAATGCTTCTGTAATCTCCTTCGAGTCGATCAAATTGTCCGGTTTGCTCGGAATATCCTTCAAACATTTTTTTCAGTGCTGGATAAAGAATCTTGTTAACCAAAGAACTTTTTCCTGAGCCTGAAACACCCGAAATGACCGTCATCACTCCAAGTGGGAAAGTTGCATCTACACTTTTGAGGTTGTTGTGGCGTGCTCCTTTAATTTGAATGGACTGATTCCATTTGCGACTTTTAGCAGGAAGTGCAATTTCTTTTCTGCCTGTTAGGTAGTCTGCAGTTAAGCTATTTCCAGCAGTAATTAGATCGGCATGAACACCTTGGAACACAACGTTTCCGCCGTGAGTTCCGGCTTCTGGTCCCATATCGATAAGAACATCAGCCGCTTTCATGATTTCCTCATCGTGTTCAACCACGATAACGGTATTTCCTAAATCTCTCAATCGTTTAAGAATGGTGATTAAACGATCGGTATCGCGAGAATGAAGCCCGATACTTGGCTCATCTAACACGTAAAGTGAGCCTTCTAAAGCAGAGCCGATAGAAGTTGCTAGGTTTATACGTTGACTTTCTCCACCCGAAAGAGTAGACGAGAGGCGGTTTAGCGTTAAGTATCCTAATCCAACATCACATAAGAATCCTAGGCGACTTTGAATTTCAACTAAAACACGTTTAGCAACTTGGGCTTGGTATTCATCTAATTCAACCTGATCGAAGAATGCTTTTACGCGATCGATTGACATTAGTACCAACTCGATGATGCTTTTGCCACCCACTTGAACGTATCCGGCATCTTTTCTCAATCGTGTTCCTTTACAATCGGGGCAACTTGTTTTTCCGCGGTAGCGCGATAACATTACCCGATATTGAATTTTGTATGCTTGTTCTTCTACATAATGGAAGAATGCGTTAATTCCTTCGGCATGGGGCGTCCCGTTCCAAAGTTGATCTAGTTGATTTTCATCTAAGTCATAATAAGCGCGATGCACTGGAAAATCAACTTTCATGGCATATTTGACAAAATTGTCGCGCCATTCGCTCATTTTTTCACCTTTCCATGGAGCCACACAGCCTTCGTAAACGGATAAGCTTTTATCGGGAACAACGAGTCCTTCATCAATCCCAATAACGGTTCCAAAACCTTCGCACGTTTTGCAGGCACCAAAAGGGTTGTTGAAGCTAAAGAGATGTACACTTGGTTCTTCGAATACAATTCCATCGGCTTCGAACCGATTATTCATGCGTTTGGTCAGGATGGTGCCATCTTCCAGGACAACTTCTACAATGCACTCATTATTACCTTCATAGAAGGTAGTTTGAACAGAATCGGAGATGCGGCTATTATTATCTTCATCCTCTTGGTTAACCACAAAGCGGTCGATGAGGAGTTCTAATGTTTTTCCTTTCAGGGTTTTTCCATCGTTTTCCCAATCTTCAATGCGCTTGAGTTCTTGACCAATCCGCATACGCGAAAAACCTAATTGCCGGAGTAAAGAAAGGTTGGCCGGTTTATTGTCGAAGCGATCATTGTTGAGAGGTGCGTAGATCGAGACTTTGGCTCCTTTGGGTTGCGTGTTGATGAAATCGACCACATCAGCTGGAGTAGATCGAAACACTTGTTCACCGGAGACAGGAGAAATGGTTTTCCCGATTCGAGCAAAAAGCAGTTTCATGTAGTCGTAAATCTCGGTTGAGGTTCCGACGGTAGATCTAGGATTGGTAGAGTTTACTTTTTGTTCAATTGCAACTGCTGGAGAAATGCCTTGAATAAAATCAACATCAGGCTTATTAATTCTGCCCAAAAACTGACGTGCGTAAGAGCTAAGGCTTTCTACATAGCGTCTTTGCCCTTCGGCGTAAAGGGTATCGAAGGCTAAAGATGACTTTCCCGAACCTGATAATCCGGTAATAACTACCAGTTTATTGCGGGGAAGTGCTACATCTACATTTTTTAAATTGTGGACGCGGGCACCTTTAATATATATGGTGGTACGGGGATCGTGGAGATCAGTGGAGAGCTTTGGCATCTGTAAGATATTTGCAAAATTATGAATTCAAACTTGCATTTGTCAAAAACCTTTATTTACTTTGCTTATAACGATCGACAAACCGCGAAGTTTTGCCGATCTTTTTTTAAGAACCAATTTAGAAGCGCCTATAGCATACACCTCTACTTTTTAAAATAACTCACACAGTTTAAAAAGGAGGTCTGTATGCGTTTAGCTCAGGTTCAGGATCAGGAACTGGTCCGCAACTACATCAACGGTCACGAAGAAGCATTATCTGTATTGGTTAGTCGCCATCAGCAGAAAGTATTTACCTACATCCGAATGTTGGTGAAAGACTCTGCATTGGCGGAAGACATTTTTCAGGATGTTTTCGTGAAGGTTATTCACACCCTTAAATCAGGGAATTACAATGAGGAAGGGAAATTTCTGCCTTGGATTATGCGAATTGCGCACAATCTAAGCATTGACCACTTCCGTAAATCTAAACGCATTCCGGTAGTTCAGCCGAAGGATGATTTTGACATCTTTCGTACACTTCGGATTGAGGACGACAACGTAGAAGATAAAATGGTGAAGGACCAGATTCTGAAAGACGTGAAGAAGCTTATCAAAGAGCTTCCCGCTGAACAACAAGAAGTATTAATCCTTCGTCATTATGCTGATATGAGTTTTCAGGAAATTGCTGATTTCACAAACGTGAGCATCAATACTGCATTGGGAAGAATGCGGTATGCTTTAATCAACTTGCGAAAAATTGTGAAGCAAAAAGATATGATTCTTTCTGCATAATCGGCGAAATTTGAAAGCAAAGCCAGTCCCCAATAAGGACTGGCTTTTTTGTTTTCTATACTGGTATGAATTCTCTTATTTTGGCTGGAAGAACTATGGCAAATTCCTATCTAAAATCACCCATTAAAAGAGATCTACTTTTTTTGGGGATACTTCTGCTGATTTCGCTGTTTTATGATTATCAGAATATTCTGTTTTATCGTCCGCAAGGAATTCATGCTTGGCGTCAGACCGACTGTTTATCCTTAACTTATAGTTATTACAAGGAGAACGCCCCCTTTTTGGAGCCTCAGTTACACATTCAATTTAGTGATCAACAAACCAGTGGGAAAACGATAGGAGAATTCCCAATTCTCTATTATTTCATAGGTAATCTCTGGAAACTATTCGGGCATCAAGAATACATGTATCGTTTGTTTGTATTGTTGTTGAGCTATCTCGGACTTTTCTATTTGTATCGAATTGCTTGGAAGCTGACAAATTCATGGATGCTGGCTGTTTCCGCCCCAATCATCCTTTTAAGCTCGCCCATATTTGCTTTTTATGCAGCTAATTTCTTAACGAATATTCCTGCTTTAAGCACCATGTTGATTGGTTGGTATTTCATTGCTCGATACATTGAAAATGCCCGAATGAAACATTTTTACTGGGCCATATTTTTCTTTCTGTTAACAGGTTTACTCAAGGTTTCCACTTTGATGACTGTGATGTTAATTCCACTGGCCATTTTGTTGGAGATGATCGGATTGCACAAGCTTAAAAAAGAAGGAAAGGCTTTCGCCAAACCAGTTCTTCAATTAGGGCTTTTTGTATTCATGCTGGCACTTGTAATGGGCTGGTATAAGTATGCCGATTATTACATGTCGATACACGAGGGACGTTACACCTTTACCAAACCTGTCACACTTTGGGAAACTCCACGTGAATTGAGTGATATGTATCTGACTCATTTTAAAGAGTCTTTACTTCCTCAAATTCACCGTGTTGTAACGATGGCTTTGATTATAATAGCAGGAATTTTTCTTTTTATTCGTCACCGAAAAGTGGAGAAGTTCTGGCTAATCGGGATACCTATTTTATTAGTTGGATATGTATTTTTCGTGCTTCTGTTTATTTATTCACTCGACGGTCACGATTATTACCACATTGATTTCTTAGCCGTTCTGATTTTCATTTACCTCGCATTTATCCGATACATCAGTCGGGAAGAATCTGTCTTGATTCAATCACCTATGGCGCAGGGGATTTTCAGCATTTTTCTCGTGTTTAATGTGATGGGATGCGCTAATAACTTGTATGTGCGTTACCATAATTGCCCTGAAAGTGATTTGCCTTATCGACAGATTTTTTGCAGTCGGAAAGAAGTTGATTTATTGGGTTATCCGCAGTGGCAGAGCGATATTATGCGCACATACGGCACTGTTGAACCAACTTTACGCAAAGCCGGAATTAGCCGGGAAGATCGTTTTTTAACGATGGATGATGGATCTTTTAACGTGACTTTGTATTTGATGGACCAAAAGGGATGGCCTAACATGGACGGCTCTTTGGGTGACAGTTTGAAGATTATGGACAAGGTTCAGTTGGGTGCAAAATTCATGATCATGCATCGCCCCGAAACACTTGAACAAGCTTGGTTAAAACCCTTTATGAGTCACCCGTTTTTACAGTATGAAAATTTGCACGTATTTGATTTACGTCCATTCGCAGCGGTAAAGCAATCGAGTTAAAGGCTTACAGGAATATTGAAGTAAGAAACTAATTCCAGAATAGTTTGCTGAATTACTTGGCGACTGTTGTGTTGTCCGGCACGCTGATAATTCTC
>ERZ795056.1003-NODE-1003-length-33660-cov-6.311412_pt1 | contig 33660 bp, 26 predicted proteins | sample MGYA00375140_ERZ795056 | MGnify/ENA primary metagenome ERZ795056 (study PRJEB30185, sample SAMN05720227) | activated sludge metagenome | isolation source: Anaerobic digester | place: USA | collected 2015-03-09 ...
AGCGACACTCTTTCCCTACACGACGCTCTTCCGATCTTGGTGCCCTGTGGAGACTGACTTCTGGCTCTGAAACCAACTGGCAGTCCAGCGGAGCGATAATCACCAATGTCCTCGTGGACAGTTATACCCTGACTTTCTCCAGCATCGGTGGATGGGTGCCACCTGACAACCAGCTTGTAACACCGCTCAATGGTCAAACATTAAGTACAACAGGTGTCTATGTATTCCTGACCAGCGGCTCAATAGGCGGAAGCATAATCTACGGAGGGTCTCAAACGGGAATGATACATGTGGTTGCGACATCCTCAAATTGGCAGAATCGGGCGCTGTCTCTTGATGGTTATAGGGACGGCGTGAGCGTGACGAATCCTACTACGGCCCTGAGTTTGTCTGGCAGGCATTCCATGTGTTGCTGGTTTATGTTCACCAACACTCCAAGCGGTGCGGTGAGACTTCTTATCGACAAGTACAACACGACAAATCAAATTTCATACATCTATCAGTACCTTCCCGGCAGCAAACAGTTCCAAGCCGAATACGGGGATGGTATTCGTCACTATTCGGCTTCAGCGACGTTCACTAACAACACATGGTACCATTTGGCGTTTACGTGCGATGGAACGAATGGCGTGTGGTATGTCAACGGCCAGTTGAATGCAGTCACTACCAATGAGGGAATATCTCGCTTCGGGGTTGGGCCGTTCCATATCGGACGGTCACACGAAACGAATAACGATGCGGCGGCGTGGTCGGGCCTAATTGATGACGTGAGTCTGTGGACGAACAGGTTGTCCAGCAGCGACATTGCCGCGTACATGAGGGCTCCATTGTCCGGTAATGAAGCCGGACTCGTGGGATACTGGAAATTCGATGGTGCAACTGCCAAGGATGAAACGACCAACCACAACGACGGCGTTCTCGTGGACGATGCTCATATCGTCTCGGCGGTAAGGGCTCACACATTCACAAACGTTCTGTCGTTTAGCTTGATGGGTCCCTATTGCCTAACAAATCTGCCCTCCGCACAGAGCTACTGGGTTTCGGCTTTCCGCGATGCTGACGGTAACGGGTTGAGAGATTCATGGGAGCCGTTCGGAGCTTGGTTGAGCAACCCTCTGCTTCTGGCAGGCAACACCTTGGATGTTGACATCCAACTCACCGACCCTGACAGCGACAGCGATGGGCTCCCTGACTATCGGGAGATTCAGGAGGGCACGAATCCCAACAAGCCTGATACGGACGACGATGGGTTCACAGACCTAGAGGAATCCATCGCTGGAACGAACCCGACAAACCAGACTGACTACTTCAAGTTGCAGGATATGACAGGGAACGGAGAGTTGCTTAGCGGACAACAGATTTGGTGGAACAGCAAGACCGGGCGGCTCTACAGACTGAATGCATCGGAGAATCTCCAGTCATGGAGCAATATATATCAAGTGCCGGGCAGCGGAGTGATGCAGTGCTATACAAACGATTCTGAAGAAACTCAGTTCAGGGGATTCCAACTTCGAGTTGAACCTCAGTAGTCAACACAGTCTTGCCCTTGTTTCTGGCGGACAAATAGTTGCAAGCACGCCTTCTTCGCTTCGCACAAACGGTGCCCAGTAGGTGTGTAGATTTATCTTTTCTTGTCCCCGCCGAATGAGGTAGTAAGAGTGTCGTCAGGCACAAGGATGGTATTCGGCGGGGTGTTCCAAGCACACACAGCTACTTGGAAGGGGGCCTCTTGAGCGGGAAAACAGAGCTTCGCGCCATTCACCTGCTTCTACTCCTCCTAGCACTTGGCGTCGGGGTTCTTTGGTATTTTGGGAGAGCCCGTCCCATCGAAATCAGAACACAGACCCCAAGTCAGCAGCAGTCTGTCGTATGTGAGTGCTGTTGTGGGTTGCGTCATGTCACCTGTTCAGAATGCGCAGGCTTCGGCTCTGTTGACGCAAGAGATGCATGCCCGCTGTGCAAGGGTACTGGCAAGCATAAATGGCGCTTTGGAGACAAACCAGATGCGCCATGCCAACGGTGTCGAGGCACGGGGGTTATCGGAGTGCGGGCTAAATGCACGCATTGCCGAGGAATCGGACATGTTCTGTGCAAGAATTGTAATGGGTCTGGGAGAACAACGACCAAAACAACGACATCCTCTCAAACGGTATCTATCGGATACTCTCTGTGGGAGCGATGCTTGATGTTCTGTCGGCTGCCAGTTGACCCTAATCCCTGCCCTCAGAAGGATTCCCGTGGTGCTTATCCGATAGTAGACAAATACGTTGCCATTTGTTCCGTTAAACGACCCGTGCGCATCACGCGGTGGGGCGAGTTCATGCGGGCCGGGTCCGTATGGGTTATGAGCGCGGAAATGGAGGCCCTTAATTCGCCTGTCATCCCCACGTCCAGAACCATTGAGTTCACCGTAGAAAATCGGGTGATGCAGAAGTGTAAAGTAATTCAATGAATTCCCGACCTGACATGGCATCGAGGGGATTGGATACCTTGCATTCTCCTCTGCTCGCCTTAGGTTCTGTGTATGTGCGGGCGATATACCATCACAACAAAGTACGCCGAGCTCATCCAGCGTTGGTCGTTTCCCTCTGACCGTCCAGACCTTCAGAAACTCATCCCCTCCTACAACATCGCGCCGAGCCAGAGAGTCATTGCCGCATGGTCGGGGACTGAGAGCAAGGCTCTGACCGGGATGCGGTGGGGATTCCTTCCTCCGTGGGCAAAGGATGCCTCAGTTGGCTATAAGATGATTAACGCGAGGGCAGAAACCATTGCCGAGAAGCCGACATTCAGGAATGCATTCAAAGAGCATCGATGCCTTATTATTGCGGACGGGTTTTACGAATGGCGGAGAGCGGGAAAAGAGAAGCAGCCAGTCCGCATCGTTCTAAAATCAAGGGAACTATTCGCCTTTGCCGGGCTCTGGTCTGCATGGACAGAACCCGAATCGGAAAAGGAAATCGTGACTTGTGCCATCGTAACGTGCGCGGCGAACTCCCTGCTGAAACAGGTTCATGACCGGATGCCCGTCATCCTCAGCAGGGACGAGGAAGACGCATGGCTCGACAAGACGCTCAAAGAACCATCTGAGTTGCTCTCCATGCTGCGCTCATACCCCGATGACGAAATGGATTTCTACGCCGTCAGCAATCGGGTGAATACGGCCACGGTAAATGAGCTATCTCTCGTGGACCCGGTCTAGTCATCCATTCGTCATCAGGATAGCGACACGATGAGATGAACAAGCGTACTGGAGAACAGCTGCCCGCCCCCAGTAGCGGACACAGGATGTTTCTGCTAACATTTGGGGTCAGTGAATCCGATTCTCCAATTCGTGCTTCTGGCGCTTGGCAATCTCCTTGTGAAGGAGACTGCAAAGGCATCACTCAAGATTGCGTGGGACAAGCTTCCGGCCAGCGACCCCTTTGTGGTTGCAGCACGGAAGACCGCCGAGAAACTTGAGAAGCCGCACCTTGAAAAGGACTTCCTGCGATGGTTTCATAATCAGTATGCATCGGGGGAGCTCCAGAAGCTCATCAAGGGCGAGCCGTACGACCCGAATCGACTTCTGGAATCCCTCGCATCGGCTCTGCTTCTGCGTGAGTTCAGTACTGAGCAACTCACTAGTATCCTTGCTGACTTCACGGCTGTGCTTGATGAGGTCGTTCTGTCTGGCAAAGAGGGAGAGTTGGCCCATCGGGTAGCATCGGCGGGCGAGCATCGCCAGATGCTGTCGTCTGTCAGTTCAATTGAGATGAAAGTCGATAGCCTAAGCACACAGTTCCAGAACGCCATAGCCCCGGGTGGGAAGGACAAGAAGTCCGAATGGACCGCCAAGGTTAACCTTGGACGAGAGCTGCTTCAGAAGGACCGCATTGCATCCGCGTGGTCGGTATTCACGGAACTTGACCGGGAGGCTCAAGAGAAGGACGCCCCAGCATCCATCAGGGCGAGGATAAAGAACAACCTCGGCGCTTGCTTGTTACAGCGCCGCGACCCTTCGACGGCAATCGGGTACTTCAAGCAGGCGGTTGTGTTCGATGAGAAGGATAGGAAGTACAGGGCCAACGTGGTGTTGGCGGAGACACTTGCCAGCGGAGGCACACAAGAACACCTCGCAGAGATTAACGACCTCCTAGCTAGCCACCCGAAGGATGTTCATCTGATTCACGTCAAGCACCAGCTACTCTCGAGCCTTCAGGGGCCGAAAGCAGCATTCAACTGGATTGAAGCAGAGCAAAAGGTGCTTGAGCCCTCTGACGAATTACCGCGTATCCTTGCGGAATCTGCTCTAAGGGCGGGTGTACTTGACGTTGCAAGGAACTGCGCGCAGAAGGTCGTAAATTCAGTTCCGAACGACCCCTATGGCCAGTTTCTTCTGGCTGAAGCCATTTTCCTCCGGGCTGTGGGAGACAAGGAGACAGCCCATCTGCTCTCTGTGGCTCCGACCCCCGCCGAGGCAGAGCAGCTTCGGGAAGCTGATGCACTCTACTCTCGTGGATTGGAACTGCTTGACCAGCGCGAACATCCCAACCAGTTTTCTTTGTGTATCGGGCAGCGCGGCGCTGTTCGGATTATGCTGGGTAAATGGGACGCTGCACTCAATGACCTAGACACAGCCATACGCCTCGACCCCAAGAACGTTACTGCGCGACACAACAGGCTTGTTCTGCGGATTCGGATAGGGCCACAAGATGATATCGCCGAGGAGGCTCTAGCCTTCCTTCCAGAAGCGGAAAACAAACCAGTTGTTCTTGCCATGCTTTGCGCCAATCTGCTGGACACCCATCGTCCACAACGAGTCCTCCAATTGGAACACGAATACCACAAGCTGTTTCAGAATTCCTACCAGCTTGGATTTCTGAAGGCATGTGCGGAGGACGAGCTTGAGGGTGGGCACGCCCACGAAAAGGCGTATCTCGAAGCAGCCATATCTGAGAAGAGAGAACTCGGACAAGCTTTGTGCTGCATTGCTCAACTTCAAGCATCAGTCGGTGAGCATGGCAATGCGGACCAGAATTTTCGGCGAAGCATCGAGAGCGAGGTGGGCGAGAACAATCCCCTCGCCCGAATCAACTACGCCGGGTATCTGCTCTCGCGGGGAAGATGCCGCGAAGCCTGTGAGCAATATGAACAGTCTGTTCCTCTAGACCGGGACACGCCTTTCTTGGCGAAGTACCTCATGGCTCTGTGGCGCAGCGGCGAAGATGGTCCCGCCAAATGTACCAAGACAATTAGAGGGCTTCCTCTAGATGTGCGCTCGAAGCGGCAGATAGCAGAGGTACGGGGGTTCTGCGAGGAGCGACTTAACAATCTTGCCGCAGCTGCGGATATCTGGATGCAATTGTGGGAGAAGCATAACGAGCCTGAATACGGCATTCATCTCGCGTTCTGCCAGTTCCGTATGCCGCAGTCAGAAGCGCAGGCAAAAGCAACGCTGTTGCGAGCGTTGAATACAGGCAGACATCCATCACCGCAGGAGGGCATGATGGCTGCACAGATGCTATGCCAGCTTGGCGATGTGGAAAAGGGCTTAAGGGTTGGATATGAGGCCGTCATCAAGGATTTGTCGAACCACGAACTGGCAATGACGTATCTAGCGACCATGTTTCTCATGGTTCGTGACGACAAAGGCTTTCTATTGCCATCCGAGGTGCGCGACGGATGTGTTGTGGATGTGGCGTTGGAGGGAGCAGAGAAGAAATCGTGGCTCTTGCTGTCAACAGGTGCTGTCGCTGCGGATATTCCGAACTGTGAGCCGATACGCGACAGCACTGTTCTGAATGCGTTGCAGGGGAAGCGCGTCGGTGAACGGTTCTCCTTCGCCTCTTTCGGGGCGGGCGGGGAGATTCGTGGAGAAGTACTAACCATACGTGCCCCAGAACTGAAACTAGCCCACGAACTGCTTGAGCGAATTGCCTATGCTTCACCTCAGATGGAGACACTCAGAAGAATCACGATGCCTGACGGCATCGAGACCCTGCTATCGGAATTCCGCGAAGGTAGCAAACGGCATATTCGCTTTGTAACAGCCTACAACGACGAGAGACTCCCCTTCACGTGGCTGGCGAGGTGTTTGGGCAAAGGACTAGCTGAGTCATTCGTGATGTGTGTCAGGCACGGGGGAATACGCCTTGAGCTCTTCCCTCCCGATTGGGGCGTCACGTACGGTATGATAGACACGCTGGAGAAAAGCCCGAGGCTCGTAATCGACCTCACAGCCATTCTTTACTTCGCCTGCATTGGCAAACTGGAGTGGCTAACTCCGCACAAGCCCAAGCTCATGGTGTGTCAGTCCACTCTGGACCAGCTGAAGGAAGTCGCAGCAGAATGGGCGCGAGCGAAGGATGGACTCAAGTCGTTGGTCTCAGACGGTACAATTGTGGCCTTTCATGATGTATCCCCCGAAGTAGTGGGTGAATGGCGTCATACTGTGGATGACGCTCTCCGTTTCATTGAGGGATTGCCGCGACAGAACATCGTCGGCAGAAGCACCGAACCCGTCCTCGGCCAGTTGGAAATCGAAGCCATCGGTCAAGTAACCGTCGATGTGCTCAATACCGTCTTCGAGAGAAACTGCCCTTGCCTGCTCGCTGACTATCGTCTCACGCGGCTGGTCAGCCGCACAGACTTTATCTCTGTGGCCGCGTTGCATGTGACGGCTGTAGAGGCCAAGAAGTACTCGATGGGCGAGCATACAGAGATGATGGCCGACCTAATGAGGAAGGGCGTGCAGTATGTGGCGGTATCACCAGAGATGCTTGAAGAAGGAATGCGCAGATTCATTAAGAAGAACGACCCCCAAGTTCTGACTAACCTCCTGTTTCAGATGAGGCCGCGCCAGTCTGCGTGGCCCAAGGCGGGATGGATGGTGGCTGGTGCGATGGCGAGAGTGTTGCCAGATGCCCATGTGTTATCGAGGACCCGCGATATGCTTGTGGATGTAGTGATGGCTGCGCTGTTTCAAGAAGGGTACAGCCATCGACACGTTGTGATACTCAAGAAAAGGCTCCAACAGCAGTTGGCTCTCGCGCCCATTCATTTTGCGCGGTGCGTTGTGACAATCGACATGTGGACGAAACAGAATCCTCCTGCCGCGAGATAGGGGGCACGGCTCTGCATCTCCGCAGATGCCCCCATCAGCCGCGCTTCGCAGGACAATTCTTTGTCAAATTCTCCCGCCAAAAAAGGCTCATTTCATCGGTAAGAGTGACCGTCAAGCGGGCGCTGAGATTCTCTCCGGCAATAACGAAATTCTGTTAAACCCGCGTTTTCCTAAAGAAACACCCCGTTCTGTTATTTTCCGCGCAGTTTCTAACAGAGAATTTGGCGTTTCGTGAGTATCAACCTATTGTCATGGAAAAGAGAAAGTCCGACTCACCTCCCAGCTCACCGCGCCTCATTCGCCACTATTACTGTCGGCGATTTCTCGGCGACCTCACCACTATAGGCTCGATTTGAGTCGTCGCTTTTTGCTATACTACGTTGCGAAGGCAGCAAGAGAATCCCGGAGCCACGATGGTATTTCCACTCGGAACAAAGCTGCTCTGCCTAGGCGACTTGATTCGCGAGGAGCATGCGTTGCGACAGAATGAGCCAAGAGATGCACCGGAGTTGGCCGAGCTGCGAAAGCGGATGAAGCTTGCGTACAACGACGCGGCCCGGTTCATCCGCTACCACGCACCCCTCGAAATCAAAATGGCTGTGGGCTGCATCACAGATATATGCGACCCGCGCCTTCTGCGACTTTTGGCATTAGTCAGCCGGGACCAACTATTCGGGGTCGAGGGACACCCCACACTGGCCGAGGCCTGCTCTATATGCGTCGAACCTCATGCCGAGGCATACGAGTCCTATATGACGATGCGCCACGACATCATAGAAAGCATCGCAGCGGGATGCTATGTAGCAAGTAGGTCCCCCATTTATCACAGCACTGCCGTCCTTCGATTGTCTCGCAGGCTCGCGTTTCTCATTGGCGGCGGTATCACCAGCGGGCTTGCGAGGATGAGGGATGTGCAGAGAGAGAGCTGGCGGAGAGATGATTAGTTCGAAGAGGAAACATAATAGCCATTTTGTTAACTGCTTAGAGGAGGCCCCAACATGGACAGACGTTCAGAAACGATGCATTTCCTAACCCGCAATGAGTTGAAGGCCCTGCTGGAGAAGGCGAAGAAAGACAGTGTGCGAAACTACGCCATGCTCCTCATTGCCTACAGACACGGACTCCGAGCAAGTGAAACAGTTAACATTAAAGTGAAAAACGTGGACTTGGACGCCGGAAACATTCGTTGCGAACGCGGAAAGGGCTCAATTAGCAATTGGCAGCAGTTGTCCGTTGACGAGGTCAAAGCGCTCAAGGCATGGCTCAGGAAGAAGCCAAAGACAGGAAGCTCGTTTCTGTTCCCCTCGCCATCAGGGAAGGCAATGACTCGCGTCGGATTCTTCAAGGTATTCCAACGTCTTGCGCTGTCGGTTGGCCTGCCAAGAGAGAAGTGCCATCCCCACGTATTGAAGCACTCTCTTGGTACCCATCTCGCCAATGCGGGAGTTCCTGTGCAAGTAATCCAGCAGCGTCTGGGGCATCGCAACATCCAAAGCACTATGGTCTACCTGTCTATTTCGTCGGGTTACGTGGACAAGGCTTTCGAGGTTGCGCTGGCGAACGGCGCTGTGCTCTAGAGCGGACGCTCAAACACATGAAGCTAGACCCACAGACAACCTACACAATAGCGCCTGTTCAACCTGCCGAAGGAGCGCCCCAGAGACCAGAGTTCATTCGTCTGCCCAAGCCCGGAAAGCAGTGCCCATACACGGGGCTGAGCCGGGCTTACTTGAATATGTTGGTTCTCCCCAACAAGATGAATGGGTGGAACCCTCCAGTGAAGTCGGTTTCTCTCAGACCAAAGGGAGCGCTTCGGGGAGTCCGTCTCGTCCACTTTGACAGCCTGCTCAAGTATCTCTACCAGAGGATGGATGAGCAGAATCAATGACTTCCGAAGTCCTATTGGAGTGCTAGCCATGACAAAAGAGGAGAACGTCAACGAGGTTCTGGACGCCTTCAACTTTGGCGGCGTCACGAAGACCGAACTCCAATGGCTCATCCCTCTCGTGCTGGAGCGCGGCCCCTTCGATACGAGAACTCTTACGTTGTATATTACGGGCATCGATATCGACAGCATCGATGAGCCCACGAACTTGTGAGACCTGCCCTTGCGAGAATCTACATCAAGAGCATCTTGCGTAGAGAGGCGAGCGGCAATCAAGCGGAAGAGCCGAAGCCTATGGTGCACGTGATAGACCCCGCCTTGCACGAGCACTGAAAGATACTTCTGGGGCACCCATCGGGTGTCTGAAAAGCATTTTGAGATTTCTGGAGGGTCTCCCATCGGTTAATCAGCTAGCACTTCTTCCTTCGGCGACAGTCAGGGCGTGCGCCGCCTCCTTATTCGGTCCATAATACCTTTACCTGTCAACGTAAGGGGGTTACGCTGGTGACATCATGTCAACCCTCTACACGACAGATGACTTCAAGCACTGGGGCGCGGCAGGCGGGAAGAAGAGTCGCCGCGTTCTTTCGCGTAAGGAAGCCCGCGAACTAGGCAAAAGGTCGGCTATGGTAAAAAGTGGGCAACTTGTCTCTGAGTCCTCACCGAAGAAGGTCCACGGCACACACGAGTGGGCAGTGCATTCCGTCAACATCCAGACAGGCTGTGAGCATTCATGCCTCTACTGTTACGCGAAGAGCATGAGCATCCGGCACAAGCAGAGCACGGCGGCGTCTTGGTCGGTCCCCCGAATACGGCCCCATGATGTCGAAAGGACTTTCCGAAAGCTGCATGGGCGTATCATGTTCCCTACGAGTCACGACATCACGGAATCTAACCTGATTGAGTGTCTGCGCGTCCTGAAAGGGCTGCTGAATGCAGGGAACGAGGTCCTGATTGTTACAAAACCTCATCTCAGCTGCATTCGAGAGCTTTGCAGTCAGTTGGAGGGAAACAAGAAGCAGGTTGTATTCCGATTCACGATAGGGTCAGCCGATGATTCAGTGCTTCGGTTCTGGGAGCCTGACGCGCCCGCATACAAGGAACGCATCAAGGGCCTGATGTGGGCATACGGGCACGGCTATCAGACGAGCGTATCAGCGGAGCCGATGCTCGATGATGACATCGACAAGGTCATTCTCGATACCAAGCCCTATGTGACAGATTCAATCTGGCTTGGCCGAGCGAACCAACTTCGCGCCAGAGTATCCTTGAATTGCCCCCGTGATTCACGGGCACGAAAGAAGACAGAAGAACTCCTCGCGTTACATAGCGATGAGTGGATATGGGAGCTCTTCAACCGCTACAAGCATGACCCCATCGTGAAGTACAAAGACTCCGTAAAGAAAGTTGTGGGGCTAGTGCGACCTGCACGAAGCGGGCTCGACATCTGATTCTGTGGAGGCTTATCTGTACCTGTTGAAGATATCGCCAACAATCTTCTTGCCCTTATCGTTAGGCGAGGCAAAGAGAAGGTAGTAAACCGTAGAGTTAGTGCGATTCTTCATCGGCAACGGGTCTGCAACGTATTTGAACCCGGCTTCCTGCTGTAACCTCTTGCAGAAGGCGCGAACAACTACCTCGTTCGACTCCTTTTCCTCCCAGCCGAAGAGGTTGTGCGTCGTTCCATAAGCGACCTTCTCCCAAGAATCATCACCCCAGAACAGAGACAACCGTTGAGCCTGCTTCGGGTCCACGTCTTTCCGGGAGTGTTTCAGGATATTCATGTTCATGTCCATAATGGGGAAATTCAGAAAAATCTCCGTGCTCTTGAGTTGCCCCGCACACCGGATAACGTCCCATTGAAGATGAAGCCCGTACGGGTCCAGCAAACATAGCCCTTTTTGGTACGACTCGTATGTCAGTTTAGGGAGGACTTCCTTCAGCAGGATGGCATTGCAGTCGCCCTCATAGACAAAGACCTTCGCCGGATGGGTGTCCCTCAAATTCGCAAGGGATTTCACCTTTAGCTTGTCGATGTCGATGAAGTGGTATTCATCGAAGGGTGGTTCGATGTGGAGGGCAATGTGCGGCGACCCGTCAACAAGCTCCTGCGTCTCCTTGCTCTTGTGGTATCCCAGTCCAGCAAAAGCGTCGATGTAGGTGGTCTTGAACTTGAAGCCCTTGACAATTCTGGAATAGGCACTCGCGTACTTGCGGATAATCTCCAGCTTGACCTGTGTCCAAGGGCCAATTTCGTCAACCACCTTGTCGAAATCCTCACCCATGAGCACATTATACAGTTCCGCGCCGGAAACCGCTAACACGTTTTCGTCGCGGCTTCGCCGCCTCCGATGTAGACGCTCCGAGCTTGGAAACCTCTGACGGATTAACTAACCTCGACGGGCATAACGAATGCCGCAAGGAGGAGTTCCTATGGCTGACGGGAAAGAAACGATTTTTGACCTCGAATCGAGGCTGTGGAGCGCAGCGGATGAGCTTCGTGCGAACTCGAAGCTGAAGTCGGCAGAGTATTCTGCTCCAGTTCTTGGGCTCATCTTTCTCCGGTATGCCGACCATCGCTTCGGTGCAGCCCAGAAGGACATCGAAGGCCAGTCCACGGGGCGGCGCAAGGTTGGCAAGACGGATTACCAAGCACAAGGGGTTCTCTACCTGCCCGAACAAGCCCGCTTCTCCTACCTCATCCAGCTTCCCGAAAGCGCCAACATCGGCAAGGCTATCAACGAGGCGATGAAGTCCATCGAGGCGGAGAATGAGGAGCTGAAGGATGTTCTCCCCAAGAACTACCACACGATGGAGAGCCGAACTCTCTCCACGTTGCTGAAGACTTTTAACAGCATAACCATAGATGCCGAGGGTGATGTGATTGGACGGATTTATGAGTACTTTCTCGGTGAGTTTGCCAGAAGCGAAGGACAGAAGGGTGGTGAGTTCTTCACGCCAATCTGCTTGGTCCGCCTTATCGCCAACATCATCGAACCGCTGAAGGGGCGGTTGATTGACCGTGCCTGCGGTTCGGGCGGTATGTTCGCTGAAGCCGCTCGCTTTGCTCGACAACACCGCAAAGGAGTGCGGGATGCTCTCAGCATCTACGGCATGGAGCGTGTGGCGGAGACTGTTCGGTTGTGCCGGATGAATTTGGCGGTGCATGGACTGGCGGGTGATATCCGACAGGGCAATAGCTACTATGAAGAGCCGTTCGAGGAAGCCGAGAGATTCGACTTTGTCATGGCCAATCCACCGTTCAACGTGAATAGCGTGGACAAGGAACGCATCAAGGACGATAAGGCCCGCTACCCGTTCGGAATGCCGAATACGGACAACGGCAATTACCTTTGGATTCAGCTGTTCTATTCCGACCTAAACAAGAAAGGACGAGCTGGATTCGTTATGGCGAACTCGGCCAGTGACGCACGGGGGTCCGAACTGGAGATTCGTAAGAAGATTGTTCAGGACAAAGCCGTGGACGTGATGGTGGCGATTGGTCCAAATGTCTTCTACACGGTGACGCTGCCTGCAACGTTATGGTTCTTTGACAAAGGCAAGCGGGGAACGAATCGGGAGAACACTGTATTGTTCATCGATGCCCGACACATTTATCGTCAAATTGACCGTGCTCATCGGGATTTTACACCCGAACAGATTCTGTTCATCGCCAACATAGTGCGGCTTTATCGAGACGAAGAGCCTGAAACGAATGGCGACAATGGAAAGATGCTGAAAGAGAAATTTACGGAAGGTAAATATCAGGATGTCGCTGGACTCTGCAAAGTTGCCACGTTGAAAGAAATTGAGGCGCAGAACTGGAGCCTAAATGCGGGGCGCTATGTGGGTGTGGCTGACCGAGAAGAAGAAGATTTCGATTTCACGGAGCGGTTGGAAGAGCTGAACGAGGAACTAGAAAGGCTGAATGTCGATGCCCACGGTTTTGAAGAACGAATTGCGGATAATTTTGCTAAGTTGGTCGAGGGCGATACGTGAAGCTAAGCGGGCCATTTGAGGCCAAGACCGTTGCGGCGGTCTGTGAGAGGATTTCAAGCGGAGGAACACCTTCCCGCAACCACCCGGAGTACTTCTCTTCGGATTCTAGTGGGCATCTGTGGGTCAAATCAAAGGAACTACTTGATGGGGCAATCCGTAGCACTGAAGAACGGATTACCGACGATGGTCTGGCCAACTCATCAGCGAAGTACTATCCAACGAATACCGTCCTTGTTGCCATGTACGGTGTAAATGTTGGTCAGCTTGGGTGGCTCAGACAACCAGCCACAGTTAACCAAGCTATTTGCGGACTTGTCGTGAACCCGGTTGTTGCTGACTTTAGATATGTCTTCTACACGCTCATGCACACTCGTCGAGGGCTTATCTCGCAGGCACAGGGCGCTGCACAACAGAACCTTAATCAGGACAACATCAGGAACTACACCATCCCCGTCCCGAAACTTCCCGCCCAGCGCAAAATCGCCGCCATCTTATCCGCCTACGACGACCTGATTGAGAACAACGAGCGACGGATACGGGTTCTGGAGGAGATGGCGCAGAATCTTTATCGAGAGTGGTTCGTCAAATTGCGCTTCCCCAACCATCAGAAGGTCAAGCTGGTGGATTCGCAGGCGGGGAAGATTCCTCAGGGGTGGAGCACGTGCAAGTTGTCCGACTTAGCTGTTGTCAACAGCCGCAGTATCAGCGGGGGAGTGGAACCAGAAGAGATTCTATATATCGACATAGCATCGGTCACTGACGGAACCGTCACCGGGAGAAGACAGCTTACATTCTCTGACGCACCGAACCGTGCACGTCGTCTTGTTCAACATGGGGATGTTATTTGGTCGTGCGTCCGGCCCAATCGCAGGTCTTTTGCCTTGATACTGAACCCAGAGCCAAACCTTGTTGTATCAACAGGGTTTGCAGTAATTTCCGGCACGAAAGCCCCCTTTTCTTATCTCTACTTTGCACTTACGACAGACGACTTCGTTTCATACCTAACGAACCATGCCACCGGCGCAGCCTATCCCGCTGTGACGGCCAAGGACTTCGAGACGGCAACGCTGCTCGTGCCTCGGACCGAAGTGCTTGATGAGTTCCACGATGTCGTGTGCCCGATGTTGGAGCTGTGCCATCGGCTAGGGCTCCGCAATTCGGTTCTCCACCAGACACGCGACCTGCTGCTCCCTCGCCTGATTTCCGGTGAACTGGACGTGTCACAACTAGATATCCGGCTTGCGGAGAACGCCACATGACATCCCGGCGCATGAAACCCCTCCAAAGCGCCGCTGAGCTTACTGCGGCGTATAAGCAATTCGCAGGGGCTCTGAGGAGACGGGCAAAAGGTCCTTTCCGCCGCAATGTCGGATGGCAAGGCGGTAACAGTGACTTGAACGGATTCTACTTTCGTGAAGACCATGGGTTCTGGTTCTTGCTTGCTGATTCTGTCAGTTCTTCAGACGACAGACGCTGGTGTGGATTTGGAACCAATGTGCGCGACGATGCTGTCCTCAACATCGTCTGCGAAATTAACCCTCCCCGAAAGGGAATCTACAGGCGGACGGCGGGCCTGTTTCTCAGGGACACATCCGGGAATTTGTATATTGCGCATTCGGGGAAAATTGGTGGAGGCAAAAAGGGCATCGGCCAGACAGCCTTCCTGCGAAGCTACCGAGGCAGACGTGTCAAGGTCGAGTGGCCGGACGGCGATGTTTCGACGGCTCTTCTTCTTTCACACCTTTCTGACAAGAACCTACCGCGTAGGATTGCTGAGTTTGTTCATGCGGTGGAACGATTCAAGAATCGCCACACCTCTCGGCAAGCACCCACACCTGAAGAGAAATCCATCGTTAGCTTCAAGCCGGAGTTTTCCCGGTCCTATAAGAGCCGAGTCAGTTGGAGCGGGAGGATAAGAAAACTCCACGGACTGGTCGTTAACACCCTTAGCCGCAAACTGGAGATGATGGGTTACAGGGTTGCCAATGATAAACACCGAGACCTGTTCTTGGCTGCGAAGCAGAAGCGCACAAGAATTCTCTTTGAGGCGAAAACCGGAGTTGGCTCTACCGACATCTACACTGGGGTCGGACAACTCCTGATAAACGGTTCAGCATCTCCAAAGGCTAGCAAGTTGGTCCTCGTCCTGCCTCGCCATCCGCACAAGAAAACCTGCGACGTGCTCGAAGAACTAGGCATCCTGACGCTATTGTTCTATCGCCAAGGACGGGAGATTCGCTTTCGTAATTTAGCTGATGTGCTCAGGGGGTGAACGGTAGGTCCAGTGGGGTTCAAATACGGGCGTGTTCCCGCGAAATCGCATCGGCTGTTTTGTATGGTCACGGCATACGATTGTATGGTATAGGCATACACCATGAACTTGCTTGCAGAACTGCTATCCTCCAAGACGCGAGCTGAAGTGTTCCGATTGCTTTTCGGCGTCACGGAGGAACATCTTCACATTCGGGCGATTGAACGACGCTCTGGCCTTGCCATTGGGTCCGTCCAAGATGAGACACGCAAGCTAGTCAAGCTGGGCATAGTGGTTCGCCGTCGAGATGGCAACCGAACGTACTACGAGCCGAACAAGAAGCACCCGCTTTATCCAGACATCCGGCGCATCGTTCTGAAGACCTCCGGCCTCACCGACATCCTGAAGCAGGCGCTAGGCAAGGCCAAAGGCATCGGCTGTGCCTTTGTCTTCGGTTCGGTTGCCGCAGGAACCGAGAACGCAGAGAGTGATATCGATTTGATGGTTATCGGTTCGGTTGGCTTAAGGAAGCTCTCCAGCCTTCTCTCAGGTGTCGCCGATACATTGGGGCGGGAAATCAACCCACACGTGATGACTGAGAAAGAGTTCACGCAACGCCGCCGCCGCAAAGAGCACCTAGTTTCCCGCATCATCGAATCACAGAAGGTGTTTGTCGTAGGGACTGAAGATGACCTTGAAGCAATGGTCTAGCAATGGCTGGTTGAAGTTACACAAGACCAGCGCAGAGGAAATCGCCAATCTGCTGGCGATTGTTGAGCGTGACTTGCAGGATGCCAGCAAGAAAGCCATCTCCGATGACTGGCGATTCGGCATCGCCTACAACGCCGCCCTGAAGCTCTGCACCATTCTGCTCTATGCTGAGGGTTATCGCCCAGAGAAAACTCTAGCGCACTACCGGACCCTTCAGGCGCTCCCCCTCATTCTGGGGGATAAGTGGAAGAGAGATGCGGACTATCTGGATGCCTGCCGAAGCAAGCGCAACACGGTGGAATACGATTACGTGGGTGGTGCTACCGAGGCAGATGGCGAGGAATTGGTTGAGTTTTCGCGGGGGCTGGAGAAGGACGTGCTGGCATGGCTCAAGAAGGAACATCCCGACCTCTTGAAGTGAGTTCGGGAACACTTCAGCTGGCCGTGTGTTTTGTCCAGTGTTCGGTTTCAGGCGTAACAGGCATGCCGTAATCCGGCAACAGCTGCGGACGTAGGTACAGAGTCATCAAGGGGTGCGAGCAGATGAAAAACCAGAAAGACACTGTTCGGAGGATGGTGGAGCATCTGAACGACGAGGATGCCGATGGCGGGTTCTGGCTTCCGAACATCCAGCGGCCCTTCGTGTGGAGCGAGGCGCAAATCGAGCGACTGTTCGATTCGCTAATGCGTCAGTATCCCATCAGCACGCTCCTCATCTGGAAGACAAAGAGCGAGATGAAGCACCGTAAATTCATCGACAACTGGAAGGGCAGCCTCCGCCTGACTGATTTCTATGTACCGCAGAACAAGAAGACTAAGAAACTGGTGCTCGATGGGCAGCAGCGGCTTCAGAGTCTCTACATCGGGCTGAAGGGCAGCTACGAGGGCAAGGAGTTGTTCTTCGATGTTCTGAGCGGCGACCTTGTTGCTCCTGAAGACATACGCTACAGGTTCCGCTTCATTGATGCAGATGAGGCGCAGTGGCCGTGGGTTCTATTCAAGAAGGTGGTTTCCTCAACAAGCCTCACTCCTCAGAAGCTGGCTACGCAGTTTGTAGCTGCCGCCGGTGTGACGCTCAACGACGCTCAGAGGGACCGTTTGTATGAAAACATCGAGCGTGCTCGTATGGAATTCAGTATGGATGAGAACATTGCCTATCAGGAGCTGGATAGCATAGACGAGCCAAACGCCTACACCGAGAATGACGTGGTGGAAGTGTTCATCCGCGCAAACTCAGGAGGAACACGCCTTGGCAAGTCAGACCTGCTGTTCTCGCTCTTGACCTCGACGTGGGATGACGCGGACCTTGAAATGGAGCAGCTCATCGAAGGTTTGAACCGTACCGGATTTCTGTTTGACCGCGATTTTGTTCTGAAGACCTGTCTCGCTCTGATTGGGAAGGGAGCGCGATACGAAGTAGCCAAATTCCGAGACGGGACCACTAAAGAGCAAATCATCAAGAAGTGGCCGGAGATTACCGATGCGATTCGCGCCGTGAAGGATTTTCTAGTGCAGAAGACCTTGATACGACATGACAAGGCGTTGCCCTCCTATTTGGCCCTCATTCCGCTGATATACTTCCGTTACCATTTCCCCAACAAATGGAAGAATGACGGCCCATTCAAAGAGTATCTGCTTCGTACTCTTGTCACTGGGGTTTTTGGCGGGTCTCCTGACAACATTATCGACAAATGTAACAAGACCATTGCGGACAAACAGGAGTTCAACCTGTCTGAAATCTATGATGCTGTGCGTACGGATGGACGTAGTCTTGAAGTTACCCCCGACATGGTGCTTGGACAGTCCTATGGGTCAAGAGAGGTCCACCTTTACTTAAGCATCTGGTATCCGGCTTTTGACTACCAACCATCCTTCGAGGGATATTCGCCTCAGATTGACCACATATTTCCCCAGTCGCTGCTGAAAAAGGTCAAGGATGTGAATCCCAGCACTGGCAGGCAGGATGTTCTCCATTACAAGTGGCAAGATAGAGACCAGTTAGCCAACTTGATGCTACTGACTGCTGAGGAGAACGGTTTTCAGAACAAGTGTGACATCCCTCCCGACCAGTGGTTTGCGCAAAAGGTCAAGGAATGCGGCGAAGACTATCTCAAGCTACACCTAATCCCTTCCGACCCGCAGCTGTGGCAGCTGGAGAACTTCGACAAGTTCATCGAAGAACGAAAGAAAATGATACTCCAGAAGTTCGGATTCATGCTGCATAAGGGGCACGCAAGCGATGCTCCATCGCAGCAAAGCGTGCCCGCGAAGGAAACCTGACGGCAAAACACTCGTGAGTCCCCAGCATCCAGATTCAGAGGACGCCCTCGAAAAAGCAACCGTCGAACGGTTCGCCAAGATGGGTTTCGAGACGGCCAATCTGTATCACGAGACGTTTGCTCCACACAGCTCCCATGGTCGCGAGACTTCAGCCGAGGTCGTGTTCAAGCCGAGACTCAGCAAAGCCATTGAGCGTCTGAATCCAGACCTGCCTGCCGATGTTGTCGAGAGGTCCATCGAGGAGTTCTGTGCTGACCGTAGCGCATTGAATCCCGTCATCGCCAATAGAGAGGTCCATTCAACGCTGAAGAACGGGCTCCCTGTCTCGTGGCGGAACAAAGACGGCGAAGAATGTTCCGACAGGGTCCGGTTCATTGACTGGGAGAAGCCTGACAACAACGAGTTCTTCCTCGCCCAGCAAATGTGGATAAGCGGCGAGGTTTATAACAAGCGGTGTGACCTGCTTCTTTTCGTGAACGGCATTCCACTCGTGTTCATCGAGCTGAAGAAGTCGGGTGTTAACGTCAAGCATGCCTACGACGACAACCTCCGAGACTACAAGAACAACACGATTCCCCAGTTATGGTGGTACAACGGATTCATCATCTTGAGTAATGGCGTCGAAAGTCGGCTGGGAAGCATCACGGCTGGCTGGGAACACTTTGGCGAATGGAAAAGGATATCCAGCGAAGGTGAAAAGGGTGTCATCAGTCTCGATACGATGTTGCGGGCGACGTGTGAGCCTTCCCGCATGCTGGACATCATCGAGAACTTCATCGTCTTCTCCGAGGTTAAAGGCGGACTAGCGAAAGTCGTAGCCAAGAATCATCAGTACCTCGGAGTGAAGAATACCGTTGCCGCCGTCAGGAAGATTCGGAGCAATAAGGGGCGGCTGGGCGTGTTTTGGCACACGCAGGGTAGCGGTAAGAGCTACTCGATGGTTTTCTTGAGCCAGTACGTAATGAGGAAGGTAGCGGGGAACTGGACGTTCGTAGTCGTGACCGACAGGGCGGAACTGGACGACCAGATATACAAGTCATTCGCAAATGTTGGGCTCATCGAGGAGAAGCGATGCCAAGCCGAGAGCGGCGAACATTTGAAGCGACTGCTGAGCGAAGACCATCGCTTTGTTTTCACGCTCATTCAGAAATTCCAGAACGACGAGAACGGCAGCTATCCAAAGCTCTCTGACCGTTCGGATATCATTGTGATAACCGATGAAGCGCACCGTTCACAGTACGACACCTTGGCAATGAATATGCGCAGGGCGTTGCCAAACGCCTCGTTCTTGGGCTTCACAGGCACGCCTTTGATGATTGGGGAGGAGAAGACGCGTCAGGTCTTTGGCGACTACGTCTCCATCTACAACTTCAAACAATCCGCAGATGACGGGGCCACGGTGCCCCTCTTCTACGAAAACCGTATCCCAGAACTCCAACTCACCAATAAACAGCTCAACAAGGATATGACAGCCTTGCTGGAAGAGGCGGAGTTGGATGCCGAACAAGAGAAGAAATTGGAGCGGATGTTCGGGCAGGAATATCACCTTATTACCCGTGACGAGCGATTGGACACCATCGCCAAGGACCTCGTCAGCCACTTCATGGGCCGTGGGGTGATGGGGAAAGCCATGGTCGTGTGCATTGACCGCTTCACGGCTGTCAGGATGTACGAAAAGGTTCAGAAGTTCTGGCAGGCCGAATACGGAGCGCTCCGCAATCGCATCGAGAAAGGCGAAGGCTCTCGGCTGGAAAATGCCAAGTTCATGAAGCAGACGGACATGGCCGTTGTCATCTCAACCAGCCAGAACGAGCAGGAGGAATTCGGAAAGAAGGGTTTGGACATCCTGAAGCATCGGAAACGGATGGCGAAGGAAGACCTTGAATCCAAGTTCAAAGACGAGAACGACCCGCTTCGTATTGTATTCGTATGCGCCATGTGGCTGACAGGCTTTGACGTGCCTTGCTGCTCGACTATCTACCTCGACAAACCCATGCGAAACCACACGCTCATGCAGACCATTGCACGAGCGAACCGCACCTTCCCAGATAAGAACAACGGGCTGATTGTCGATTATGTCGGCATCTTCCGCGACCTGCAAAAGGCGCTGGCTATTTATGGCTCCGAATCCGGCGGCGGCATCAAGCCCGGCGAATCCCCTGTTCACAACAAGACCGAACTAGTCGAGATGCTGCGGTCTGTCATTGCCGAGGCGACAGCGTTCTGCAAGAAGTCCAAAGTGGACCTAGCCGCCATCGTCAAGGAGGTCGCCGTCTATGAGCGGGCGGCACTCGTGGCCAATGCCGTGGAGATGCTGGTTTTTCCAGAAGAGAGCAAGAAGGAATTCCTTCGGCTATCCAATCTAGTTGTAAGGATTCATAAGGCTGTGATGCCGGACCCAGTGGCACATGAATTTGACGGTGTGCGTCGGGTCTTGGAGGCCATATCGGCCAATCTCAAGCCACCACCGGAAGAGGTGGACATCGCTGATGTGATGAAGGCGATAGAGGAACTCTTGGACCGCTCGATAGCAACTAAAGGCTATGTAATTCCTGCCAGCAGTAAAGCCATGTCCAAGGAGGACGGGAAGAAGGGGTTTAGCCCCCCACCTCATCTGATTGACTTGGCCAAAATCGACTTCAAGACACTCAAACGCCTGCTGGACAAGGGGCACAAGAGAACAATGGTTCAGATGTTGAAAGACGCCATCGAGAAACGGCTTCAGCAGATGGTTCGCCTGAACAAGTCACGGATAGATTTTCTACAGAAGTTTCAGACCATGATTGATGAGTACAATGCGGGCAGCAAGAACATCGAACAGTTCTTCAAAGAGTTGAATGAGTTTGTGAAGGGGCTGGACGACGAGGAGAAGCGGGGGATGCGAGAAGGTCTTAATGAAGAGGCCTTAACGCTCTTCGATATCCTCACGAAGCCGGAGATGAAGCTGACGCAAAAGGAGCGAGTCGCCGTAAAGAAGGTTGCAGAACAACTCCTTGGGCGGTTGAAGGAAGAGAAGCTCGTACTCGATTGGCGGAAGCGTCAGCAGTCACGAGCCGAGGTCCGACTGACCATCGAAACCATGCTCGACCAATTGCCGCCCACATTCACGCCAGACATCTTCGCAACCAAGTGCGACATGGTCTATCAACACGTGTTTGAGTCTTATCAGGACGCCACGCACAGTATTTACGAAATGGCGGGCTGAGATGGCGGGTGATACCTATTGACCCGTGGTGCTGGGTTGGGATTGAAAGCTACCTGCTCTTACCCCTGCATACGGCATCGCAGGCATTGCACTTCTTGTTGCCGCCGACATCCATCATATGCACAACCTTGCCATCAGAGAGGCATCGAGGACAGATAGCCCACCCGTGCTTTCGGTCAACGTAGAACCCTCCGTACTCATCGAATCCGTACTTCTCTGTGAGGGGCGTCTTCCTTTCTCGATAGAGGAGAAAGAGCCAAATGAGGGCCAGCAGAAGCGCAAGGATGCTTATGGCGGCAATTTGAATCACGGCATCCTTTCGAACGTGCGCCACAATTGTTTGATAGGTTGGTTTTGCGAAATGCCGGAAGAAGACCGTCAAGGCAGAGAGCAACAGTCCCGCGAGTCCACCTACGATGTACTTCACAACCGACGAATGTAGGTCGGCTACAGTATCAGGCTTTGATGATGTCATTATCTCACCCCCAACACGTCTTCACCTCGTCTCTGGGCGCACGCCGAATCCTCGGAGGCCCATCGTCGAAATAACACACAACATATCGAGGAGACAATCGAATCTCAGCACCCCACTGGCCGGAATCAGTGGACGTTGTCTAGTATACGCTCACGAGCCCGGAGTTGTCGATGTTCTCCGCGACCATCCGCATCATGTGCGGCTTCACCGCCATCACGACTTGCCTCCTGTGCGCCCGCAGGAGTCTGAGCACAGTCTGCTGGTGCGGGCGGTCAAAGTGGTCGAGGATGTCGTCGAGCAGTAGACATGTTCCTGTGGGTTGGACGCTGAGCAACCGCCCGAACACGAGCATCAACCATTGGCCACTCGATAAAGCGCGGTCCTCGACCTGAGGAAGCGGTGGAAGTGCCGGAGCGGGACCAGCTATGGCTTTCAAGTGCTCAAGGAGGCGGGTCTTACCAAGGGTTCCGCTGACAAGATTCAGGCGAGGCGAAACATGCATGATGCCGAAGTGCTCAAGCCTCGCTACCTCGGCGAGAGAAACTGTTTCGACACCACCGACCATGTCGAAGTGCTCACCGAGGTCGGTCGCCACGGCGAGCGGGAAGTGCTCCCGAAGCCATGGCGCGATATGGCAGGTGTTTTGATACACGGGACAACCTCACCTCGAAACCATCCGCAGCAGCTCTTCCGCAGTTTGGGAAGTCGGGACATCAAAGACGCGGACCTGCCGATGCTCAACCAGCCTGCCCAGAGCCGATTCGACCTTCATCCAAAAATTCGGCGAGCCCTCCAGCGGGTCCTGCACTGAAAGAACTCTCGACACATAGCAGCGAGAGTAGCCTCCAATAGCCGTCGCAATCATGGTGGGCGACAGGGCGAGGACCTCGGCCCAAGCCCTCAGCTTCTGGGCATTACTCTTGATGCACATGGTACCTCCTAACGCTTTGTAACGACCTTCCGGCGCGATTGAGACCCCAGCAGGAAAACATCTGGGGCGAGCTCTTCTTCCAAGTGGCAATTCTAACATTTCTGCGACCCGACATCGAGCCGAAAGCGCCACGGGCAAACCGCCACTATTACACGCGGAACACCGGACACGGTTCGGCAGACGCGCAGGGCACCCCTCCACCCAGAACAACTAAGGAATCTCTTTCTGCTTCGGAGGAGCCACGGACTAGTCGGCGTAGGTTCTTTTTAATCACCCCTCACCTGCGAGAAGACCCACGGCTGGAGAAATTGAGTCTCAATCGGGTTGTGGGACTCCGAGCAAGCAGATGCAGGCGGTGGGGGAAATCCGTAATCTAACAAATCCAGTTCTGGCTCTTTGCCAGATTCCGCCAGTGACGTTTGTGACGTTTCGGGGGGTGTTTTGGCATAAGTTCTATATAAATCTCTCTCATAAGAGTTTTCTGAAATGACCTCTTCAAACGTCACACACGTCATCGATTCCGGTCTGGATTCATCGGAATCGTTGCTTGATTGCTCGAACACGTTGCTGAGTTTCGGACTTATGTCGTAACTTCGCTCCCTGCCCGTGCGGTAGTGTCTGGAAGTATACATTGCGGAAATATGCGGCCACAGTTTTGCCATGCGCTTGCCAACTCGTTTTGGAGTCCAGTATTTCTGGTCCAGATTTGGGTCAATGCTCATCAAGGCGGTAAGCAAGTCCTCTGCCGACCCTTCAAAGGCGTCTCCGCGACTCAACAATTCCATGAGCATGTTGCCCAAGTCGTCGTTTTCGAGGTTGAATCGGGATTTGTCAGCCTCCGCTGCACGGAGCGCCGCGATGGCCTGCTTTTCACGATTCATGGCTCGCCCCAACCGCACACCGAACGCTGCAAAGTCAGGATGTCGCCTGTTCAATCCTGTCGGCACGGCCTCAGCGCTTGCCAGCGCTTTTGAAATCGTCTGCACAATCCATGATAACCCCGCATTACGGTTGACCTGAATTTCGACGCTAAGTGAACTTTCCGCCGTGGCATCTGCACCCCTCGAATCCATGCGAACCACCAGCACCCTGTCTGCTAGTCCGGGGTCTGCGGCAAAGGTCGGGTTGGACGATGTGATTATGGTCCACGCCTTGGCTCGTTGGTGCACTAGCTGACTGTCACTGTAGAGCTTCCTCTTTTCTCGTCCAACGTCGGTTGCTGCCGCTGCAAGGGCATCGGGTAGCCAGTCAACGCGAGTGTCTGCATTGTCGAAACAGACAAGCCCGCCTGCGTCCAACTCGGTCCAGAAATCATCTTCCCCGTTCTTTGTTACGGCAGTCACCCGTTCGGGGATGCCGAACAGCTCGAACACGCCCAAGGACACTCGCGTTTTCCCGCTGCTTACCGGACCCGCACAGCACAACGGAGGCTTGCACCGCTGGTTCGTGGGCAGCGAACACACCCATAGTCGGTATATCTCTCTGCCGTTATCGCTGGCCGTAATGTCTCGGAATAGAGCGCACGCTTCAAAAGGGTCTATCGGCTCAGTCAGCTGCCACGGCTTCAAGGTGCAGCCTGCGGCAAACAGAACCCCGTCTGTTCCGTTGTCACAGCAATCTACCCCGCCGGCGGACATTCTCACTATCGCCCCATCGCCGTTGGACAGGTAGCAGGTCCCGTGGCGGCTGGCCCAGTACTTCTCCGGCACGAGTCCGGTGGTATTTCCGTTCAAGGCTTCATCTTCGACAGCGGCAAATATGAATTTGAATGTCTGCTCAGTGCGGTTGATGCCTAAATAGGTTGATAGCCATGACTGGAATTCATCCGTGGCGAGCCGCGACAGCAACTTGCGCCTGCTGTCGAAATACATGGCCGCTTCGAAACTCTTGCGCTCCGCGTGAAAATAGAAATGCCCGCGCTTGTTTAGATGTTCCAGCACCACTTCGGTCATCCGTTTTCTGAGTTCGGACGCTGACAGGCCCTTTATCTGGGCTAGTTGGAAGAACTGCGCCTGTATCAGAGTGGTTTCATCCGAACCAGAAACGTCTGGCAGGGCTGGCAGTATGGGGGCACTCGGCTCATACTTACTGATTGAATCTGCAATTCGCGTGACTTCCGCATCTGCCAACGGCGGGTCACAGCGCTGCTGGTTTTCTACCTGCAAAGCCTCAGCAATAGTTTCGGGGCTCAGTCCTTTTCGGCGCATGGACCCGGCTGCGCTGGCAAGGTACTGGTTGCGTTGGCCTTCTGGCACCTTCTCAGAGTCATGCGGAGTGTGGTCATTCCGTTTTGATGACTGCGACGGAATGACCAACAGCTTCTCAATCCATTTCGGAAGCTCCGCCATCTCGCATTCATCAGGGCTATTCTCCCATTCGTACATCCCCCCCAATTCATGAGAACTGCCGGGACCAATCGCGTATCCGCCGTCCGCCTTGCTGTCTATACCCGGAGCTAGCACCGCGTTAACGCTCTTGATGGGGACACTTGTCTTGAAGTAATAGTGCCTCCCGCCTCCACCTGTCTTCACGGTTGGAGTCTTGGGGAACGTGCCATATTTCTCCTCCAGCATTTTAAGCTGGTCGAATCCACCGTGTTTCGGGTCAACATCGATGACGCAAAGCCCGGACCCCGTTGCGATTCCGTATCCTGTCGCGGACGGATAATTCTCAAAGAGGGCTTTGATTTCTTTCTCATCTTTCACTGCATTCTTGAATCCGTGAGGGGTCAACGGAATCTTGTTCCTCACTGGAAACACGGCCCATCCTTTTCGAGCACACCGTAGTAATTCACTCACAGTTCACCTTTTCTTCGTTGTGCAGCTCGCCTCCATTTTTTGTTGTGGTGCTGCTTTGCTACTTACCTCTCACCCTTTGTTCTAGCTCGCGGGCAGGTCGGATAAGGTGAGTAACCGACTCTTCGGACTGCGCCGAGCCCGCGACATCTTCATAAACAGCGCTTCTATGGAATGGCTAGCAGGTCGGCTACTCGTTGCCGGACCAGTTCGGCCACACTGTTGTTCTGGGCGCGAGCACGAAGCGCGTGGTGCTCGCCCTCAGTAAGACGCACGGAAAGTTTCTTCACCATCGTCGTTCCGTGCTTCGGCTTCGGTCCACGTCGTAACGTTTTCATGTTCGTCTCCTTCGCTTACTTTCTTCGCAAGTTGTCCCCCACATTCCTCTGAAAAAAAGAACTAGGGGCACGATTTATGATTATTCGCCTTTTTCAAAAATCGACGGGGAAAAGTTAAAAAATCTTTCCATCAAGAATCTTGGGAGACGTTGTATAATAGGTCAGTGCAATCACGGGGATGTGCCCCATGCATCTCGCGTGACTAAAAATACGGCACCGCTACAGGTCCATAGGACCTAAAATCTAAGACCGTCTCGAGTCAGGGGCAGCAGGTAACTCCTTTTTGGAGACGGTCAATGACCCTATTGCGATATCCGGGCGGCAAATCCAAACTGCTGCCCAGAATCCGTCCGTATCTGGACCCGCTTCTGGAACGGGCGGACGAATTCCATGATGTGTTTGCGGGTGGCGCGAGCGTTGCGCTCGACGTTGCGCGGCGTTGCCCGCGTATGCGCATCTTCCTGAACGACCTTGACCCGGATGTGTCCGCTTTGTGGTCGCTGTGCGTCGATGGTTCCGATGAAGAAGTGGCGAGGCTGTTCAAGCTCATCGACCAAGAGCTAACGATTGAACTCTTCAGGAAGCTCCAAGCCGAAAAGTCGTCAAATCTGGTCGAACGAGCCTATCGTTGCATCTTCATTAACCGCACAACCCGCTCCGGGATGCTCAACGCTGGGCCCATCGGGGGGAAACAACAGAACGGGAGGTATCGAATTGGTGAGCGATACCGACCCAATGAGTTGAAGGCCGCGTTCGCGGCGGCGCGTTCATCGCTCAGGGGCCGTACCACGGTCAGCTGCGTCAATGCCCTTCAGTATCTGAAGTGGGATTTCCCCGATGGGGCGGTGCTGTACTTAGACCCGCCGTACGTCAAGGCGGGGGTATCACTCTACCCGGTGTGGATGTCTGTGTCCGAGCATGACGCCCTCGTCGAAATCCTTAAAGAGAAGAAGAACTGGGTTCTATCGTACGATTGCTGCGACGAAGTTCGGCAGCGCTATAGTTGGGCAAGCATGGCTGCCGTTCCGACGCGCTACTCCATCAACACGAGCCGAGCAACGAGGGAGGAGTACATTATCACGCCAACAGTTTGGGCGGAGGCACCCTCGTCGGCGGTGGTTTTCTCGTCCTCCAGCTCCAGCGAATCATCGGGCGTGCAGCCGCCCGCCGAGAAAGACGCGGATTCCGCACTTGGCCAGCACCCAGCTCCGGCCATATCACTGTCCACGAGTACGGTTAATTTTTCGGAGCAGGAGTATTTAACAACCAAAGAGGCTGCCGCCTATCTCCGTCGCAGCGTGTCGTGGCTCTTGCGGCAAAAAGACATCCCGTATCTACGTGGTACACCCAACACGTATCGCAAATCGGATGTGGACGACTGGTTTGAGCAGAACAAAACGCAAATGCCGTAGGTGGGTCATGGACAACTGTTCATCGATGCAGAAAAAGGAGCCAGTCGTGCGGACGCAGCAACCAGTGGTTCTGAGCAACCCGACGAGGGTCTATGACTACCTGCGATGGGCAGTCGAACAACGAAGCCCCGTCACCGGATGGAAGTACTCATGCTTTGAGGCGTACGTGTTAAGCAACGGACAACACTTTGCCTACCAGCCATTCCCAGCGCAATATCGTGGCCACAGAGGGCGGTTGAAGCAGTGTTTCGCCAATGCATATCGTCTGGCTCGCGAGCATCCAGAACTGAGCTATGCAGAGGGCTATGCCAGTGAGACGGGACACATTGGATTCCTCCACGCTTGGTGCGTCCATGCGGAGGGGCGGGTGGTGGACCCAACGTGGGATTTTCGGGCTGACTACTATGGTGTGATTTTCGACACCAACTACGTCGCCTACGTGAATGGACTGAGGGGCGAGCACAACTCGGTAATTGATAACTGGACACAGCAGTGGCCCCTCCTCCGAGGAGACCCTCCGGCCACCGTCCAGCTGCCGGATGAGTCGATTGACAGGAACAAGACTCAACGCAGTAGGTGACGTATGGGAGTCTACAAAAGAGAATATCTGGACGAGCGCGGAAATCCGGTATGGTACTACATCTTCCCCCACAACGGACGGCGGTACCGACAAAGCGGGTTTACGACCAAGCGCCAAGCGGAAATGGCCGAGACAAAGCGGAAGAACGAGGTAATGTTCGAGGGGAAGGGTGCGCTTTCGAGCAAATGCAAAACGTTTCCAGATTTGTTCGAGAAATATCTGGAATATCGCTCAGGGCATACATCCCAAAATACTCAACAAGGCGAACAGAGTAGGAAGAATTCTCTGATGGCGTTCTTTGGCAAAATGAAAATATACGCCATTACCGCACGGCACATTCAGCAATACGTACAGATGCGGCTTGATGACGGCAAGGCTACCAGAACGATTAACTTGGAACTCTTAGTGCTTCGCTCCATGTTTAGATTTGCAGTTGATTATGGGTACCTTCACGCAAATCCATCTGTGGTTGTTAAAGACCTGAAGCGCACAGATGAAGAAAAGAAGTGTGCTAGAGATAAGCTGGATAGATTGGCTTCTTGTGACCAACTGGCGAATTTTTTGGGGGCCGCTTTAAAGACATCGACGGGTTATCAGTTGTACGCATGGATGATGCTAATGGCTTATACGGGTCCGAGACCTTCCGAAGCCTTCAGGTTGGAATGGTCAGATGTTAATTTTGCTGAGGACTCTGTCTCTTATTGGTCGAGAAAAACTGCCGATTCAAATGGGGACGAGAAGAGAAAGGTGCCGATACAGCCGGAACTGAAGAAGGTTCTGCTTAACTGGAAGAAGATGTGGACGGACAAGTTTGGAAATTCACCGCGACACAATCGGGTGTTCTTTGTTCCCCGTCAGCCGGAAAAGCCGTCCGTGAGCTTTGATAAGTGTTGGAAACAAGCGATTACGGCGACAGGCTTAAAAGACTTCAGCCCGCACAGTTTTCGACACTACTTTATTTCAAGGGCTCTTATGAGTGGCGTTGATATTTTGACTGTTAGTAGGTGGGTGGGCCATTCTTCGACCACCATGATAGCCAAAGTGTACGGGCATTTGGTTCCAGAATTCCACAAGGCCGAGATGGCCAAGGTCAAGATAGTCTGACCCTTCCGATGCTTACTCCTGCATGTTACTGCAAAACCTGTTGGCCCCGTATTGGCCCCGCCGAATTTGACAACAAAAACGGACTGACTGGCGGACGGGAAATTCGCAGAAAAAATGCAGCGCAAAGCCCTGATTAGCAGGGGGATTCTACATGGGTAGTTTTTGAGAGATGGTGGCCAGAGGCGGGATCGAACCGCCGACACACGGATTTTCAGTCCGTTGCTCTACCAGCTGAGCTATCTGGCCCCATGCGAAGAGCTGCTGTGCGGCACCGGGAGGGACTCCCGGGCACCGCGAAGAGCAGAGTCTAGGCAAATTGCTCTCGATGTCAACCTTCCGCGCCATATACTCCTTTTCATGAAGTCATGCCCTTTTTGCGATGTGGCGGTGGAGCGGATTGTTGCGGAGGATGGTCCGTGCGTGGCGCTTCGCGACAAATATCCTGTTTCCCGCGGCCATATTTTGATCGTGCCGCGACGGCATGTGGCCTCCTTCCGAGAGATGACGCCGGATGAATGGGCTGCGGTGCATCGCCTGACGAAATCGCTGTCTGCGGCCATGCAGGCGGAGGATGCGTCCGTGCAGGGGTTCAATTTGGGCATTAACGACGGCCGTCCTGCGGGCCAAACAGTGCTTCACGCGCATGTACATTTGATCCCGAGAAGGTCGGGCGATGTGCGTCAGCCGGAGGGTGGAGTGAGGGGTGTAATCCCGGGAAAAGCGGCGTATCCGGGCCAGTGATTTTTTGTGCGAAATATTCCTTAACACCACAACCGGTTGGGGTATCTACTACCCATAGAGCTCTTTGAGCGGGTCGGACTTGGGGATCAAATACACCGAGAAAGAGCGTGTTTGACGCAAGCCCTGCTAAGTTCCCGACCCGCACAGAGAGCTCGTTTTTTGTGCCCCGCCTCAGCTTCCTGAAGAATACGCACGGGATACGCTTTCCCGATAGATTCGTGCCACGGCAGGGTTGGCGGATATTCTCCAATCCACCTGGCCGCCGACCTCTTCCTCGTGCTTCAGGATATTGAACCAGAAGATGGCCTTGAGCCACGGCATGCGTTCTGTCAGTCCGTAAACCTGCCGGATCCATGCGGCCTTGATTTCCTCTTCGGACGCGCCGCCGCCTCTTGTGTTGTTGAGGTCGTACAGGGCGGAGGTTTCGGCAATCATCATCGGCTTGCGTCGGCCAACGGCATACAGATCGTGAAAGTTCGGTATGGCGTTGCCGAACCCGAGACAGGAACTCCACTTGTCCGGCGGCGGCACCTCGTTTGCTCCGCGGGTTTCGCCCCAGTGGTAGAAACTGAGGCCGACCCAGTCAACGCAGTCATCACCGGGATAATAGGGGGCATACGGATCGGCCTGTCCTTCCGGTGGGGGCGTGAAGTATTTGCAGCCGGGCCACGGGTAACCCCAGCCCTGGTTGGGGGTCCACGCCATGGCTGCGCCGGGAACATGCTGATGGATGACGCCGGCGAACTCGCGGAATCTATCAACGTAAAGAGCGGGTTGTTGGCCCCAGGGATACCAGCTCCCGTTCATCTCGTGATTCCAGCGAAGGATGAGGGGTGTGCGGAAATGGGCCAGCAGATCGGCGAGGGCGAGGATGTCGTCCCGGGTGTACGAGCGCAACCCGCCGAAGGCCTCAAGTGTCAGCGCGGGGGTCGCATCGTTGGCCCGGCACGCGGACATGAATCGGGTGACCTTGCCGTGCTCCTCGCCGTGTCGGTCCAGCACTTGGGGGAATGAGAAGAAGGTCATGAAGAGCGGATGACGTACGCCGGTATCCCGGTTGAATGTCTCCATGGAGGTCTGCTCCTCGAGCAGAATGGCCCCGGGCAGCAGCTGATGTTGGTGCGTGGATTGCGCGGACATATACACCTCTCGCGGTTACGTATACCAGTAGGATACCGGTATCATTAAGGATGTAAAGCGCGATCTTGGGGAAGGCGGCAGGGCCGGCGTCAGGCCATGGTCGCCTGGATCGTGAAGATGCGTCCCGCGCGGAGGGCCTCGGCATGGGGCGTGGGGATGATGGAGCCGTAGAGTGTGGCCATGGTGCCATCCTCGTAGGTGAGCCGCAGGGATTGGATGCGGGCTGCGCCGGGGCCGAAGGTATCTTTGACGGGCGCATCCTGATGATAAAGCACAAGTGTGCGGCCGAGGAACATGAAGCCGAAGGAGCCGGGCGGGACATCTTGCGTGAAGGTCTGACGCCCGGGAGCGGTCAGTTCGATTGGTGTGGTCTGGGTGGTGAAGAGCCACGCGGGGATGGCGGGGCTCAGCTCCGCCTCCAATTCGCCCTTCTTGTTCACGCGGAACGGGTACTCGCCCGCGCACATGACGATCCACATATGGATGAATTCGGCGGTGGCGCCACTGAGTCGCGCCATGTAGCCCTTGCCGGCGAGCGCGGAATCAGGGTAGGCCTCGCTGACGAGGAACGAAGAGTTCTCTGTTGTGCTTCGTCCGTATGTTTCGGGTTTGAGGAAGGGAATGGCGCAGTGGCGGAAGTCTTCGAAAAATTCCGGGTGGAGCCCGGCGCGGAGCATCTCGAGCAGGAACTTGTATTCCATATGCAGCCAGATGGACTCGTTCTCCAGCCAGCCGCGTGCAAAGGTTCGTATGCGGCCAATGGACTTGGGCTCCTTCTCGAGGTTGGCATTGACCTTGTACATGTTCAGTGTGCGGTCGAAGAGCGGGCTTTGTTTGACAGCCCGGACGATGTCGCGCGCGATCTTCGGATTCTTTTCAACCCGCAGTGCGTGGACGAGACCCTCGAGAAATAGGGGCAACCGGATTTGGCGAAAACGGACGGGGCACACGATCGTGCGGTCGCCGCGCCGGGTGGTGGTGTAGTCAGTCATTTCGTATCGGAAATAGCTGCAGTAGAGGCCTATCTTCCGGTCGCGCGCGGAGGCGATCCCTGCATTAGTCTTTGCCAGCGCCAGCTTGAGAAATCGTCCAATTTCGCCCGCGGAGAGCTTTCTTTCCGTGCCCTCGAAGCCGGCCCGGACCCGTGCCCTGTATTTTTCTTTGAGCGTCGTGCTGCGGTCCCAGAAGTTGAATGTGCGTTTCCAGGACGGCGCACGCGAAGGGTGCTGGAGCAGGCGTGAAAGGCCGCGGATGAGGTCAGCTGCCTCGACGGGAAGCTTCCATTGGAAATCGGCCGGCGCCAGCGGCAGGATTTCCTGGAGGAGCAGGATGAGGCGCTTGAGTTCAAAGGTCTCGCAGAGCGCCGAGCCAAACTGGCTGGGCAACCCATTGAGGGCATCGTTCCAGTTCGGCCGGTCGGCTTCCATCTCAATGCCTGCGCCGTGTGAATCGAGCGAGGCAAGTTTCACGGCAGCGAGTGTCAGCAATTTCGGGGCCAGCGTGGAGAAATAGACGTGGCCGCGACCACGTTTCGTGCGGACGGCGTGGGCGCGGAAAGGGCGGGCCTCGATGAGCGCTTTTCGATCGGCGTCGGCCACAAGACTGTCGATCTGCGTTGGACCATTTTTCGACAACACGTATTTCTCGGCGCGCGGGCGGACGAATACGTGGGAATCGGCATAGACGAAATCGCGCCGACGGAACAGGATGTCGGCCCATCGGTCCGGATAGATCGCGCGGAAGGAATCGATGAGGTCGAGGTTGTACGTCCAGTGATCGGTCCAGTAGCCGTGCCCGTGGGCGGAATCCTCGACGAAGTGGACGTGGGGCAGCAGTTCGGTGACGAATTCCTCGCGCGGCATGCGCCACGCCATGCGTTCTTCCTGCATGTCCGTCAGCAACCGGCCGAGTTCGAACTCCCTGGTCAGTCGCGGGACGATGGTGGTCAGGGCCTTTCGCCCCAACGCGCGGGCCACCAGCGCCTGCAGGTCGGGCGTATCGGTGCAGACCATTTTGCGAGGGCGCACGAGCAGGGGGTTGAACCCGTCGGCCTGAATCAGATTCATGAAGAAGACGATGTCGTCGGCCTTGGTGTCGGGATTGAGAAACACATCGTGGCGACGGTTCTGATTTACGTCGCGGTAATTGCTTTCGCCCTGCGCGTAGTAGGTCGGCTCGACGATAAAGTAGTTGTAGTCGCGTTCAAGATCGCCGTGTTTCCGCGCGAAGAGGGGCAGGGTCACAGGGCGCTCGCCGTGGGAGATGGTCGTGGGCATGCCGCCACGAAGCGCGTTGTCGAGCAGGTTCTGCCGGGCGTAGGCGCTGAACACGGCGTGGGAGGACACGGTCATGCAGGGCTGGGTCAGTTCTTGGACGAGTCGGCGATGCTCTTCGCGTTTCCGCTGCACATAGCCGGAACTGCGCGCGCGTTGGGCGAAGAGTGCAAGCTGCGCTGTGTCTGCAGCATGGCCGTAGAAGGAGCAAAGGGTCCGCTCCTCGCCGGGCTTGAGTTTCCATTCTGCGAGAAGCAGGGCGGAGGGGAACTGATTTTCCGTCATCTGCCGGCCCGGCACGCGGACGCCGTCCTCTCGCAGCAGAAACTCCGGATAACCGCCGTCGGTGGCGGTGCCGAACACGACGGCCGGGTCGACAAGCGGGAGCAGCAGTTCGTGGGGAAACACGGCCTCATAGCCGAAGCAGAAATTGAC
>ERZ795056.1004-NODE-1004-length-33618-cov-53.644162_pt1 | contig 33618 bp, 12 predicted proteins | sample MGYA00375140_ERZ795056 | MGnify/ENA primary metagenome ERZ795056 (study PRJEB30185, sample SAMN05720227) | activated sludge metagenome | isolation source: Anaerobic digester | place: USA | collected 2015-03-09 ...
ACGTTCCGGACGAATCACCCGGATGCGGCGAAGGCCGTCCCGCACGACGACAGGGAAAGTCGTCGTGCGGGACAAGCAGCGCATTTCCCGTCAGCTGATCGTCACCACCGCCGTACCGGCCGGGATGCGCGCCGTCACCGTACGGGCGATCAGGCCCGAAGCCGGCGCCGTGCTGCCCACCAGGCGGTTCAGGGCCCTGAACTGGCACACCATCTCGGTGGCGGTGACGGTGACCACCCCATAGCCCTGGATGTCGGTACTGGCCCAGCGGATCCAGGGATTGGCCGAGATACCCGCCAGTTGCCCCGCCAGCCCGAGGAGCTGGGTCGAGAAGGCCGGATCGGCCTTGAGCCCCGCGAGCACCGCCGTGGTCGTCGCGTCCAGCGCCGATTCGGCAACGCCGCTGGCTGCCAGGGCGGAACGCAGGCGGATGCGCAGCCCCTCGGCGAGGGCATCCAGGGTCGGCGGGTTGCCGGCCATGGTGTAGTCGAAGAGGTTGAGCCGTAGGTTGAGGGTTCCGATGCCGGCCACCGGTACCGCCAGGGGGTAGTAGATCAGGGTGGCCAGGTCGGGGCTGACGGAACCCACCGCATCGGCAAAGAAGGTGAACAGGGACTCGGAGCTGATGCCGGCGGTCACCAGGTCCACCATCACCGGCTGGGGGCTGGCGGCGTCGTGGTCGTCCATCACCACCCCGGCATCGAAGCAGTGCAGATCGCCGGTGAGCGCCACCACGTTGCGGATGTTGCCGCCCTTCAGGTGGGCCATCAGCGCCTTGCGCTCGGCGTTGAAGCCATCCCACTGGTCGCAGTTGAACAGGAAGCGGTCGAAGTAGGCCTTGAGGGCGTCGGCCCGACCGGACGCCTGGACAAAAGGCGAGTTGACGCCACGGGCCTGGATGTCCGGCTTGATGTAGCCAAAGGCGATGGTCTGGGCACCGGCCGACACCTGGGCGGCTGTGCCCCCTGCCGCGGCTGCAGCCGCCCCATTGAAAGCCGCCACGGCAATGGCCGCCTGGGCCGCGCTGAGGCCGGCGGCCACCGCCGCAGCCGTGGTATCGCCGGCCGCGGCGGCCGCTGCGCCAATGGCGGCGCCCGCCGCCGCGGCAACGGCCTGGCTCGCCCCCGCGGTGCTGGCGGCGACGATGGCCGCCGCCACCGGCACATTGCCCCCGGTGGACGTCAGCAGCCCCTGGATGCCGCTGCCCAGGCTGCTCACCGCCTCCAGGGCGAACAGGGTGGCGATGGCATCGGTGCCGTTGAGCTGCATGCGCAGCAGGGACACCTCGTTGCACCACAGCTTCCAGGTGGCGGGAGATTCGCTCATGGTGCGCTTCCACCACTCCCGCTGGGTGCGGCCCAGGATGGACACCGCGGCCAGCGGGTCCTCACTGCCGGCGGCGGCCATCTTGATGGCCTCGAAGCCATCGCGGGTGGACTTGGGTACCACATAGCGACTGCCGATCTCGCCCAGGGCAGCCCCGGTGGCGGGGTTGGGGGTGGCCTCGGGCACCACGTGGTCGGAACGGTACATGCGCTGGTCGGTCACCACGAAATGGGCCAGATTGCCCCACTGGATGTCCCGGTAGAGGCGCACGGTGTCGAAGCCGCTGGTGGACTCGTCCAGGGTGATGTCCGCCGGCATGAACTCGAACCATGCCCGGTTGGCCGAGCGCCGGCGCCCCGACTGACGGGTGTTGGTGCCGCTGTTGGAGGCCGCGTCGTAGCTGCCATTGTCGTAGGTGGTGGAATCACCCCAGCAGTCATCGGAGAACTCGTGATCGTCCCAGGTGGCCACGAAGGCAAAGCGCTCGTGCACCGCCTGCAGGCGCGGGTCGCTGCGGTACTTCTTGTAGAGGTAGCGGTAGTCGGCCAGGGTGTTGGCGTACTTGCTGCCCGAGCTGCCGTTCTTGAAGACGCCATCGGGCAGCACCAGCGCGTCATGGCGCGACTCCACCGCCCCGGTCTGGAAAGCTTCGCCCACGGTCTCGTAGATGTAGTCACCAAGGTGGACGATCAGGTCGGCGTCCTCGTTCTTTGCGATGTGATCGAAGGCGCCCCAGTGATTCACGCTCCAGTCCTGGCAGCTCATGAAGATCAGGCGCATCTGGTCCACGCTGGCCCCCCGGGCCGGCGCGGTGCGGAAGCGGCCCACCCGGGAGCGCACGTCGCCGGCGATGAACTGGTAGTAGTAGAGCCGCCCCGGCTGCAAGCCGGTGACCTTGTTGCGCACGGTGCAGTCGTATTCCGCCCGCACCGGCACCAGGCTGTCCACCAGGATGGTGCCGGTCAGGGCAGCGTTGCTGCCCAGGGCTGCCCGGTTGTCCCCGTCGGTGACCCGCAGGCGGATGCTGACGTCCCGCAGGCCGGCGGTGGTGCTCACATCATCCGCCGTCAGCGGAACCACCCGGGTCCACAGTACGGCCCCTTCCGGCGAGGGGTCACCGGACCCCACGCTCTGGGGAAACTTCCAGCCACTGCCCATGGCCTGGGCCGGCAGGCTGCCCGAACTACCACATCCGGCAAGGCCGCCCATCGCGACCGATACGGTCAGAAAGCCGCTGTTACGCAGAAAACTACGTCGATCCATGATGCCCCCTCGAGAAGATTCAACCCGGGAGAGTGGAAGACGCAGGTTACATCCTTGTGGTCGACGCCTCGGCAGCCGGCATCAGGCGAACCCGTCCAGCAAGCCCGAGAGCCGCAGCACCCGGCGCGCCACCGCCTGCTCCAGCACCCGGGAGCCTGACGCGTCCACCAGGGTGAAGCCGCTGCGGGCGCGGGTGATGCCCGTGTACACCAGCTCGCGGGTGAGGATGGGGTTGAGGCTGTCGGGCAGGGCCAGGGCGGCGTGGGTGAACTCGGAGCCCTGGGACTTGTGCACCGTCAGCGCAAACACCGTCTCCACCGCCTGCAGGCGGCTGGGCAGCACCCACTTGATGCCGTTGCGGCCATCGCCGCTGGGGAAGGCCACCCGGAGCTGGCTGCCCCCATCGGCCAGCGGCAGGGCCAGGGTGATGCCCATGTCGCCGTTCATCAGGCCCAGGCCGTAGTCGTTGCGCGTGACCAGCACCGGGCGGCCCTCATACCAGCCCTCGTCGGCGCCGATCAGGCCGGCCTCGCGCAGCCAGCCGGCGATGCGCGGGTTGAGCCCTTCCACCCCCCAGGGCCCGCGACGCAGGGCACACAGCAACTGGAACTGGCCGTGGGCGGCGAGCACGCCGGCGGCCCAGGCGTCGATCCCGGCCCGGTCGGCGGCGGCGGCCGGGCGGGTGTTGCGCAGGGTTTCCAGATAGTGGCGATAGCCCTCCCGGCCGGCGGACGGCGTGCCCTCCACCACCAGGCGGCGGAAGTCGGCCTCACCGGCCGCGGCCCGGGCATCCACCTCGACCCGGGCCAGGTCCGCATGCAAGCCGGCGAACACCGCCTCCGCAGCGCCCGCTTCGCCCCCATTGACCGCCGCGGCCAGCCGGCCGATGCCGCTCGTGCTGCTGAAGCGGTGACTGTGGCGGAGCATGGCCACCGCCTGATCGAGGGGTGTGCCGGCCGCATCGACGAGGCCGGCGGGCACCTGCTCGCCGGTCACCCCGGCCAGCCAGGCCACCGTATCGGGGGTGTAATGCCCTTCGGCGGCGCGGCGGCACAGCTCCCCCAGCACCGCGCCGGCTTCCACCGAGGCGAGCTGGTCCTTGTCGCCGAGGAGCACCAGGCGGGCCTCAGGCGGCAGGGCGGCGAGCACGGCGGCCATCATCTCCAGATCCACCATCGAGGCTTCATCCACCACCAGCACATCCACGCCCAGCGGATTGCCGGCGTGGTGGCGGAAGTGGCGGGTGTCCGGGCGGCTGCCGAGGAGGCGGTGCAGGGTCGTCACCTCCACCGGGATGGCGGCGCGCACCCGCTCGCCATCGGGCAGCGCGGCCAGATCGAGGCGGGCCACCGCCCCGGCGATGGATTCGTTGAGGCGCGCCGCGGCCTTGCCGGTGGGCGCCGCCAGGCGGATGCGCAGGGGCCGCGCCGGGCTGTCGGCCAGCGCCAGGGCCTGGAGCACGGCCAGCAGGCGCACCACGGTGGTGGTCTTGCCGGTGCCGGGCCCGCCGGTGACGATGGCAAAGGCGCTGCGCGCCGCCATGGCGCAGGCCAGCTTCTGCCAGTCGGGGCCGGCCACGCGGGCAGACCGGGGGAAGAGGGCATCGAGGGCGCCGGCCAGGGCCGCGGCGGGCAGGCTCGCCTGCCGTTCGGCCAGGCCCGCCAGGCGCGCCTCGATGGCCGCCCGCACGGCAACTTCGTATTGCCAGTAGCGGCGCAGATAGACCCTCCGGCCGACGCACACCAGGGGCGTGCTGCCCGGCCCGCTGCCCACCAGCTGCTCATGCACCAGGGCGGCCTGCCAGTCGGCCAGGCTCACCCCCGCCAGCACCGCGGCGGGCAGCGGCGGCGGTGCGCCGCCCTCCTCCTCCACGCGCCCTTCCGGCGGCAGGGACAGGGCAAAGCCCGGGTCGCCGAGCACATCGGCCAGATCCAGGCAGGCATGGCCGCGGCCCAGTTGGTGGCTGGCCAGGGCGGCGGCGAGGATCAGCAGGGGCGGCGCAGCGCCCGCCTCGCGGAACAGGAAGCGGGCAAAGGCGGCATCCAGGGCACGCAGCCAGCCGTGGCGCGCCCAGTGGTCCACCAGGGCCAGGGTGGCGTGGCTGTCGGCAAGGGCGGGATTCATGCGGCCTCCCGGGCGGTGGAGCGCGCAAACAGGTGGTCCAGGGCTTCGATCAGCGCCCGCGGCGGGCGCTCCGCATGCACCCCGCCGCCGGCCCCATGGCTGCCCCGCAGGAACAGGTAGAGCGCCCCGCCCACGTGGCGGTCATAGTCATAGTCGGGCAGGCGCAGCTTGAGCAGCCGGTGCAGGGCCAGCAGGTAGAGCACGTACTGCAGCTCGTAGCGGTGGGCCAGGATCTCCCGGGCCATGGCCTCGGCGCTGTAGGCCGCGTCGTCGGGGCCGAGCCAGTTGGACTTGTAATCCACCACGTAGTAGCGCCCCTCGTGCTCGGCCACCAGATCGATGAAGCCCTTGAGCATGCCGTTGAGCTGCCCCGGCTGCAGGGCCGGACGTGGTGCGGCGGCGAGGGTGTGACGGCACACCAGCGCATCCAGGCGGGCCAGGTCCACCCCGTGCACGGCAATCCAGAACTCCATTTCGGCCACCTGGCCGTCCAGCCCGGCGAGGGTCAGGGCGGCCGCGCCATCACCCTCGGCCGGGCGCAGCGGACACTGCAGGAAATCCATCAGCCAGCCGCACAGGGGGTCGATCCAGGCCTCCCAGCCGCGCACGGCACAGCGCCGGGCGATGGCGTCGCGGACCAGGCCCGGGGCGGCCACCACCCGGTCAAAGCCCTGGCCGGCGGCCCATTCGAGGAGGTCGTGGAGGAAGGTGCCCACGGCCGCGCCCCGGGGAAAGGCGTGCAGCGGCCCCCGGGATTCGGTGGCCGCTGCCGCAGCCGGGAGGGGCACGGGGGAAGCCACCACGGCGGGCACCTCCGCCGCCGCCTCGCGGAACACGTCTTCGGCCGGCGTATCGGCGCTGCTGCCCCCGGCATCGGACTGGAGGGCCGAGTAGCTGGCGATCCACCAGTGCTCGCGCACCCCCCGCAGGGGACGGCGGGCCGGCCCCTCGCCGAGCGGCCCGGCGGCGATGCGGCAGAGGTCGGTGGTCACAGGCGGGTCGGCAATCACCGCAATGGCATCGCAGCCGGCGGCCAGATCGGCCAGGGACTGGCTCAGCCCGTCGGCGCTGAAGGCCTTGCCGCCGCCGAGCAGGTAGCCGAGGGCGCTCTTTTCCAGGGCGTCGAGCGGGGCCACGCCCACCCAGGTGGCGTAGCGGGCGCGGGTCAGGGCCACGTAGAGCTTGCGCAGGTCTTCACCCAGGCGCTCCCGGTCCACCTTCGCCAGCAGCGTGCCGTCGTCACCCAGGGCAACCTGCAGCCGGCCCTGCTCGTCGTGCCACTTGAGGGGCAGGTCGGTGGACTTGGCGGCACGGAAGGCACAGGCGAAGGGCAGGAAGACCAGGGGATATTCCAGGCCCTTGGACTTGTGCACGGTGACCACCTGGACCAGGTCGGCGTCGCTCTCCAGGCGGATCTGGCGGGCGTCGCCATGGCCGCCGTCGCTGCGCTGTTCGGCCAGGTGGCGGATCAGGGCGTGTTCGCCATCGAGCAGGGCGGCAGCCTGCTGGAGCAGTTCGGCCAGGTGCAGCACATCGGTGAGGCTGCGCTCCCCGGCGCCACCGGCGGCGAGCAGGCGCGCCGGCACCCGGAAATCATTGAGCAGGCGCCGCAGCATGGGCAACACGCCCTGGCGGCGCCAGCACTCCCGGTAGGCACGGAACTGCAGCACCCGCTCGTCCCAGGCGGCCTCGTCGTGATTGAGGCAGTCGAGCTCGGCCCAGCTCAAACCCAGGGTCGGGGTGGCCAGGGCGGCGCGCAGGGCACGGCCGTCGTCGGGCTCGGCGCAGGCGGCCAGCCAGCGCTGCAGGTCCACCGCCTCGGGGCGCTGGAAGACCGACTCCTTCTCCGACAGGTACACGCTGCGCACACCGCGACGGGCCAGGGCCTCGCGGATGGCCGCGGCCTCGCTGCCGCTATTGACCAGCACGGCCATGTCGCCGGGGGACAGGGGGTGGTCCACCGCCGCCGCCGTGCCGAAGCCGGCCGCGCCCTCCTGCCCCAGCTTGAGGAGGCGCACCATCTCGCTGGCGCAGACTTCGGCCATGGCCTCCAGGTAGGCGCCCTTGGTGTAGACCTTGTCGTCCTCCAGGGCGGGCAGTTGCCACAGGTTCAGGGCCGGCGCGTCGGCACCGGCCACCCGCAGGCTGTCCTTGCGACCGGCCGCCCCGGCGGGCAGGAAGGGGACGGGGTTGGCGCCATCGGCCCCGTCCCGGCGGAACAGGAAGGCGCCCTGCCCCTCGGCCCTCGCCTCGGCCACCTCGAAGCAGCGGTTGGTGGCCTCCACCATGGCCAGGGTGGAGCGGTAGTTGCGCCGCAGGGTGTACAGACGCCCGGCCGTGGCCGCGCGGGCGGCCAGGTAGGTGTAGATGTCGGCCCCGCGGAAGGCGTAGATGGCCTGCTTGGGGTCGCCGATGAGGATCAGGGCGCTGGCCGGGTCGCTGGCGGCCACCCGGTACACCGCATCGAAAATGCGGTACTGCACGGCGTCGGTGTCCTGGAACTCGTCGATCAGGGCCACCGGAAACTGCGTGCGGATGCGCTCGGCCAGGCGCGGGCCGTTGGGGCCCTGGAGGGCCGCGTCCAGGCGGGTGAGCAGGTCGTCGAAGCCCATCTGGGCACGCCGCGCCTGCTCTTCGGCAAAGCGTTCGGCCACCCAGCGGGCGCCGTGGTGGAGCACCCCGTCGTGGCCATCGGGCAGCGCCGCCAGGGCCTCGGGCAGATCGGCGAGGGCGGCAAAGGCCGGGTGCGCCGGGGGCACGCCACCCACCCAGATCTCGGCCAGACCGGCCGGAGTGAGGCGGGTCCACGCCGTCTCGCTGAGCTCCGGCGCCACCGCCAGCGGGTCGTCAGCCCAGGCCTGCAGGGCGTCCAGCCAGCGGGCGCAGTTGGCCGAGTTGAGCTTGCGGGCGTCAAAGGCCTTGGCCTTGCGGGCGTCATCGAAGAGGGTGCGGAGTTCGCCCACCCAGCCCGCCCACGGGGCTTTCAGGACGGCCAGCTGACGCTGCCCCTCCGCGGCGGCGCGGGCCAGGGCCACGGCCGGCGCATCGGCCGGAGGCAGGCTGGCGGCGTGGGTGCGCAGCGGGGCGATGTCGTTGCGGAGGGCATCCGGGGAGGCCCACCAGCCCTTCACCCGGCGGGCGTCGTCGCTGCCCAGGGGGTACATGAAGCTGCGCCAGTAGTCCCGCACCACCTCGGCAAACAGCTCGTCCTGGTCGGTTTCGAGCTGCTGGGTGAACAGGCTGTCGCTGTCGAAGGCGTGCTCCTGGAGCATGCGCTTGCACCAGCCGTGGATGGTGGACACGGCGGCCTCGTCCATCCATTCGGCGGCGAGTTGCAGCTTGCGGGCGCAGGCCGGCCAGGCGTCGGGAGGGTAGCTGGCGCGCAGGTCGTGGAGCAGATCGGCCCCCGGCGGCTGGGCCTCGACCCCGGCCGGGTCGGCACGGAAGACGTCGGCGGCGTCGGCCAGCCGGGTGCGGATGCGGTCGCGCAGCTCCTGGGTGGCGGCGTCGGTGAAGGTGACGACGAGGATCTCCGGCGGCATCAGCGCCCGCGGCGGGGCGCTCTCCGCGCCGCCGTGGCCGAGCACCAGGCGCACGTAAAGCAGGGCGATGGTGAAGGTCTTGCCGGTGCCGGCGCTGGCCTCGATGAGGCGGCTGCCGTGCAGGGGGAAGTCCAGCGGGGCCAGGGATGCCGGGGCGGTGGTGTCGATGTGGGTACTCATGGGGCGTCTCCGGCGGCGGCGCGGGGCTTGCCCTTGGCGAAGGTGGCCAGGTAGAGGGGGCGGAGCAGGGTTTCGGCGAGGCGGGCGAACTCGCCGCCGGAGGCCATGGCCGCGAAATCGGGCCAGGCCCGCTGCAGGTAGGCGCTGCTGTCACGCTCGCCGGGGGTGTATTCGTCACCCTCGTAGGCCTTGCGGGCGGCCGCGGCGGCGCGGGCCTCGGCGGCCGCATCGGCGCCCGGGGGGGCGTCCTTGATCCACGCAAAGGCGGTCTTCACCGCCAGGGGCAGCGGCCGGCTGCGGGCCGCCTGCCAGGCCTGCAGGATGGCGTCCAGGTGGGCGGCGGCATGCTCCGGGTCGAGGGGTGCGAGGGTCACGCTGCCCACCTTGCCCACCACCACGGTGGTGAGGGGGCCACCGGCCACGTGGGCCGCCAGGTGGGTGACCCAGTGCTTGATCAGGGTGTGGCGCTGGTAGTGGCCCTTCTTCACCAGATCGCTGCTTTCCAGCACCACCCGCCCGCGCCGGCCCTCGGCATTGCTGTGCAGCCCGCCCAGGCGATCCTCGATGCGCAGGCCGGCGGGGCTGGTGTAGTCGATGGGCTCATCGTGGGCCTGGACGTCGGGCCACTGGGCCAGGGCCTCGCCGTAGCGCTGGAAGAGATCGTCCATGGGGGCGGCCAGGGTCTCCCTCATCAGCGCGGCAAAGGCGCCGGCGGCCAGGTCACCGCGGCGCTGGATGCGGGCCAGGCCGTCGGCCAGGGCGTCCTCCCGGGGCTCGCCGTGATGCACTGCGTGGGCCTGGGCGCCGATGAGCTCGTCCCACAGGTGCCAAAGTTCGAGGCCGTCCAGGTCGAAGGGCTCCTGGTCTTCGCTGGCCGGGTCGTCCATGTCGAAATCCACCCGCAGGCGCTGACGGAAGAAGGCCTTGACCGGGTCGCGCAGAAAGGCGGCCAGCTCGGCCAAGGCGACGGGGGGCGTCTCGGCCGGCGGCGCCAGGGGCGGGCTGCCACCGGGGCGGTCGTCGGCGATGCGCCACTCCTCCGCATAGGTGAACAGGCGGCTGGCCGCGGGGTCGGCGGGGAAGTAGTCCGGGTTGAAGGGCTGCAGGCGATGCTCGATGCTCAGGGCGTCGAGCAGGGCGCCCCCCTCCCCTTCCCGCCCGGCCAGCCGCCAGCCGGCGGCCAGATGGTCGCGCAATTGCCCCACCAGCACCGAGGGCGGCCTGAGGGTGTTGTCCTTGACGCTCCGCCCGACCCACGAGATGAACAGGCGCTCCCGGGCCGACAGCAGGGCCTCCAGGAAGAGGTAGCGGTCGTCCTCCCGGCGCGAGCGGTCGCCGGGGCGGTAGTCGCGCCCCATCAGGTCGAAGTCCATGGCCACCCGGGTGCGCGGGTAGTCGCCGTCATTGAGGCCGAGCAGGCACACCTGGCGGAAGGGGATGGCGCGCATGGGCATCAGCGTGGCGAAGGTCACCGCGCCGGCGAAGAAGCGCTGGGACAGGCCGCTGTCGTCGAGCTGGGCGAGCCAGTGTTCGCCCACCACGGCCAGGGGCAGTGGGCTGTCCAGGCCGGCCTGCTGGCAGGCCGCCTGCCAGCGCTCCAGGGCCAGATCGAGCTGCTGCAGGGTGTAGGCGTCGGCGCTGTCGTCGGGGGCGAAGAAGTCGGCCAGCAGGCGGCGCAGGCGCTGGCACCAGGTGGCCACGTCGGCGCTGTCGGCGAGGGCCTGCCAGGTGGCTTCGAGGCGCTCCAGGAGGTCGGCCAGGGGCCCGAGCAGGGCCGCATCGAGGCCGCCGATCTCGTCGAAGGGCTCGATGTCGTTCCACGCCCCGGCGGTGCCGCCGACGGCGTAGCCCAGCAACATGCGGCGCAGGCCGAACAGCCAGGTGTTGCCCTCGGGCGCCGCCGGCAGGCCCAGGCTGCAGCGGTGGGCGGCGTGCAGCCCCCAGCGCACCCGGGCGCCGTGCACCCAGCGCCGCAGCAGGGGCAGCTGGTCTTCGCCGATGCCAAAGCGCTGGCGCAGGGCCGGCACGTCCAGGAGGTCGAGCACGTCACTCACGGCGAGGCGCGAGGTGGGCAGCTCCAGCAGCTTGCCGATGGCCCCCACCAGCGGGTCGTGGCGACCCTGCCCCTGGTCGGCGATGCTGAAGGGGATGTAGCGCGGGTCGTGGCTGTCGATCAGCCCGAACACGGCCTGGATGTGGGGCGCGTACACATCGATGTCCGGCACCATGACGATCACGTCCCGGGGGCGCAGCGTGGCATCGGCGTTGAAGGCGGCCAGTAGCTGGTCGTGGAGCACCTCCACCTCCCGCTGGGGGCTGTGGGCGATGTGGAAGCGGATGGAGTCGTCGCCGGGGGCCACCGGCGGCCAGGTGTCGCGGGTCAGGCCCAGGGGGCGCAGGTCGCGGATGTCGTCCTGCAACTGGTTGAGCAGACAATCGGTGCCGTGGGGGGCGAACAGGTCGATGCGCTGGCGGATGTCCGCGAAGTGCTGCAGGTAGCCGGCCCGGGCCACATCGCTGTCGTGTTCGTCGAGGAGGCCGATGAAGTCGCGGCCCTGCTTGCCCCAGGCGGCCAGCAGGGGGTGGGCGTGGAGGTGCAGGCTGTCCTCGTCGATCTCGGCCGGCGCGCCGGCACGGCGCTGCTGGCGGCTGCGGGTGGCGCGCAGCAGCTCCTTGTCGGCGACGATGTCGGACCAGTAGTGCTCGCAGGGGTTGTGGACGCACATCAGCACCTGGCTCCAACGGGCCAGGGCGGCCAGCACCTCCAGGGACTGGCGCGGCAGCGCCGAGATGCCGAAGACCAGCACCCGCCGCGGCAGGCCGGCGGGGCGCGGGGCATCGTCGGGCCACCCGGCCACCCGGGCCAGGAAGGCCTCATGCACCGCCGCCCGCCCCTGCCCGGCCAGATCAGCATTGCCCCCGGCGGCCACGTCGGCCAGAAGCGCCCGCCACAGGCAGGCCTGCCAGCGCTGCTCGTCCGGCAGGGGCGCCCGCTCGCCGGCGGCACGAATCAGCACATCCTCCCCCGCCGCCCAGGCCGCCAGCCAGTCGGCCCGGTACACCTGGTACTGGTCGAACAGGTCGGCCAGGCGCTCGGCGAGCTGGAAGCGCTTGCGCAGGTCGGCATCCGCCGCCAGGAAGCGCCGCAGGGGCTGGTAGGCCGCCTGGCCGGTGAGGTCCGGCAAGAGGCGCATCAGGCGCCACACCAGCAGCGGCTTGTCGAAGGGCGAAGCCTCCGGCACCGCCTCCCGCCCCAGCACCGCCCGGTAGGCCTGCCACAGGAAGCGCGAAGGCAGCGACAGATCCAGCCCCGCGGCGATCCCGCAGCCGCCGTCCTCCACATCCTCGGCCAGAGCCAGGCGCAGCCACTGGGCGATGCCGTTGCTGTGCACCAGCACGGTCTCGGTCTCAAGGGGCGCCAGCGGGTAGCGCCGGATCCAGGTGACGAGCAGGTCACGCAGGGCTTCGGGGTGGTTGCCATGGACCAGCATCAGGCCAGATGTCAGGGGGATGGAGGGCAAGGGGGACTCCGGGGCGGGACCGTGACAGGGAACGGGCGGAGGATACGGGATACGGGCGGGGAAGTGAGGGCGGCGACCATCAATGCTCACGTAACCCGCCCCACGACGGGCCGCGCAACTTACACCCGTAAATGTCCGCTGTATGATTGACCCCTGACTTGAGAGGCCTCTTACCTCCATTTCCCCGGTTCAATTCAGCCAGGCCTTACCCGCGGGATCTGAGCACGTACTTGGATCTCGGCGACGCGCCGAGAGGTACGGACCCAGTCAGTCAGAAGGAAGAAGCCCCCATGTCACTTCGCGCGTGGTTCCAGGAGTACAGACTGCGGCGCTCCCACGAGGAGCGCCCTCTCGAGTTTGGAGATCCGACTCGCGTTGAACGCTTCCAGATCGCCGCGCGCGTGAAAGCCGCGGGGCAGGGAGCACTGATCGAAGCCGCGACGCCTGATTTCAACTTCGAACTTGAAGGCGGTGCTTTCATGTTCTCCAAGAAGGCGCTCGCGTTGGCCTTTCGGTTTGCACAGAACAACATTTCGAGCCCCGGCGTTTTGCGTGAACTCCAAGGAAGCAAAGTCATAGGCACGATCAGCGACGCGCTGAGCCCAAATGGACTGGCAGGCCGGATTGCGGCGACCGGCGACAGCAGGATTCATTTCATGAATGTCACCGCCGGCGCCTTCTTCTTTCCGCTGGCCTTGGCCTTGCACTGGAAGTCCTTGGACGGACCGGCAGACACCCGTCGATCGATCAAGTCCCCCCTGCTGGCGCAACTCGATTTTCCGACCCGGGAGATCTTCTTGCCCTTGAACGCGGATCGATGCGTCGAGGCGGCCAACCTGGCCCGTTGCGCGTTTCTCGCCACCATCTACCATGAGTTTTGTCACATCATCCGTGGGCATACCGCCTGGCTGACGGCGGAGTACAAACAAGAGGATTTTCTTGAAGTGGTCTCCGACGGGGCCTCCAGGCCGGATGACTACAGCAAGTGGAGAAGAATTCTGGAAACAGATGCCGACCTCTTGAGTGGCACCTACCTTTCCGCCTTTGTGGCACGTGCGGCCGAGCGCGAGCAGCGCTCCGGTGCGAGTGCCTCGGATGCCCTGGCCAAGCATGCTTCCCTCATGCTGGCAGGGGTGACGCTGATGTACTCCTGGTTCGCACGCAGTACCTGGTATCACAGCGGATTGGTGCGGGTTCACGTGGTCCTGATCGGGCTGATGCATGGCTTGCGCGATCTCGACAAGGACAACCGACTCTTGGTGAAACTCGTTCCCCAGGTTGAGCAAATTCAAAGACGACTGGTTGAATTGGAGCTGCTTCCGGAATCCGCCGCGGATTTTCTGGACGGAGACGCATACGACATGGCCCATCACACATTGCTCAAGATCGAGGAATCGGACACCCTCTGGACCGTCCACTCTCCCATCGCAACAAGACGCCGGGTTGGCGTCTGACGCAGCTCTGCAGACCTTGCCGGCACGCACCCTTTTCAAGTAACCGCCCCATGGCCGGCTATTCTTTCCGGCCTGATCGCCTCCGCGGGTACTGAGCGGACCAAGAGGCCGTCTCCCGCCCCTTTTGCCTTGACCGGTGCGTTCAACGTCACCGAGGCCACGCGATGACCCGACTGGCAAGGCGCCGTGCTTGATCGGGCACGAAGAAAACAAGCCTCCCTGAAATTTTTTCTCCCCGCCTTGTATTTTCATGATGAATATCACGTCTACCTACTCACCGAGGCAGATTTGCCATCTTTCAGACGGCCCGTGACACGAGGTGAACACCGTGCAGACACCTGTTTCCGAAACCACCGATTTCCCGCCTTCCGCCTCGAACTGGCTGTCTTACATTACGGACATGCTGGGTGCCGAAGCGGGCGGCATGCTTGTGGTTCGGCCGGACGGCAGCCACAGCGTGCTGGCCATCGGCCATGACGAAAGCGCCATCAGCCAGTATCAGGATCACTTCAGCCGCCTGGACCCCCTGACAAGGCTGCTTGAGGAGCGTCCGCACGGACGTGCATTGGTGATCGATACGACGCGCCATCCGGCCTACCTTGAACGCCCTGAACTGCGCAATGACTACCTCCGGCCCCACGGCATCGACCACGTCATCGCCACCCAGTGGCGCCACCCCGATGGCACCCTGCACATGGTGGGTGTCCAGCGTTTTACGGGTTCGGAGCCCTTCTCGGTCGCCCAGGGGGCCGAGCTGGACCGCTATGTACATCACTGGCGGGTGGAGGCTGCGGTTCCGCCGCAGGAGGGCCTCGACGCCCGCAGTGCCGATGCCCGGCGCAGTTGCGACATTGCCGCACAGATCACCGTTCCCCTGGCCGTGGTGGACAGCCGCCTTGTCGTCGCATGGGCCAACGGGGCGGCGAGACGAAGTCAGGGCGCGCCGTGGGTCGCGCTACTGGAAAAGCGCAGCGGTGGGGCGCTTCAGTCCGGCGTATTGCGACACCTGCAGGAACTCGTTGGTACCTGCCTGCGCAAGCACACTTCGGCAGAGGCGCTCGTTGCCGCCAGTGACGACACCTGGTTTGCCTGTGCCGCACCGATTGCCGGAAAGCCCGAGCTTGCCTTGCTGCGCCTGACCGGCATGCACCACCTCGCGCCCGGCATCCGGAACCGCCTTGAGCATCTGTACGGCCTCACACGCGCCGAAGCCGAGATCACCATTCAGCTCGCCCAGGGCGATGGCCTGGACGCCATTGCCGCTTCCCGCGCAGTCACGCTGGAGACGGTGCGGACCCAGCTACGAACGGTCTACAGGAAGACCGGCACGCACCGGCAGGGCGAGCTTGTCTTTCTGGTTGGCGTGTTGGGCAACGGTTAGCGCGGCGGCGGGCCTCCCCATGAAAATGGATGCCCGCCAGCCACCCCTTCCCGAGAAGCATCACCGCCAGGGCGCTCCCCTCCTCCCGCCCGTCCACATCCAGCCCCTCCCGCCCCGTTCATCCCGGGCGCAATGCGCCCATCTGCAACGCCCACCCCAACTCGCCCCCGCACGCCGGAAACGCCCGGAAATGGCGTTTGGATACTCCATATGGGGGACGCGAGGGCGGATTGATCCCGATACATTGGTCTCCGGGCGTATGAAGAAGTCGTAGCGAGCGGTTCGGGTTCGCGCCGAGAAACGCGGCCGTACAGGGGTACGGCGAGCATCGCGGGCACAAGATCAGACCACGCAATGGATCCCTTCACACGCTCCTGGTGGTTCAGGCAGACAAAGCCGGTCCTTCCCTGCTGACTCCCCCGTTTTCCGTCAATGGCACGGCAAACAGCGGGGCGCGCACGGCCGGCCAACAACAGAGGCGGTGAGGTTCCAGTGAGCAAGCAATCCAATACTTCGCAGGCGGCAATCAGTCTTCCCAAGGGGGGCGGAGCCATTCAGGGCATTGGCGAGAGTTTTCAGGTGAACGCCTTCAGTGGCACCGCCAACCATACCGTCCCCATCGCCCTGTCCCCCGGGCGCAACGGGTTCGGCCCCAGTCTGGCGCTGGAATACAGCTCCGGCCATGGCAACGGATTGTTCGGCCTGGGCTGGCAGCTCGCCTTGCCACGCATCACCCGCAAGACCGACAAGGGGCTGCCGCAATACGGGGCTCAGGATGTGTTCGTGCTCTCGGGCGCGGAGGATCTGGTCCCCGTGCTGAAGTCGGTGCTGCAGCCGGACACGGGAAAGACGGAATGGATTCCGGACCCGCCGCTGGAGAGGGATGGACACCTCATCCATTTCTATCGCCCCCGCACCGAGGGCCTGTTTGCCCGCATCGAGCGCTGGGTGGAGCAGGCCAGCGGGGAGATCCACTGGCGCACCATCACCCGGGACAACGTCACCAGCGTATTCGGCAAGACCCGCATGGGGCGTGTTTTCGACCCGCGGAATCCGGCGCGGGTCCATGAATGGCTGCTGGAAGAAACCTGGGACGGGTATGGCAACCACTCCCGGGTCGAGTACGCCGCCGACGATCCCGCGCTTTACGCCGCACCCGGTAACGGCGGCGGATTGCCCGACGTCTTCGAACGAAGGCGCATGCCCGCCCAACGCTATCCGCGCCGCATCCACTACGGCAACTTCCCCGACGCCATGGTGGATGCCAACGGCAACCCGCTCACCTACCCCGACGGCCAGCCGGTCGGCCCCCTGCGAAACGGGCGGCGCTATGCCTTCGAAGTGGTCTTTGACTACGGCGACTGGGATCCGACGGCGGATCTACCGAACCCCCAGCGCCCCCCCGAGGATCAAGCCGAACTGTTCGGCCAACCGGGCGGCGGGTCCGGCCGGCCGGTGCCCCTGCGGCCGGATCGCTTTTCCAGCTCGCGGGCAGGCTTCGAGATCCGGACCCTGCGTCGCTGCGAACGGGTGCTGATGATCCACCATTTCGCCGAGCTGGGCGGCCCCACCCTCGTGCGCTCCACCGATTTCACCTACCGGGTCGATCCCGACACCCGTCTGTCCCTCCTGACCGAGGTCACGGTGACGGGGCATGAAAGGCAAGTTGACCACAGCTACCGCTCCATCAGCCTGCCCCCGCTGGCGTTCGACTACAGCGGCTTCTCCCCCGGAGCCCAGCGCCTCCAGCCCATCACCGTGGCGGGTGGCCCACTGCCCGGTGCAAGCCTGGGCGATCCGGGCATGGCGGTCGTGGACCTCCATGGGGACGGACTGCCCGGTCTGCTGCAGACCGGGCCGGGGGGCTTCCGCTTCTGGCGCAACCTGGGTCAGGGCGTTCTGGAACGCCCCCGAACGCTCGACCAGATGCCCGCCGGCCTGTCCCTGGATCAACCCGAGGTCGGCTTTGCCGATCTGGCCGGCAATGGTCTTCCGGACCTACTGGTCCACTCCGGTGCCCTGCCCGGGTTCCACGAAACGACACCGGAAGGCGCATGGAAGCGCTTCACCCCCTTTGCCCGTCAACCCGGGTTCCTGCCCGGGGATCCCCATGTGCGCATGCTGGATCTGACGGGCGATGGCCGATCCGACGCCCTGATGACCACCGACAGCCAGTTCCTGTGGTTCGAGTGCCTGGGCGCCGAAGGTTTCGGTGCGGCCCGCGCCGTTGCCCGGATCCATGACCTGGACCAGTTTCCCGACCTGGATTTCAATGATCCGGCGGGCCGCGTCCGGCTGGCAGACATGTCGGGTGACGGCCTCAACGACATCGTGCTCATCCACGACGGTCGCATCGACTACTGGCCCAACCTGGGCTACGGCCGTTTCGGCAAGCGGGTGAGCATGGCCATGGCCCCCCAATTCGATGCCGATTTCGACCCCCGGCGGCTCATGCTGGCCGACCTGAACGGAACCGGCTGCGCCGACCTGGTGTATGTGGATTCCCGCCGGGTGCAATTCTGGTTCAACCAGTCGGGCAACGCCTGGAGCCCCCGCCAGACCATCCTGGGCACACCCCGGGTGGACGACAGCAGCGCGGTCGAGTTTGCGGATCTGCTGGGCACGGGCACCGCCACCCTCGTCTGGAGCGGCAACCCGGGCGACACGGAAGGCAGCCACTACAAGGCGCTGGACTTCTGTGGCGGGGTCAAACCCTATGTGCTGCAGGGAACGGACAACCACCGGGGCATCACCACCCGCCTGCGCTACGCCCCTTCCACCCGCTTCTTCCTGGAAGACCGGGCCCGGGGCCGCCCCTGGCTCACGCCGCTGCCCTTTCCCGTTCAGGTGCTGCAAAAGGTGGAGACCATCGACCACATCAGTGGCAACAAGCACGTCAGCACCTATCGCTACCACCATGGTTACTACGACGGCCGGGAGCGCGCGTTCATGGGCTTCGGGCGGGTCGATCAATTCGACAGCGAGACCTTTGCAGACTTTGCCAGGCCCGACCTGCACGGCGACGACAGCCCCTTCGGCAATGCCAGCCCGGCCCATCACATGCCGCCGGTGGAAACCCGCACCTGGTACCACACCGGGGTGTACTTCGACAGCCTGGGTGCCCGGCGCCTGGACTACCGGGATCTGGCCCAGCGCTTCCGGCAGGAGTTCTATGCCCTCGACACCCTGGCGCCGCCCCTGCCCCCCCATATGGTGGAAACCGGCGACGCGCCGGCGGAAGCCTACCGCGCCCTGCGCGGCGCCCCGCTGCGCAGCGAAATCTATGCCCATGACGGCAGCGAGCGGGCAGCCCATCCCTATCAGGTCAGCGAAACCCGCCACCGCGTCAAGCAGCGACAGCCCCGGGGTGGCAACGCCCATGCCGTCTTCCTGGTCGATCAGGCCGAAGGGCTCAGCTACAGCTACGAGCGCGACCCGGCCGACCCGCGCATCACCCACACCCTCTCCCTGGCGCTGGATGCCTACGGCAACCCCCTGCGGACCCTCAGCGTAGGCTATGGGCGGCGCCAACCCGATGACGACCTGCCAAGCCCCGCGGACCGGGAGCAGCAGACGAAGACCCATATCACTTACTCGGAGATCCGCTACACCAACGCCATCGATGACCCGCTCACCCATCCCGACAGCCACCGCCTCCCCCTGCCCTGCGAGACGCGGGATTTCGAGCTCACCGGCTTCGCACCGGCCCGCGGCGGCCCGCGATTCAGTCTGGAAGAATGGGTGGAAAACGACTTTGCCCGCCTGGACAACACGCCCACGCTGCCCTACGAAGGCGTGGCGGATGGTCAGGAGCCCCGGAAGCGGCTGGTGGAGCACGGACGCAGCTACTTTCGCCGCGACGATCTCGGCGGTCTCCTCCCCCTGGGCAGCCTGGCGCCCCTGGCCCTGCCGGGCGAAACCCGCAAGCTCGCCTTCACCAGCGGGCTGCTGGCGAGGATCCATGCAGGCCGCGTGACCCCGGCGCAACTGGCGAGCCACGGCTACCTGTCGGACAACCCCGACCATGGCTACTGGATCCCGTCCGGCCGGGTCCATTACTCCCCGGGGCCGGCCGACACCCCCGAGCAGGAACTGGCCTTCGCCCGGCAGCACTTCTTCATGGTCCATCGCAACCTGGACCCCTTCGGCACCACGGGAACGATCCGCCACGACCCCTACGTGCTGCATGTCGTCGAAACGGCGGACTCACTGGGCAACCGCATTGTCGCCGCGCATGACTACCGGGTGCTCCAGCCCCGGCGCGTGACCGATCCCAATGGCAACCGCAGCGAGGCCGCCTATGACACCCTGGGCCTGGTGGCCGGCAGCGCCGTCATGGGCAAGGTGGGCGAAAGCGCGGGGGACAGCCTGGATGGATTCTCTGCCAACCTGACTGAAGCCCAGATCACGGCCTTCCTGACCGACCCCCTGGCCCATGCGCCGGCCTTGCTTGGCAGGGCGAGCAGCCGCTTCCTCTACGACCTGCATCGCTACCGCCGCGAGGCCCAGCCGGGATTCACCGCCGTCATCGCCCGTGAGCGCCACGCCGCGGAAACGCCCCCCGGAGAGGCCACGGCCGTACAACTCTCCCTGAGCTACTCGGACGGGGCCGGTCGGGTCATCCAGAGCAAGACCCCCGCCGAGCCGGGGCCGCTCACCCCGGAGGAGCCCCCCCTCGCCGTCCGCTGGGTGGCCACGGGCTGGACCGTGTTCAACAACAAGGGCAAGCCGGTTCGACAGTACGAACCCTTCTTCGACGACAGCCCGGTCTACCTGCCCGGCAAGCGGGTCGGCACGAGTTCCGTGCTGTTCTACGACCCCCTGGGCCGGGTGGTGGCGAGCCTGCAGCCCGATCACACCTGGAGCAAGTCCCTGTTCAGCCCATGGCGCAAGGAAGAGTGGGACGTCAACGACACGGTGCTGATCAGCGATCCCCGCACCGATCCCGACGTGGGGGCCTATTTTGATCGCCTGGAGAGCGCGCTCTTCCTTCCCTCCTGGTACGACGCCCGCAAGGACGGCGCCCTGGGAGAGCACGAGCGCGCGGCGGCGCGGAAGGCGGCCGCCCATGCCGCCACCCCGTCACGACTGTATGCCGACGCCCTCGGCCGCCCCTTCCTCACCCAAGCCCAAAACCGCCATGAACGGCAGGGCCGGATGGTGGAAGAGACCCTGGTCGGCCGGACGGTCATGGACATCGAAGGCAACACGCGCGAAGAGCGCGACGCCCTGGACCGGGTGGTCGCCCGCTACGACTACGACATGCTGGGCAACGCGCTTCGGGTGAGCAGCATGGAGTCCGGCGAGCGCTGGCTGCTCAAGGATGTGGCCGGGCGCGCCGTGCGGGCCTGGGATGGGCGCGGCAACGTGTTCCGCAATACCTACGACCCCCTCGGACGCCCCCTGGAATCCTGGCTTGCGGGCGCGGACGGCAAGGAGAAACTCATCGGCCTGCAGGTGTATGGCGAAAGCCTGCCCAACCCCGAACTGCGCAACCTGCGGGGCACGCTGGCCAGGCTGCATGATCAGGCCGGGATCGTGGAGAACGAAGCCTTCGATTTCAAGGGCAACCTCCTGTCCAGCCGCCGTCAGCTCGCCGTCGACTACAAGACCGTCCTGAACTGGAAGGGCCGGCCCCGACTGCTCACCAAGACCTACGCCAGCAGCCATCGCTATGACGCCCTCAATCGCCCCGTCAGCGTCACCACCCCCGATGGCAGCGTGCTCAAGCCCCGCTTCAACCGTGCCGGCCTGCTGCAGTCCCTGGCGGTGCAGTTGCGGGGCGCCGCCACCGAGACTCGCTTCGTCGAGGCGGTGGACTATGACGCCAAGGGCCGTCGCACCCGCATCGCCTACGGCAACGGCGTGGCAAGCCTGTACCGCCATGACCCCCTGACCCAGCGGATGAGCCGCCATCAGACCCTGCGCGGCACGACCCCTCTGCAGGACCTGGGCTACCACTACGATCCGGTGGGCAATCTCACCCACATCGAAGACCAGGCCCAGCAGACCCTCTTCTTCGCCAACCAGGTGGTCGCCCCGAGCAGCGACTACACCTACGACGCCCTCTACCGGCTGCTGCGCGCAGAGGGCCGTGAGCACGCGGGCCAGGCCGAGCGGCCGGAAACCAGTTGGGACGACGCCTTTCGCGTGCGCCTGCCCCAGCCCACCGATGGCACGGCCATGCGACGTTACGCGGAGGAATACCGCTACGACCTGGCGGGCAACCTGCTGCAACTGATCCATACCGCCGGAACGAGTGGCTGGACCCGCAACTACCTCTACCAGGAGACCAGCCAACTGGAAGCCGGACGCAAGAACAATCGGCTGAGCGGCAGCGCCATCGGAGACCGGGCGGCCGAGACCTACCCCCACGATGCCCACGGCAGCATGACCGCCATGCCCCACCTGGCAGCCATGGCCTGGGACTTCGCCGACCACCTGCGGCGGGTGGATCTGACCGGCGGAGGGGTGGCCTATTACGTGTACGACGCCTCCGGACAGCGCATCCGCAAGGTGGTGGAAAGGAACGGCGGCGCCCTCATCGAAGAGCGCATCAGCCTGGGCGCCTTCGAAGTGTTCCGCCGCCGCAATGCCGCGGGCACGGTATCCGTGGAAAGGGAGAGCCTTCACATCATGGACGACAGCCGGCGCATCGCCCTGGTGGAGACACGCACCGTCGGAACCGACGGGCAAACCGTGCTCAGCCGCGCCCGGAAGGCGCCAGCAGGCCCGCCGGTTCCCCTCATCCGCTACCAGCATGGGAATCACCTGGGGTCCGCCGCACTGGAGCTGGATCAGGCCGGCCAGATCATCTCCTACGAGGAGTACTACCCCCACGGCAGCACCGCTTACCAGGCGGGGCGCAGCGCGTCGGAAGTGAGCCTCAAGCGCTATCGCTATTCCGCCATGGAACGGGACGAGGAAACCGGCTTCAACCACCACGGCGTCCGCTACTACGCCCCGTGGCTGGGCCGCTGGACCTCGGCCGACCCCCAGGGTGTCGGTGGCGACGGCAGCAACCTCTACGCCTACGCGGCCAACAACCCCACAGGCCGGGTGGACACCTCGGGCTTCGAGAGCCAGAAGGCCGACAAGGGTGCCCACCAGTGGGCCGGCAGCGCCGCCGAAAACGACGCACGGCATGAACGCCTGAACTGGCTGGCAAGCGAACTCCACCTGCACGGCCGCACCAAGGGCGACATCACCACCTTCCTAAAGCACTTCGGCGACGACAAGGTGCTCAAGGAATATGGCTATTCCGAGCCCGGGTTCTTCACCCGAAGGAGCACATTCCAGCAACGCACCCGCAACGCCATTCTCAAGTACCTCTACGAATGGGATCAGAACCATGACAAGGGCGGTAGCAGCATGGGCCCGGTAAGCGCCGGACAGGACGCCGAGATCAAGCGGGTCGAGTTCATCAAGGCCTGGGAGGAAGGGCTGGCCTACGTGACGATGTCCGTGGTGGCGGGCGGCTTTGCAGAGGCGGCGCGTCTCTTCACCGATGACCCGAAGAAGATCACCGCCGCCGCCGGCCTGGGGCTGGCCGCCTCGGGCGTCGCCGGCGCGGGCGCCTCGGCCAAGGGCAACCAGGGGAGCTATACGCCCGATGCCGTCAAATCCCGCGTCCTCTCCGGGCGCAGCCCCCGCGCCATTGCAGCGGAAGCGCGCCACGCCGAACAGGTGGCTGCCCATAAAGCCCGCATGGCGACCGTGAAGGCATCGGTGGATGCCGACCGCGCCTCGGTGAAGAACAGGAACCCTGCGGGCGGGACCAACAATTGCCAACTCTGCACCAAGGCCCAGAGCGCGGTCTGGAACGGCCAGACCGACGCCGTGGCGGGCATTGGCCCCATCGCCCCCATGTCCGTCGTGGCCCGGGACTACCCGGGCTACGTGCGCGTGCCCGGCAACACCCTCAATGACCGCCTTCGCAACATCGTGAACATGATGCGGGCCGTCGGGCCCGGCAACCATGCCGTCATCTGGGGCACCTGGATCAATGCCAACGGGGTGTCGACGGGAGTCGGCCACATCCTCAACGTGAAGAACAGCGCGGGCGTGGTGCTCTTCCTCGACGCGCAGACCGGGCTCCCCGCGGTACTTGAATCCAAGGGTTTCACGCTCGGGAATATGCATTTTGCCTGGGCGCCGCCCTGAAAACACCGCTGGTTGCACCTGATTTCCGATGATTCCTCAAATGATCCAACTGCATGGGAGCAGACTTAAATGATCCAGAAAATGTTGATGCCCCGGGGTGGGCAAACGGGTACGCCCCTGACGCGCGACGTCGGTCAATACGACGACCGGGAAGAAAGCTGGTCCTACTGGGCGGAGATCCATCTCTCCATCACCTCGCCCTTTCCGTCCGCCGTCATCGGCACCCGGCCGATGTTCCAGGGCGTTGCCAGCGTGGAAGTGGTGACCCAGTATTCCAGTCCGAGCGAATCCTGGGAGACCCGCGAACCCGGCAACCACCTGCTCAACAGCATGCAGGTCGAGATCGCCAATGTGGGCACGTTCACGGCAACCCCCAACGGCCCGGCGGAAAACCCCTGGGTCAGCTGGCGGCTCGACACCGCGGGCTTCCCCCTGCCCCTTCCCGCCGGCCCCCTCCTTGTCAAGGTGACCGCCACGACCGCCCCCTACGGGCAGGTCGGCGCCGCGTCGCAGACCCTCCAGGCCACCTATGCGGTGGACGCCACCCCGCCCACCCTGAGCGTCGCGCCCCCCGCGGACGTGCGGCGCGCCTCCCCGCCCTACATCGCAACCCTGAACGGCAGCGCCGCAGACAACGCCAGCGGCGTGGCGTCCATCCATTGGGAGGTTCCCGGGGTCGGGCAAGGCGAGGCCCCCGGCGGGGCGAACTGGACGGCGCAGATCCCCTTGCCCGGCCTGGGCAACCACAGTGTCAGGCTGCGCGCCCGGGACGGTGCGGGCAATGTCAGTGCCGATCAGACCGTCGTCGTCAGGGTGATTGACGTCACCGCCCCCTCCTTGAGCATTGACGAGCCCCCCGTGGACGCGCTGCCCTTCCCGCTGGTGGACGGGCAGACCACCATCGAAGTCCGCGGCACGGCCTCCGACTCCCAGACCGGGGTGGCGATCGTGGAATGGGCGCTGGACGGGGGAAGCTCCCATGTCTCCTGCGTCCCCCGGGCGGCCGACGACTGGTCCACGTGGAGTGCCCTGGTCCGGATCACAGAGGCGGGCAATCACACCATCACCGTCCGCGCCCGGGACAAGGCCACCGCGGAAGGCAACGTGATCACCCTTGAAAGGGCGATCGTGGTGGCGGAACCCTTCGAGCCCAAGGACCCGGATGCGATCTTCGGCCCCTCCTCCTACCTGGACGATCTGCTGGACTTCACCGGCAACCGGGTCAAGGTGGCGGAAGGCGGTGCCTTCGTCAGCCGCCAGAATCTGGCGGACGCCTACCTGCAGCCCTTTGACGAACTGGTGCTGCCCCGTCACCGGACGGCCGCCAACCGGCCCACCAGCCAGATCCGCCTGTGCATCGAGGTGCTGCGGCGCTACCTGGCCCGCCACGGCCGCGGAGTGCCTGAGGGGGCGGAATCGGCTTATCGGCTGGCGGTGTATACCGCCGTCCTGCGGGAGCTGGGCACCTCCCACGAGGAAATGCGCCTGGCCCGGGTCGCCGACGCCGCATCCCGGGACAGCCTGGCCGCCCGCCTGGGTATCGCCCTGGGCCACGCCCGCCCCGATCGGCTGGATGAACTGCTGCTGCAACCCGCCGAATTGAGCGAAGCTGCCCTGCAACAGCTCTTCGGCCTGGAAGAGACCCTGGTGCGCCCCCTGGCCGAAAGCGTGCTGCCCGAGCCCGCGCTGCTGGTCTGGCAGAAGGAGAGACTGCGCGCCATCTGGCTGCAGCAGGACGACGCCGCCCGCACGGTGTGGAACACGCCGGTACCGGTGGTGGATCCGGACATGCTCGGCGAGTGGGATCTGCGCACCCCCAGCCCCGGCAACCCCGCCTACGATCTGTGGAAGGCCCGCCAGCAGGACATGGCGGCCCACGTTGCCGTGCTGGATAACCTGCGGCGCGCCCAGCCGACCCAGATTGCCGGATTCGACGCCGTTGTGACCCCCTTGCTCGGCCCGGCGGACGAACTGACCGGCCTGATGAACGCCCGCAACGGAGGGGTCGCCATCGACGACACCCTGCTCACCAAGCGCATTCCCCTGCCGGCCTTCGTACACCTCATGGGCATGCGCAGGCTGGCGGAGGCCGACAGCCTGCTGGAGCCGGAGTGGAACGATGTGTATGCCATCCTGGCCCAGGTACGGAAGGCCGCGCTCTACGAACTATGGCGCATGGAGGAATCCGCCAGGGGCATCCTGCTCGGGCCGGACCACTTCAAGGTCGCCAACGAGCTGGCCGCACTGGTCATGACACTGCCGGCGTGGCGGGCCAGCCTTCAGGCACGTCAGGCCTGGCGCCGGACCCTGGCATCCCGCGAGGAGCAGGAGCAGACCTTGCAGCGGGCGCTGGAAACCGTGGTCGGTGAGGCCGAGAAGGCCGCCTTGCCCGGACTGCGGGACGCCTGCCTGGCCGGTGCCGCCGACGGCCGAGACCTCCTGGAGGTGGCCGATGCGCTCAGCCGGGAGCTGGGCATCGACTGCCGGGAAGGTGGCCACCTGCAGACCACACGGGCATTGCAGGCCCTCGAAACCCTGCAGTCGGTGCTGCTGACCCTGCGCACCGGGCGCCTGAAGGGTCAGCCTCCGGTGCTCGGCAACATCAATCCCGCGGCCCAATGGGTGCTGGCCATCGATCCGGCAAAGCCCTACACCGAATCGGACTTCGATCAGGAATGGCTGTGGATGGGCGGCTACGCCACCTGGAACGCGGCCATCCGGGTCTTTGCCTACCCGGAGAGCTACCTCCTGCCCGAGTTGCGGCCGGTACAGACCAAGGCCTTCCGAGAGCTGTCTGACAAACTCCGCAACCACCCCCGCCTGACCCCCGTACAGGCACGCAAACTGGCCGGGGAATATCTGGCCGGGTTGAAGCAGGAACTGGCGCCGAGACCGGGCGACACCCTTCCCCCGCTCCTTCAGGACCCGGGTTTCAAGATCACCGAAGCCCTGACCGACACCGAGCTGGCCAGCCGCCGGATCTGGCTGCGGGACCAGATTTTCGCGGGGGTGACCGTGCCCTCCCTGGCACCGGAGTATCTCCAGGAGATATTCCATTTCGTGCCCACGGCCCTGGCCCTGCAATTGCAGCAGTCAGGCCAGTTCCTGGCGGCGCTGGACTGGATCGAGACGGTGTACACCGACCATCTGGCCAGCGGGGAACGGAAGATCTATCCGCCGCTGGTGATGGAAGAAAGCATCGTCACACGCTATCAGCGCAACCCGGATGACTGGCTGAGGGTCGGTCTGAACCCGCACCAGATCGTCACCGCGCGGGCCAACGCCCACACGCGCTTCCTGCTGATGAACCTGGCCGCCTGCTACCTGGACTTCGCCGATGCGGAGTTCACCCGGGACGACGGGGAGTCCCTGGCCCGGGCCCGCGCCCTCTACGCCAACGCCCTGGAGCTGCTGGCCCTGCCCGCCATGCAGCCGCCCATGGAAGAAGGTGCCCGGCCATCGCCCTTCCCACCCAACCCCGTCCCCGCGGCCCTGAAGGCCCGGGCCGAGATGAACCTGTTCAAGCTGCGCAACGGCCGCAACATTGCCGGGATTCCCCGCCAGACCCCGCTGCTGGAGAAGCCTTCGGCAACCATGGACCGGGTGCCCGTGGCCGGCGAGATGCAGCGCACCTTCCGACCCACCCCCTATCGGTACGCGGTGTTGATCGAACGCGCCAAGGGCCTGGTGAATATCGCCCAGCAGGTGGAACAGGCCTTCCTGGCCGCCCTGGAGAAGCGCGACGCCGAAAACTACAACCGCCTCAAGGCCGGACACGACCTGGATCTGGCCAAGGCCTCGGTGACCCTCCAGGGCCTTCGGGTGACGGAAGCCAGCCAGGGAATCACCCTGGCCGAGCGGCAGCAGGATCGCATCGAGGTACAACGGGAGACCTACAGTGACTGGATCCATGGGGGCCTCAACCGCTACGAAACGGCCGTAATTGCCAGCCAGATCATGGCGGGCATCCAGGGCGTCGCCCTGGCCCATGTGGATGCCAGCCTGACGGTGGCGCAGGCCGCCGCCAGCGCCGCATCGGGTGGCCCGATGGGAGCGGCGGGGGGCTCCGCGGCCCTGGGGCTGATCTCCGTCCTCGCCGGCAGCCGCGCCGGGACCGCCTCGCTGATGGCCCTTTCGGAGACGACGGCCCAACTCAGCGCAACCCAGGCCAGCTACGAGCGGCGGGAGCAGGAATGGCGCCTGCAGTACCAACTCGCCGAGAGCGAACTGGCCACCAGCAGGCAACAGATCGAACTGGCCAAAGCCCATTGGGAGGTGGTTCAGCAGGAGCAGTCCATCTCGACGACGCAACAGACCCAGGCCCAGGCAACCCTGGACTTTCTGGCCCAGAAGTTCACCAATGCCGAGCTGTACCAGTGGATGAGCGGCATCCTGGGCGGTGCATACAACTACTTCCTGCAGCAGGCAACCGCCATGGCCCAGCTGGCCCAGCACCAACTGGCCTTTGAACGGCAGGAGACGCCACCCGCCTTCATCAAGGCCGACTACTGGGAGGACACCCGCAATGTTTCCGGCACGACCGACACAACCCAGCCCCAGCCGGACCGGCAAGGCCTGACCGGGTCGGTACGCCTGCTCCAGGACATCACCCGCCTCGACCAGTTCGCGTTTGAAACCAACCGGCGCAAGCTCCAGCTGGCGGAAACCCTCTCCCTTGCCCGCCTCTTCCCCGTGGAGTTCCAGCAGTTCCGCGAAACCGGGCGGCTGCCCTTCGCCACCCCCATGAGCGTGTTCGATCAAGGCTTCCCGGGCCACTACCTGCGGCTGATCAAGCGTGTGCGGGTCTCCCTGGTGGCCCTGATCCCGCCCGTTCGCGGCGTCCGGGCCAGCCTGGGGGTGTCCGGCATCTCCCGGGTGGTGGTGGGCAACGATGCCTTCCAGACCATCACCCTGCGTCGCGAACCGGAACTGATCGCCTTCACCGGCACCACCAATGCCACCGGTTTGCTGGACCTGGAAGCGGACGAAGGCATGCTGCGCCCCTTCGAAAGCATGGGGGTGGATACCACCTGGGAACTGCAATTGCCCAAGGCGGCCAACCCCTTCGATTTCCGGGGAATCGCGGATGTGTTGTTCACCGTGGAGTACACCGCCCTGGAAAACGCCACCTACCGCCAGCAGGTCATCCAGAACCTGGCGGACACGGTCAGCGCCGAACGGATACTCAGCGTCCGCGACCATTTTGCCGATCAGTGGTATGCCCTGCACAACCCGGACGCCACCGACACGCCCTTGTCCGTGGGCTTCCGATTGGGCCGGGATCATTTCCCGCCCAATCTCGACGACATCCGCGTCCAGCAGGTGCTCCTGGCCGTCATCCGCGCCAATGGCCAGTCATTTGAATTGGGTCCGGTCCGGCTCATGCTGACGCCGGACGGCGGAACCATCGGAGTGGGCGGCACCGTGGGCGGCAGCGTGGATGGGCTGATCAGCACCCGGCGCGGCAGCGGCAGCGCCTGGATCCCGCTGCTGGGCCAGTCTCCGTTCGGAAACTGGACCCTGAACCTGCCCGACACGCCCGAAATGCGGGCAAGGCTCGCCAACGAGGAGATCGACGATCTGGTGCTGATCCTGACCTACCAGGGTCGCACGCCGCCGTGGCCGGTCTAGGCCGCGGCCCGGATGGGCCGGGTGCATTGCGCCTCCGGCCCACCCGGGCGGCCCGAGGATCGGGACGCCCGGGTGGAGGGCGGTGGCAACGCCGCCGGGATGGCGGCGCAGTGCGGATTGAATATTCCACGGCCGACTGCCGGTGCCGACCGGGACCGACAGGGGCATGACGGGCTTCATGGGGAGCCGGAAGTTGTGACAGCCGCACAAGATGCGCTCCGGCGTGCCTGACGGGCCCGCTTTAATCGTAATTTATATATTTAATTCAATGAGTTGATTTCAATACTTATACGCACTCCGCGTATCCGGGTGAAGGCCGCCGCGCCCCCAATGTCATGCTTGAATTTCGATTTCCGGTGTCTACACTGCATGCATTCATAACAAAATTTCACACACCCTCAACCCCAACCAGGAGAGCGTCATGGGAGACAAGTTCTATCCGGACAAAGGTGAGCCGCATATCCATGAGCATAGCGGTGGCATCGACTTCACCGACACCCGACATCACCATACCAAGTTGCTGCATGGCAATGAGCTGCGCGAACCGGCCTGCATCAAGGTCATCGACGACCTGAAGGAAGATCCGACCGACCGGGAGCAGCAGATCATCGATTACATCAAGGCCCTCGTCCGAAAATACAAAAAAAAGCGCTGACGGCACCCCCCTGTGTGCGGCCCGGTGGGGCCGCCCCGCCGGTGGGGAATGGCCCGGGCGCACCGTCCAGGGGCCTCGCCGGTTCCTTTTTCCCTTCTCGATTTCCGGAGTCCAGACATGTCCGATACCGTGCCTGCCGTGCCGCCTGTGGTGTCCCCGCCCAGTCCCGTCATCCTCTTCGATGGCAAGACCTACAACGTCATCGACGGGCCCGACGACAATTCGCCCCTGGTGCAGGTGGCGCATGACCAGATCCTGCAAACCCTCGAGATCGACAAGCTGGTGCGCAACCTCAACCGCACCGACGACCTCCTGCATATCGCCGCCTGCGGGGTAGCGGGCTTTCTCAATCCGGAAAGCGGCAAATCCCTCAGTGCCCAGGTGATGGGCCTGCAATACAAGCTGCGTGACAAGACCGGCGAAATGGGCGCCGCGCTGCTCAGTTTCGGTGAGGCGGCATCACAGATGACTCCGATCCTGAAGGGGGCCTTCAAGGATCTGTACGGGTTTTACGAAGCGGACTGCGTGGGTCGGCTGACCCGTTGCGAGACCGTGGCGACGAGCATGGCGACGACGGCGGAGACCTTGAAGGGCACTTTCAAAGGCCTCGCCGACGAGGCCCAGAAGATTGCCGAGGACACCACGCAGACGCGGGATCTGCGGCGCAAAGCCAAGGAAGCCGCACAGACGCGCCAAAAGGAGATCGCGGCCGATCTGGCGGAAAAGGAACGCCTGAAGGCCTCCCTGGCGGAGCAGATTCCCCAGGTGAAGGGCTGGTACGAGGAAGCCAAGGCGGCCCAGAACACCGCCGACGGGCGCATGTTTGCCCTGGCCATCGTGGGCAGCATCACCAAGGCCCTGGGGGATGGACTGGCCGCGGGGCTCCAGTTCAAGGCGGCACCGGTGACGGCCGGCGCCCAGCTGGCCACGGCCATCGTCAAGAACACGGCGGTCAAGGAACCCGAAAAGAAGGACAAGAAGACCGACGAGAAATCCAAGGCCACCTCCCAGACCCTGACCGCCCAGGCGGCCTACCGGGTGGCCAAAGACGCGCTGGATCAGGCGGAGGCCAAGCTTACGGCGGCCCAGAAGGCGAACAAGAAGGCCCAGGACGCCCTGGAAGAACTGGAAGATCCCTACAAGGAGGCCCGCGACGCCTACGAGGCGGCCCGCAAGAAGAAGCCCAAGGACAAGAAGGACGAGGCCACCAAGAAGGAAGCCTTCGAGGAACTGGAAGGGCCGTACAAGGAAGCCGAGGAAGCGGCGGAAGAGGCCGAGGCGGCCGAGGACGCAGCCCAGAAGGCGGTGGAGGCGGCCAAGGAAAAGGAGAGCACGGCCAAGGCCGTGATGGAGGACGCGGATGCCAAGGCCCCCCTGGCGGGTGTGGCGGAGGGCCTCCGCTCGGCCGGCGCCAGCGCCCAGGAGATGGGCGCCTCCTACGCGGACATCGCGGCCAATTACGCGAAGGAGAAGGCCAAGTACCTGGACATGCTCATGGACCTGCAGAAGCAGGAACGCGAAGCACTGGGTGCGATTGCCAAGTTCGCGGTGCAGATGCAGTCCGAAAAGGACACCGAGCAGCTTGAACAGGCGGCGGTGGAGTCGCTGCACATCGCCGTCGGCGTGCTCAAGTATGTGGTGGTGATCCTGCAGGACGTCTGCCAGTTCTGGACCCAGATGGCGGCGGCCTGTCGGCGCCTGGCCAGTGCGGATCTGCGCACCGATATCGAGGTGTATATGCGGCGCACCAAGGAAGAACGGGTGAAGGAATACACCAGCGAGGACTTCATGTTGCGCATGCTCGGGGTGGCCGCCCAGTGGCATGCCCTCAAACTTGTGGCGACGGAATACCGAACGGCGACGATGAAGGTCTTCGACAAGCTGGGCGTCACCTACAGGGAGAACCTGCCCATCGAGCAGGCCCGTGCCGAAGCGAAGCGGCTGGCGCAGCAGCTGGACAGCGACGTGAAGAACGAGATCAAGAAGACCGAAGACGCCACCCAGCAGATTGCTGCGGCGAAGGCCGAAGCGGACAAACTGATCGCCGCAGCAGCGGCCTGAAATCCGGTACAGACCTGCGCCGCCGGCGCGCCCCTGCGTGGAGCGGGTGACAGGCCTCCACGCAGGGGACGATCGCGGGGTGCGGACGGGAGGCATTGCGATGAAGAGAAGCTGGCGGGGGCTGGTCGGGTTATGGGTGCTGCTGTGGGGGCTTGCGTGGGCGGACGGCACGCAGCTCCAGCAGGTCACACGGGTCTTCGAGGCCCTGCATCAGTCGGAAGCGGCCCTGGTGGCCGGCAACACGGCCCGCGCGCAGGCGCTGCTGACCGACATCCACGGCGTGGCGGACGGTCTGCGCCGCGAGACGGAAACCTATGTGAGCCGCGCCCGCAGCGCCGCCGACGGGCGGCAGGCGGCGTTGCTGCGCACAGTCCAGCAGATCGACGAGACTTTCCGCCTCGAAGGCGAGTCTGATCGCGCAGTCCGGGAGCAGGAGGCACGGATTGCCGATCTCGACGCGCAGCTCGCCAAGGCGGACGCCGTGCGGGCCGGCCTGGATGCGCAGATGGCCGAATATCAGAGGGAAGTGCAGATCCGTAACGAATGCCTTGCGCATCCCCTGGAGGGGATTTTCTATAGCTGGGACTGCTGGCGCCTGAGCTTTCAGGATGTGTTCGCCAACCGCTGGAAGGCCCTCAACAACGATATTGCCGACAATCAGCGGCAGCGGATGCGGATCGAGGGGGACCGTCAGGCGGCCAGGGACGAGCGTGAAGCTGCTTTGCACCGTATCGAGATGCTGAAGGCCCGCAAGGCCGAGTTGCAGGCTCGCCGCAGTCAGCTGGAAGGCGAGGAAAAAACGCTGCGGGCGGCGGTGGTGCGCCTCACGGATGCCGTGGTGTTCTGGCGCGACTTGGGAGTGCTCATCAATTCCGACATCGGTACTGTGGAGACGCTGCAGGATTCCGTGCAGCGCCTGGCCCGGCGCGCCGACGCTCAGGCGCCGACACCGGTGTTTGATCGCTACGACGCGGAGTCGGTGCGCAGCCTGGAAGACACCCTGAAGGACTTTGCCCGGAGCATAGACAATGGCCGCAACATCCTGTTGGCAACCGGTGGCTGAGGGCGCGCGCAGGGCACGACGCCGGGTGCCGCAGACGACTGGCGCGGAGAACTGTCATGGCCTCTGAAGGACGTGAAAGCGGGCGCTCTGGCGATACTGAGCAGGTTCCCGCCGCGGGATGGACCGCGTGAGAGCGGCCTCCATTGCCGCCGGGCGGCCGGCCGCCACGGCCCACGCAGGCGCGTTGGAGGCGGACATCACCCGCTGGCTGAGCCCGCTGAAGCGTCTTGGCGAGATGCTCCACGGGGCGGCCTGCGGGCTGGCCGGGGTATGTCATCCCCGTTCGCACGCCGCCCTTGGCGTGCGCGTGATGCGGGTGCAATACCTGCTACGGGAGCGGACGGGTGATCTGGAAGCCGCGGTGGCCCTGTTTGAAGAGGGCGGTCTGCGCTTCATGGCGGCCGTGGACGCGGCCCTGCGGGACGCAACCGGCGGCTACCCGGAAGACGGCTTGCTGCGCCTGAAGCGCTGTGCCCCTCACCTGGACTGCATGCGTCAGGGGGTGCAAGGGCTCCGCGGAGGGCTGGATGCCGTTGGCGAGGCGCTGGCGGCGGCACAGGACGCCGTAGCGGAAACCTACGGCTCGCAGGAGAAGGCCTGCGGCAGCGCACCGGTGGTGGCGGGGGTTCGGGCGTCGGCTGAAGCCGAAGACGACGCGGCGCTGCTCGCCGATCTACGCTGTCTTGCCGGGGCAAGCGATGGGGTCCAGGTCGAAGCCGCGGCGGCGCGCCTGCTGTGCCACGGGCGGGTGGAACTGGCGCGGATGACCGGGGCGCTGGATGACCTGAGCAGGCACGGGCAGGGTTTGATCGAGGCCTGCGCTCGTCTGGTTGACGAGATCGTGCCGGCATGGATCCACAGCACTGCACCCCAAGGGGGGCCGGGCGGTAGCCCGGCGCGGCATGACGAAGGACGCGCGCCAGCGGAGGCACAGGCGTGGGCCGGGTGGCAGGCACAGATGCAGGCGATGCAGGCGCTGCGTGAAGGCCTCCACGACCTGCTGCGGGAGATGGGGCGTCACTACGCCTTCAATCCAACGCCGGAAGAAGGACGCCAGGCAGCCGTGGACTGGGCGAGGGCGTGGATTGAGCAGCCCCCCGAATTGCGTCTTCCAGGGTAGTTGTCAAACGTGCAACTGCGGTTTATCGGGTTGCGGCCAATTCCCGGTTGAGCGGATCGCCCCCGGCCCATCCTGTCTCGAACCTCACCCCACCACCACCCGACTCTGCCCGCCGGCCAGCCGGCGCACCTCGA
>ERZ795056.1006-NODE-1006-length-33556-cov-7.196561_pt1 | contig 33556 bp, 17 predicted proteins | sample MGYA00375140_ERZ795056 | MGnify/ENA primary metagenome ERZ795056 (study PRJEB30185, sample SAMN05720227) | activated sludge metagenome | isolation source: Anaerobic digester | place: USA | collected 2015-03-09 ...
GCGGTTATCCGGGTGATTACGAAAAAGGGAAGCCGATGCAAATTCCGGCAGAAATTCCTGGAGATACGTTTCTTTACCATGCCGGCACTTCGGTAACGGCGGATGGAACGCTTGTAACCAATGGCGGCAGGGTGATTACTGCTACGGCACTTGCGCCAACTATTCAGGAAGCTGCTGCTATGGCAAAGCACCTGATTGATCAGGTAAAGTTTGAGGGGGTTTATTACCGAAAGGATATCGGGTACGAATTTGAATAACGCAATAGTGTTTTTTTCAAGACATTTTTACCCGGGTGAAAAAGAAATCCAATAAATACAAACTATTCATTGGATTCACTTGCCAGCCTATTATTTCCCCACCGGGTGAATAATAAATGCGAAAGCGTACTTTTTTTCTGTAAGCAAATAGGGTGCATGCGGCAGTGCTCCCCAGCTATCATCGCCGCCAAGTCCGCGCTGCTTAAGGTCAATATGCAGGGAGGTGAAATTCCGCTTATTCAGGGCGGAAGGATGCTGATTTTTTTTGGTGACACCCGGATCAAGGTCCTCGGCGGTATAGGGCAGGGCGCTGAAACAAATGGGCTGCATGCCGGTTATGATAAAACCATTGCCCTTATCGGATAGCATTTTCATCCAGCGCACATCGGTACGATAACCGTTTTCCTGCGGGCGGATGTAGTTGGCCACAAACATATCCTCGAGGTGATGTTGGTATTCACCCACAAAGGCCGCTGTATTTCTATCCGCATAATTTTCCCAGGGTCCGCGTCCATAGTAGCTAATGTGTTCAAATGTTCTTTCCACCTGCATGCGCATACCAAAGCGGGGCATTTCGGGTACCTGCCACCCGCTCAAATCCATCAGGGCTTCCACTTTCATTGAACCATCCTTTAAAATAGTATAGTTTACCTTGTAAGAAGCGCCCACATCGGTAAGTTGGTATTGCACTTCAATGCTCAATTCATCTTCCCTTTTATCATTTGTTTGTACCGAAACCAATTTTCGGTTGGCATGCGCACTGCGCCAAATACCAAGCCGCTGCGGCATTTGGTTGCCGAAATCATTATCGGTGGGTGCCCGCCAGAAATAAGGTTCCGGAAAGCCCTTCAGTACTGATTCGCCGTTTACCATATAAGCCTGCCACTGTCCGTTTGCCGTGTTGAATTTTCCGGAAATATTTCCGCTTTTGAAGCTGAGGATTTTATCCATTGTTTGTACTTCAAGGTTACCCTCTTTTATAACGTGTAATGCTAAAAATGGATTTTTATCCGCAAATTGTTCCCTCGCCACCTCATGGTTTGCCGGAACAAGGGGGGCGTCGGTTTTGGTGAAAGCAAACACATTCAGCATATATTCCGAGTCGCCTTCCATGGAGGGTAAAGGTAATTTTACTTCTTTTGAAGTTTGTGGTTGCAAGGATACTTCAAACAGGCCTGTTCCAACTTCCTTTCCATTATTCAACACCACCCATTTAAATTGATATCCTTCAAGACTTGTAAAGCTGAAATTATTTTCAACAACAATTAACCCCCGCCTCCAATCCTTATCCCGAAAAATAATATCCTGATACACTTTTTTTACCTCAAAAATTCCCGGATGCACTGACCTGTCTGCCGCAACAAGTCCATTGGCACAAAAATTCTCATCATTATACAGATGGCCCGCGCCAAAATCACCGCCGTAAGCCCAATAGGCTTTTCCGTTTTCATTTTTGGTTTTGATGCCCTGATCTACCCAATCCCAAATAAAGCCACCCTGCATATGCGGGCCCGACTTTATGATATCGAAGTATTCCTGGAAATTGCCGCTGCTGTTGCCCATGGCGTGTGCAAACTCACACATTATGTAGGGTCTTGTTTTGCTGCCATCGGCCGCATAACTTTTCATGTAGGCAATGGAGGGATACATAGGGCAAACAATATCGGTATTACGCTCCTGGCCTGCCTGTTCAAACTGTACCGGCCTCGTTTTATCTCTTTGCTTGATCCAGTCATATCCATCAAAAAAAACTTTGCCATTACCACACTCGTTACCCAGACTCCAGATAATTACCGAAGCATGGTTTTTATCGCGCTCTACCATCCTTGTAATACGATCCATAATGGAAGCCTCCCATGAGGGCAGATAGGCGGGGTGAACCGACTTGTCAAAAGGCCCCTGCAGGGTGGCGCCCATGCCATGAATTTCAATATTGGCTTCATCTACCAAATATAAGCCGTACTCATCGCACAACTGTAACCATACCGGATCATTGGGGTAATGCGAAGAACGGACTGCATTGATATTAAATTGCTTCATTAATTGTATATCCTTCAACATCAGGTCTCTTGTTGGAACGTGGCCAAGTACCTCATCATGCTCATGCCTGTTTACGCCATGTACCATCACCTTCCGGCCATTTACCAGCAATTGCGCATTTTTAATTTCAATTTTCCTGAATCCTGTTTTGTGCGAAGCCACTTCAATTACCTTACCGTTTTTATCTTTTAATGTAACAAGCGTTGAATACAGGTTTGGGCTTTCGGCACTCCAGGTTTTTATATTTTTTATGGTGCCTCCTGCCGAAAGGGTACTATCGTTTTTTCCTAATGCTTTTTTTAAGGAAAGCAACTTTTTCCCTTCTTGATCTACCACATCAATTTCGGCTGTTAAATCCTCTTTCCCGGGATTTTTTACCTGAACGGTTGCATTGAATACGCCGTTGGTGTAAGTTGCATCAAGATCGGCCCCAATCTCAAAATCCTGTATGGAAACCTTGTTTTTTGCCACAAGGTAAACATCTCTTTCAATACCGGTTAAGCGCCAGAAATCCTGGTCTTCAAGGTAACTTCCATCGTGCCACCTGAATACCTGTGCTGCCAGTATATTGTTTCCTTCTTTCAGGTACTTTGTAATATTAAATTCAGCAGGCAGTTTGCTTGCTTTTGTAAAACCAACTGCTTTACCATTGATATACAGGTACATAGCGCCTGTTACCGATCCAAAATGGATAATCACCTCTTTTTCTTTCCAATCTGCAGGAATGGTAAAGCCTGTACGGTAGGTGCCTACCGGGGCAAATGAATGATTAATGTAGGGTGGATTTTTGGGGAACGGATAAACGATATTGGTATAAATAGGCAAACCAAATCCATTTACTTCCCAATTACCGGGCACAGGTATTTCATTCCATTGGCTTACATTAAAATCCTTCTCATAAAACCGGGTGGGCCTTTCATCCGGATTATTCACAAAATGGAACTTCCACATTCCATTCAGCGATTTGTACCATGGAGAGGCTTCAAAATTATTTTTGAGCGCCAGGCCTGCGTTGGGAAATGCCAGGAAGGTAGCATGTGTACGCTCCTTATTGATATCCAATATCCGCTCATTTTCCCATTCGGTAAAGGTGAAGGATTGACTGAAAGAATACTGAACTGTGAGAAAAAGCAACAATACTAATGAATGTCTCATTAAATAGTTATTATACATAATATATTGAAAAATCAATTTGGTATTTGGCGAAAGATTTAAAATTTCATTTTATTCCTTATCGCCGTTTTGGTTTTTATAATGGATCAGGCTTTGCTCCCGCAGTTTTTCGGCTGCCGCTTCGGGTGTAATATCACGCTGCGGATTGGCCAGCATTTCGTAACCCACCATAAATTTTTTAACCGTAGCACTGCGCAGCAGTGGCGGATAAAAGTGCATATGCCAATGCCATTCCGGCAGGTCACCTTCGTTTACCGGCGCCTGATGCATGCCTGCAGAGTAGGGGAAGGATACCTTAAACAGGTTGTCGTACAAAGTGGTAAGCTGCTTTAGTATCAAAGCAAAATCTGCTTTTTCATTTGCACTAAATTGGGTTACATCCTGCACCTGCCGCTTGCTTACCAATAACGTTTCGTAAGGCCATACCGCCCAAAACGGAACAAGTGCCACAAATCCATTGTTCTCCAGTACGATTCGGTCACGTTTTTTTAATTCAAGCGTTATATAATCGGTAAGCAGGCTTCTGCCATTTTTTTCGAAATAAATTTTTTGTTGAGCCGACTCTTTCATCAATTCCAGCGGTACAGAGGTTGAGGCCCATATTTGTCCATGTGGATGCGGGTTGCTGCATCCCATTATATCACCCTTATTTTCGAAAATCTGTATATACTTTAAGGCCGGATTTGCAGCCAATGCCCTGAACTCCTGCTGCCACAGGTCAATTACCTGCTCAATTTCATCCACCTGCATTTCAGGAAGGGTAAGGTTGTGTTTTGGTGAAAAACAGATGACTTTACAAATTCCGTTTTCGCTTTTGGCAATCAGCAAATTTTCTTCATTTACTTCACCGGCGGGCCCTTCTTCCAGCAAAGCAGAAAAATCATTTACAAAGGCAAATGGTTTGTCGTACTGCGGATTTATACTTCCATCGGCCCTCGTGTTGCCGGGGCACAGGTAACAGTTTTTATCAAATGCCGGACGACTGTCGGCAGCAAGTTCTTCTACTTTTCCCTGCCAGGGTCTTTTCATCCTGTGCGGCGAAACCAATATCCAGTCGCCGGTAAGTAAATTCATTCTTCGATGCGAATGCGCTTTTAAATCAAACATATTTAACCAGTTATTTCAGTTCCTTTTTCAATAGAGGCAATATAATAGGTCAAAGGTAAATTCATTCATTTTTATTTCTTCAAATCCTTCGGCTCTTTGGCACGGATTGAACGGTTATTCATGAGATCTTCGTAAATCATGCGGGTTACGGTATTCCATGCTGCAGGTTCTGTCCAAATCGGTTTTTTCATCGAAGTTTCCCATTGACTTAGTTGGTTTTTCAGTTCATTCAGGTGAATGGTATCATTAGCTGAAAGATCGTTCTGTTCCTGCATATCCTCTTTCAGGTTATACAACACGGTTTGTTCGCCCTTTAATTGCAGCATTTTAAAATCACCTATTCTCGCTGCCGCCATCTGATCTTTTCGCCAGAACAGGGTATCGTGTACATTGGCCGAATAATCATTTGATTGCAAATAGGGAATCAGGTCTTTTCCATCGGCCGCATAAGCCTGTTTGCCAGCACCTGCCACACCCAGGGCTGTCTTGAAAATATCAAGTGATGAAGCCATTCCGGTATAGGTTTTGTTGCCTTTTAATACTAATGGCCATGAAACAATAAGGGGTGTTCGGATACCCCCTTCCCATTCATTTCCTTTCCATCCTTTCAGCGGCGTTACCGATGAGCTGTTGTTATGGGCCCCGCCATTATCGCTCAAAAAGAAGATCAGGGTATTTTCATAGGTTCCGGTCTCTTTCAGTTTACTGATCACCTTACCTATTGCCTCATCCATGGAATACATCATAGCCGCATAAACAGGGCGTGTTGTTTTACCCTGAAACTGAGCCAGCACCTCGGCTTTTGCATCCATAGGTGTATGCGGGGCATTAAAAGCAAGGTACATAAAGAAAGGTTCATCCTTTGTTTGTTCTATATAGTTAACAGCTTTGTCGCCAAGTACATCGGTCAGGTATCCTTCAAAATTGTCTGGCTTCCAGTTATTTAAAATGCCATTCAGGCTTCCGGGTTTATCATCCTTTTCATTAGGAAAATACCTTCGTCCGCCGGCTATAAATCCCCAAAATGTATCGAAACCATTGTTTAGCGGATGATGCTGCTCATAATCGCCAAGGTGCCACTTTCCAAAAATGGCCGTCTTGTAACCTTGTTGCTTTAATGCCTCAGCTATGGTAACCTGTGCCGTATCGAACGACAAGGGTTGCTCCGCTTCAAGATTACATTCATGCCCGAAACGTTGCTGATACCTTCCGGTTAATAATCCGGCACGCGAAGGGCTGCACACCGAAGCAGAAACATAATGTTGCTTAAACAGCACCCCGTTGTTTGACAATTGATCGAGATTAGGTGTTTTTATATCCTTAATCCCCATAAAACCAAAATCAGCATATCCGGCATCATCAGCCAGGATTATGATGATATTCGGTTTCGATATAGCTTTCTCTTTTTTGATATTCGCACAAGCAAAAGCCAATAACATCATCCCTGTTAATCCTATCCATTTTATCCACATTTTTACCGGCATAGCACTATTTTTATTGATCAATCCGCCTGTTTATTTTTCCAAACCGAATTCAACCCTTGTAAATAGGGTGTGTAGTTACTTAGTATCATTTGGCTCGTACCCGGTATTCTTAACAGGGATTGTAGCCTGCGAATCTCTTAACCATTTCAGCAGTTTTGTTTTCAGCATGGCTGTTGTTTCTTTGTTTACTGCCGAAAGCTCCTTTTGCTCACTTACATCATTCATCAGATCGTACAGTTCAACAGATTCATCTTCATAGTTGTATATTAATTTCCAGTTACCCTCACGAATTGCTGCACCCGGCTTGCCGCCCTGATTACTGTAGTGCGGGTAATGCCAGTACAATGACCTGCTGTTGTACCCTGATGTATCTGACAATAACTGAAAAATATCATTGCCGTCCACCCATGGATCATTACGGTATTTGCCATCCGCCACTTTTGCAATGGTTGGGAAGATATCAGCGACGGTTACCGGCAGGCCTGATGAAAAATTTTCCACCACTTTGCCCTTCCAGTACATAATAAATGGAACCCTGATGCCGCCTTCATACAGCCATCCCTTTCCTGCACGAAGGGGGCCGTTTACCGTTGGGCTTCCTTCGGCTGTACTCAGCCCACCGTTGTCGGAGGTGAAAATGATCAGCGTATTGTCATCTATTCCTTCTTTTTTTAATGTGGCCAATATCCTGCCGATATTGGTGTCCATATTTTCAACCATGGCGGCGTAAACCGGATTTTCCTGTATGGTTCTCCGCTTCCATCCGTTTTCATATTTCATCCATTCTTCGTCTTTTACAAATGGGCTTTGCCCCGGCTGTAAAATCCCCTTTCTTTTTTCTTCATATTTTTTTACCAATGCTGCCGGTGCCTGTAACGGATTGTGTACGGCATACAAAGAGTACATCAGCAAAAAGGGTCCATGCTTGTTTTTTTCAATAAACCGGATGCATTCATCAGCAAGGCGATCGGTCAGGTATTCGCCGGGTGGGCCATCCGGCAGCCGGGGATTTTGGTATGGGGTAAAATAGCCGCCTGTTGAATCATTTTTTCTGCCCGTTGGGCCACCTTTGCTCCATCCGCCTATATTCTGATTGAATCCCTGGAATTCAGGCCAGTACTGTTCTTCATCTCCCAAATGCCATTTGCCTGCAAAAAATGTTTTGTACCCGCTTTTTTGCACCTGTTCCGCAAGCGAATTTTCCTGCAGCCCCAATTGGTAGGCAGTTGCGCTTCCCAGCATTTTTTCGTAGAGCCTTGCTTTTCCATTTTCATGCCTTCCCGGTATCCAATCTGTAACGCCTGTTTTTACCGGAAGTTTTCCGGTCATCAGGCTTGCACGGGTGGGGCTGCACACCGGTGCGGTTGCATATGCCTGCGTAAATTTTGTTCCACGAAGCGCCAACCCATCGAGGTTTGGTGTTTCATAAAAAGTACTGCCATAGCACGACAGGTCCGCCCAACCGAGGTCGTCGGCAAAAATAATCAGTACATTAGGCTTTTTGGAATGACTTTGCGCTTGTACAACACCATACCCTAAGAACAGGCAAAATATCAGCAGTCGTTTATTCATTTTTTTTATTTAGAGGCATATCGCTGTGATGCCTTTTGTAATGATACGCACATAATCAAACCAATGAAATTCCATTTATTTTCAGTTATTGCCGCCACTGCCTATTCCTTTTGGTACACACGCACATAATCAACCAAATATGTTGAAGGCAGCACCGTTTTTTCAAGGCTGCCACCACTGTTTCCACCCATGGCCAGGTTCAAAAGTAGATAATGTGGTTGCTGAAATGGATTTTTGCCATCGCTTTTATTGATCGTTTGCCGGATGTCAATTTCATTATATATTACCCCATCCACCAGTATACGCATCGTTTCCTTATCCCACTCCAGTGTCCAGATATGAAATTTATCTGCCCACGCTTTACCGCCCAAAGAATCAAGTTTATGAAATGCGCCATCCCAAATGGCCTTGTGTCGTCCTGTGTCGGCAATAGCAAAATTAGCCAGTATGCCATTTTTATAGTATTCCATTACATCCACCTCGCCATTGGATGGCCACTCACCATTAATACCCAGGGTCCAGATGGCAGGCCATAACCCTGTTTGGGCATCAATTTTGGCCCTTACTTCCAATTTGCCATAGGTAAAAGCATGCTTCCGTTGCATTACCACACTTGATGAAGTGTACTCAATAAAGCGACAGCTTTTTTTCCAGGAATTGCTGCCAGGCTGATAGTTGGGATTGGGTTTGTGCTCTTTTTTTCCGGTAATAATTAAGTAGCCGCCCACGCAGCTTGTATTTTCAGCCTGATACCATTGCGCCTCCTGATTGCGTTTGAATCCATGCTCAAAATCCCATTTATCCGGATCGGGAGCTCCGTCTTTATCAAATTCATCAGACCAAACCAGCTTGTAATTTGTACCTGCTGCGCTAACCTTTTCGCTATCATATTTATGGCCGGCAAGCATAATAAGCACAAAAGGCATCAGTAAATAGGCGTTCATTGGCAAAGCATTTAAAACAATGGTCGAAAATAGCATAAACTGATTCAGTTACGGGGGCTAATGGTTCAAACAGGGGGCTAAATACTTCAATTACCGTAAATGCCTTAAAAACCCGGAAATGTGGGTATGCTGCACCTTTCATGATGGACGATTATCCTGCTTTAACCAATAAAAAAAGCAGGCGGCCTGGGAAATTAATCCCTGCCGCCTGCAACAACCACTACCTGCTTATTATTTTACTGAACCATTACCCGGTAGGTTTTTATACTGCCGGATTCCTGAACCCGAAGCAGATAAACTCCCGTAGTTACATCAGGTAATCTAAATCCGGCCGAAGTAGTCTGAACACTGTTTTTGATGGCTGCACCCCTTGCATCAAAAAGGGTGATGTTGGCAGCTTTGCCACCCAAACTGTTTTGCGACGGTACATAAATGGTTGACCCGGCCCTTGCAGGGTTGGGATAAACCAAACCTGATTCGGCGGCCACTGCCCGGCTCATCAACATGGAAACACTTTCTTCAATTTGCGGCGAGCTTGTGGTAATCAGCGTTTCTTCGGGGTTCGAAGGATCAACAAGGTCAATCTTATCCAGGATGGGGGCATTTGCCGCCGCAACCGGCTGGAAGCGGATAGTATGCACGCCTGCCGATAAGGTAAGGGGTACTGTTTTAACAACAGCTACTCCGGCCGGTGTTTCATAGCACCAGTTTCCTGATATGGCAAAGCTTATTGTGGTAGCCGGTTGATCATCAACAAATAACCTGATGGTACGGGCATCCTTAGAGAAGTAGGAAATATTGAGGTTATAGGTACCTGCGGTTGGTACATTGATATTATTAAACTGAATGGCATTTGTTCCGGTATTTCCCATGCCAGCCAGCGTTCCGTTTGAAGCAGAAGTACAACTGGATAAGGTAACGGTTCCGGTTAATTGTGCCAGTTCGGCTTCCAGGCTTACAATTGTTGGGCGGATTTCAATTTTATCAATAAAGGGAGCATCCACTCCATTTGGACGAAGCTCAATAACATTCTCTCCTGCCAATAAATTAACTGACATGAGCCAGGTTGCCGGTGTACCCGCTGCGAAACACCATGTTCCGGAACCCACCACCCGCTGAAGTGGAAGTTGGGTGCCATTTACAATTACCCTGAGGTTTCGTGGAGTACCGCCATTCATATATTGAATAGCAAGCTGATAAGTTCCGCTGTTTCCTGCAAGTATATTTTCAAAACGAACGCCGTTTGATGAAGGTATGCCCATGTTAACCTGCATCCCATTTGAAGAAGTAGCACAGTTTACAATTGCGGCTGTTCCAATAATAATCGCTTCTTCTGCCTCAAACGACTGCGGCCCGGTTGCAATAATCACATCCGGATCAATGGCCACAGGCGAATTACCGGCAGGCATCAATGCAACCCGATCAATTTTTACCCCGCCACTTGCATAGGCAATGGTAAATGTATGGGTGCCGGGTTCCAGGAAAAGATATTCCTGTTGGGTACCACCCTCAGTTGAGAGATCGTATCTTTTCCATCTCCACAGGTAACCGGGCTGGTGAAGATCATTCCAGGGATTGAAGCCGCCATCGTCTACTTTCAGCCACAACTTATTGGAAGTGGTTTCCAGGCCCTGCGTTTTGGCCCAGAACTGATATGCGCCGGCTGTAGTTACATCAACCGTAAAAGTTAACCAACCTGTTTCATCAGGTGCCGCTGCGGGCGAAGTGGCAGCGCCGCTTTCTGCAAATTGGCCACCTATTGCCTCATCATTGCTGCCGGTTGTCCAGGCAGAGCCTTTTGAGGCAGCTTCGCCTTCAGCGAAAATGGCTGACGGTTCTTCAATACCCCAGGTAAAGCTTTCCGGTGTGCAGCTCTCTGCCGGTAACAGAGGGGCTGTAAATTCATCACTGCCGGCTATCATGGCAATCTGATCAAATTGCACGATGTTGGTATTATTTGCAGGAATGATGAACGACAGTGTTACACGGTGTTTACCCGGTGTAAAGGTGTACAACCTTGGAATAGCGTGCCAGGTGAAATCTGCACTGCTGATGCCGGTGATGGTATCCTTACGTTCATGATCAATATGTATTATGGCTGTACCTCCTGTGCTTGTGTTCCTTGCACGAATCCATAACCTGAAATTGTTTTCTTCAACCACATCAATATCATAGTGTATTTGTTTGGCCAGCTCAGTTGCGCCTGCAAGGGCATTGTCGCCACGGATAAATTTGCCATTGGAAGCTAATTCATTGTCAATTATCCTCCATTTACTACCAGGGTTTTTGCCGCATTCAGCTTCAAATACAAATTGTTGTGTTTGCTTTACAACCAAAGGTTGATCCATTCCTTCCAGGTTGTTGGGGCAGGCATAGGTTGCTGCCGGGATTGATGGGGTAGAGGTATGCCCAAGATAGATATCACCGATGTTGGTGAGCGGGCCACTGTTTCCTGATTCAAAATAATTGGCATCCGGGTCTCCGTTTGAAGAGTTTGCCGCACTTGGCTGGAAATAGGCATATCGCTCAACATAAGGTAAACTTTCCAGGAAGGGCAAGGCCAATTCAAGGAATGCAGCATGTGTGGCATTTGGCCGGTTGGGGTTGGCATTAAATTCGGTAACCCAGATGGGAAGCTGGTATTCGTTATATACCTGGGTAAGGTAGGCCTTGAAGCGGTCGAATATAGCCTGGGCTGAAGCATTGGGTGAACCGGCAGGGTTGCTTCCCCAGTCGTACCAATGCACGGCCACAAAGTCGAAACGTACATCGCGTTCTTTGGCAATGCGCGCAAATTCCCTGAGCCAGGTGGTTGGTCCGTTTTCGCGCGGGGCGGGGGTGCCCAGCCTAAGCCCGGAACCCATCAACCTTTCATAATAAGCTACTGCTACCTCGGGCCGGCAAAGATTATTATACTGCCCTGATTCACCACTGCAATTGTCGCTTTCATTAAAACCAAGCAGGTGGGTTACCCTATCTTTCCCTATAATATCCTGTATGCCCGAAGGTGAGGTAGCGCCTGCACCCCAGGTCATTGGTACATATTCATTGTTGGGTTTGGAAGTTTCTGCCGCACTCCATGAGTAAAACCATCCTGCATCCAGCGGATTATCGGCAAAAAGGCCGCCGGTACCTTTTTTGGTTGACCAGTTCCAGGGCATCACCCTGATAAAACTTACATTTCCATTAAGTGAAAGAGGCAGATCTGTTATTTCAAGGTCAGCTTCTGGTGCAATGTAAACTTTGCTCTTCCCCGTTCCATTATTATTTACTGCAAAAGTTGCCATAAACCCTCTTTTCAGTTTGAAAGAGCGGATATTGTTATCCAAACCTCCGGGAATGGAGGACCCGCTATAAATGGTCTTAATGCCCACCTTTGCTGATGAACCGGCGTAACCTGCAGATGCATATACGGTAAGCGGCTTATAATCAGTTGGGTCCATACGTAAAACGGATCCCGCCTGGTAATATTGATTAATTAATTTTTGAGGTTCAGTATGCGGAAGTCTGGCACTTATTGGCCAGGTGGTTACCTGAAGACTGGCTAACTCAACAGGGTTTACCTGGGTAAAATATACAAACGAGTTATTATCGCGCAGGCTTATCTGCAGGTTTGGGTGAAGGGTTGGAGTAGTTACGCGCAGGGTGCTGCCTTCCTGCAGGTTTACAAAGCCCTGAACATCTGCCTCAAGTGTAACCCGGGCATTGTGAAGGGTTATCCCTTTTTCGGGGCAGCCAAATAGTAAAGGTACATTAATGGTTAAATCAACCCCTTCAATATAAAGGTTATGTAAAATAGTTTTTCCCGGATCAAGGGCACCTTCTGATGGAAAAGGGTCTGAATCGGGTAAATGGTCATTTTTACAAATGACAAATTTGGGTTGAATGTCGGGCAGGCAAATGGGGTCTCCCGGCTGACGGTTTGGGTTAGCTACCTTTCTAACAGCTATCCTCCAGTTGGTTTCGTCAAAAAAATCGGCGCTCGCTCCACCAACCCAGTAAAAATATCTGGCTGAAGTAATACAGGGATTATCCCTTGTTTGGGCGAATAATGCATCGGGGCAGAACCCCGAAATCACCAAAAGGCTCAAAAAAAGCCATTTGCGTTGTAATTTTTTTCTCATAGTTAAGCAATTTTTATGATTGTAAATCAGGAAGCAAATTAGGGTCAGGTTCCCGTGGACAGGCGGTGCAGAATAACCAACAAGCTTGTCAAAACGGTCGTTTTGTACCTTTTTTTCGGGAGAATAATTAATCTTGAACGATTTGACCCGCTGCTGACCATTTCAACCTTTTTTAAATCACACTGGAAGAATAATTTGCCGTCTGATTGCTAATTGAGGTTTCGGATGAAGTTTGAAATTCGATGGTCTCTAAAACTTTTGAAAAGTCATGATGAATAAAAGCACAGAAAATCCCTGTTCAAGGGCAGGTAAGAATGGTATGATGTGGATGATAAACCTGCTTTTGCTGGTAACTTTTTTTGGACAAAGCTGTACGCCTGCACCTGAAAAATCGCCCAAACCCAATATTGTAATCTTTTATGTAGACGACCTTGGATATGGTGATTTGGGCTGCTATGGCGGAGAAACGGTAAAAACGCCCTTTCTCGACAGTTTCAGCAAAACAGGCATTCTTTTTACCGATGCCCACAGCGTGGCTGCCACCTGTACCCCTTCGCGCTACTCTATGCTTACCGGTGAGCATGCCTTCCGCCATAATGCCGCTATTTTACCGGGCGATGCACCCCTGATTATTCCGGAAGACAAACCAACACTGCCTGACATGCTGAAAAAGGCGGGATATACCACCGGCGTAGTAGGCAAATGGCATTTGGGACTGGGCAACGGAAATGTGGACTGGAACGGTACGGTTAAACCCGGCCCACTTGAAATTGGGTTTGATTACAGCTTTTTATTGCCATCAACAGGCGACCGGGTTCCTTCGATTTATCTTGAAAATCAACAAGTTGTAAATGCCGATGCGAATGACCCCATTATGGTAAGCTATTCCAAAAAGCTGGAGGGATATCCTAATGGCTTAGACAGCCCACAATTGCTTCGTCAAAAGGCCGACACGCAGCATTCCAACACCATTGTAAATGGAATCAGCAGAATTGGATACATGTCCGGCGGAAAGAAAGCGCTATGGAGAGATGAAGATTTTCCAACTGTTTTTTCAGAAAAAGCCAATGAGTTTATCAGCAAAAACAGCGAAAAGCCTTTTTTCCTGTATTTCTCCTTTCATGATATACATGTGCCAAGGGTGCCAAACGAGCAGTTTGCGGGAAAATCGCCCATGGGGCCAAGGGGTGATGCGATTATGCAGATGGACTGGACCACAAAACAGGTGGTTGCACACCTGGAAAAGCTGAACCTGCTTGAAAATACGATTATTATTTTTACCAGTGATAACGGGCCGGTGTTGAACGATGGCTATGAAGACCTTGCAGACCAGCTTGTTGGCTCGCATAAGCCAGCCGGACCCTACCGGGGCGGCAAGTACAGCGCCTTTGAAGCCGGCACAAGGGTGCCCATGATTGTAGCCTGGCCGGGAACCATAAAACCCCAAACATCAGACGCCCTGGTCAGTCAGATTGACTTTTACCGCTCATTTGCTTCATTATTGGGCGTTAATCTGGGCGAATCGGAAGCAATAGACAGTGAAGATCATCTTGGTGCGCTCACAGGAAAAAGTACAAAAGCGCGGGAATGGATGCTCGAAGAATCCTATTCGTTTTCTGCCCGGCAGGGCAACTGGAAGTATATTGCCCCGATTCCGGAGAATAAAAAGGTACCTGCATTTATGGCAAATAAAGGTGTAGAAAGCGGTGTAGGCAGAATCCATCAGTTATATGATCTTTCTAAGGATCCGGGAGAAAAACAGAATCTTGCCGATAGTATGCCCGAACTTGTTCAAAAAATGCAGGAATATGTAAAAGGTGTCGTGAATAAACAAAATGCCGGAGCTACAGTTAATGTTTCCGGAAATTGATTTGCCATTTTTGATGCTGTTTTTAATCTACATTGCCGGCCAGGGGGGAAAAGCGTAGAGAAATGCGACGATTGCTTTGTTATATTGTAACGGTATGTTCCGGATTATTTCCGGCATCTCACAACTTGCTTGCACAGGAGGAATTCTCCATTGATCTGCTGGATGTGCGAAAGGGTTTGTTGAGTAATTTTGTTACCAAAACCATTAGTGACGATAAGCAATTTAAGTACTTTGCTACCGAAGGAGGCATTTCGAGGTTCGATGGTTATGGATTTAAGCATTACAGGCCTTCCCCTGGGGCAGAGGGGCTGGTGAATGAAAATATTGAAACGCTCTATTACTCAAAAGCAGGCTATATCTGGATAGGCACCAAAACCGGTGGTTTAAGCAGGCTGAATGTAAAAACACAGGAACTGGAAAACTGGAACCTTGTTTTCAAAGGATTTTCCAACAAACCGTTACGTATTGTTTCGCTTACTGAGGATAACAGGGGAAATGTATGGGCAGGCACCTGGAACATGGGTTGCTTTAAGGTAGATACCAAAGCCCGCAAAGTGGTTGAGCATTTTCCCTCGGTACGGCCCATTTATAACATGATTTGCGATACAAAGGGAACTGTTTGGTTTACCGATGGCAGGGCGCTTTGTGCTTATAAAAATGAAGATGGGTCGCTGCAACGGTTTAACCAGTCTTTTTATGTGTACAGCGTTTGTGAAGATACTGCACGTAGGCGGATTTGGGCGGCGGGTAATATTGAAACAGATGCTGCCAAACTGGCTTACCTTGACCAGAATGAAGGTACCATTACCGAAGTGCCCTTCAATTTAAAGGCCCGTTTTGTGGCATCATTGGCCATTGATAAGAAAATGAGGATCTGGTTAGGAAGCTGGGGTAATGGTTTATATGTAAGCGACCCATCGGTCAGTACTTTTCAAAAAATAAATACCTCCGGATTTACAGGTAATATTCGCAACACAAACCACAATGGTATTACCAATATATATATAGATGATAATGGTATTGCCTGGCTTTCCACTTCCTACGGCGGGGTTTTAATTCTTTATCCCAACAAGGGGTTCAGAAACATTGCCAATAATCAGGATTCGGACCTGAAGGACTATAATGTAACAGCTATTGGGGGGGATCAGGATAATCGGCTGCTTGCCGGCAGTATTTCAAATGGCTTGTACGAAGTGGGCGATCCATTAAAACCCCTGTTTACCCGGAAAGATTTTGGGCCATCCACCCGTATCAACCGGATTTATAGTAATAATGGCCGTTTTTTTCTGGCTACCAACAATGGGCTTTTCATTTTTAACCAGTCATTGCATAGCCAGCCAAGGCAATATTTTCCTTCAGAAAAAATTACATCCGTGATGCTATCTTCTGCCAGTGAGCTTTGGGTGGGCACGCAACAGCATGGACTGCAAAAAATGAAATTTGAGGCGCTGCCCGACACTGCCAACATGATCTCTTTTACCGAATATGCCCGTGCCCCCCTTCAAATTGAAAACGATCGTATTAACCGGATTGTTGAAGATAACAGGGGCAATTTGTGGGTAGCAACGCATGCCGGCATCAATTTATGGGATGCAAAAACACGGCAATTTTTTTCCCATAAGCAACTTTTTGGCGACAAATTACCCGGCATTATTGTACATGACCTGCTGGTAACAGGCAAAAACATGTACCTGGCTACTCCTAACGGACTTTTTAAAATTGCCATCAATTTGACGGGCAAGGATAAGCCTGTACTGGAAGTGGTGCAACATTTTACAGAAGATAAGGCGCTTGTTAATCAATTTATTTGCGCTTTGCAGGAAGACCGGAACGGTAATATCTGGTTTTCATCCATTACAGGAATTTCCAAATTAAATACCCATACCGGAATTTTGCATCATTTTGGCAAACAGGATGGGGTGCAGGTGAATGCTTTTCATATTACCTCCTCTTACAGCGATAGCCAGGGGAAACTCTATTTTGGCGGCGATAACGGGCTCGTGTTTTTTAACCCCGAGGCGGTAATTGCCAATTATCAAAAACCAACCCTTGTAATAACGGGGCTTAACATCAATAATCAGCCGGTTGATGTAAATCTGCTGAATAAGGGAGATCAGATTCTTTCGCAGGCAATTCAGTATACCAACGACCTCGGGCTAAATTATAAGTATAATGATATAGCAGTAATATTTGCCGCCAATGATTTTTTGGGTACGGAAAATATCAGTTATGCTTACAAACTCTACCCCAACGATAAAGACTGGATATTGCTGAAAGAAAAAAACGAACTGAGTTTTACCGGTTTGAAGCCAGGTACCTACGAATTGTATCTGCGGGCTAACAGAAACAACCAGGGATGGGGAAATCCAACAGAAATTACTTTGCGCATTGCTTATCCCCCCTGGCTTTCATGGTATGCCTGGATAATTTATGCACTATTGGGCATTGGCATTGTGGTGGCCATCAGAAAATTCAGGTTGCGGCAGGAAAAGCTGAAAATGGAATTGCAAAGGGTGCAGTTTGAAAAAGAAAAGGAACACGAAATCAATGAGGCTAAAATTAATTTTTTCACCAATATCTCCCATGAGTTCAGGACGCCCCTTACCCTGATAATGAGTCCCTGTACTGAATTGTTGGCCGACAATAACCTCAACTCTCCCGAATTACAAAAGGTTGCACTGGTAAAGTCGAATGCGCAAAAACTGCTCCGTTTAATTAATCAGTTGCTCGACTTCCGCAAATCGGAACACGGGCTTTTATCCCTGCGAACCCAGGAAGAGGATATGAAAAAATTAGTTGGCGGGCTGCTGAATGATTTTGCCCCGGCTGCACGTGCAAAAAATATATCGCTCACACTTGAAACAGAACTGGATGAAATGCCGGTAGATATTGACAGGGCACAAATGGAAATGGCCATCAATAACCTGATTAGTAACGCAATTAAGTTTACCCCTGCAAATGGAAAGGTGGTTACAGGGCTTTACTCAGATGACAAATCATTCATACTTCAGGTGCGCGATAATGGCATTGGCATTGATGCAGCGCATCTTGAAAAGGTATTTAACCGTTTTTACCAGGTACCCTCCACCGGGGGGCAGTTGGGTGGAAGTGGTATTGGGCTGGCCTTCGCCAAAAATATAATTGAATTGCATAACGGAACAATTTCAGTTGAAAGTGAGGTGGGCAAGGGAGCAACCTTTACCATTAAAATACCCGTAAGGCAATCTTCGTCTGTAGCATTGGACCCTTCAACGGGCAGCCTTGAACCGGATGAGGGGCCATTGGCTATTCAGCAGCTTGCTGCAACAGCAGGTGTGCAATCCTTTAAGCCAACCATACTGGTGGTAGATGATAATGATGATATAAGGGTTTACCTGGCCGGGCTTTTGCAGGATGAATTTGAGGTACTGGAAGCTGAGAATGGTTCAGCAGGCCACAAAATAGCCCTGGAAGCTATGCCTGATTTAATTATCAGCGATGTAATGATGCCCCAAATGAATGGTATAGACCTCTGTAAGGAACTGAAGAACAATATGGCAACATCGCATATCCCTGTCATTTTGCTTACGGCGCGGGCTTCTGAGGCATATGAACTGAATGGATTGCAAACCGGGGCCGATGACTATATCACCAAGCCATTTAATCCGCTGATTGTTCAAATGAGGGTGCGAAACATCCTTGAAAACAGGAAGAAGTTAAAGGCATTTTATTTGAAAAAGGTTCGGTTTGAGCCTGAATCGGAGGGTGAAATAGCTGAGAACCTGGATGAAATTTTCTTAAAAAAAGCCATTGACCTGGTGAATACAAATCTTCAGAACGAGCATCTCGGTATTGAAATGATGGTAGATCACCTTTTTATGAGTCAGAGTACCCTCTTCAGGAAAATTAAATCATTAACCGGACTGTCCCTTACGGGCTTTATCCGGGCACTTCGTATTAAAAAAGCAGCCCAGCTTATTCTTCATTCAAATATGAAAATGAGCGATGTGGCATTTGAGGTTGGGTTTAACGATTACAAATATTTCAAAAAGTCATTTCAACAGCAGTTTGGTTGTCTTCCATCTGAATACCGCGAAAAAAACACGGAAAGCCAGCCTGGTTAACCCATTTTGACCGATTAAGCCACCTGTTTGGCAGGATTGGCCCCCACACCTTGCAACATTTATAATCACTTTTGACAACAGGAAAGCGCCCGGGGGCGAACCTGTTTTTTAATTCACTAAAACATTGCTTGTTTATGAAGAACAATTTATTAACCAGACTTTGTGCCGTTAGCTTTTTTTTGCTATGCGTCACCCTGCTTGCCAATGCGCAGGAAGACCGGCGCATTACCGGCACCATCGTTTCTGCGGTGGATGGAAAGCCGGTTGAGGCCGCTACCATCATGATTTTACCCGGAAGCAGAAGCGTACTATCTGATGCAGATGGTAAATTCTCATTTCCACTCGAGGATGCAAAATCCATTAAGGTCACCTATGTTGGTTTTGCATCAAAAGAAATGGCAATTGGTGCGGAAAACAACCTCAGCATAAGCCTTGAATCTGCAACAGGCACCATGGAGGATGTAGTGGTTGTAGGCTATAGCTCGCAGAAGAAAGTAAACCTGACCGGTGCCGTTCAAACCGTACGTTTTGGAGATGCTGTAAACCAGCCGGTTACCAATTCGGCACAGTTAATGTATGGCAAGTTTTCGGGCGTACAGATAACGCAGGGCAGTGGTCTTCCGGGTAGTGATAACTCTTCTATTTTAATAAGAGGCCAGGGAACCTTTGGTAATTCTACACCTCTTGTGGTTATTGATAATATTCAATATAATGGATTAACGGAATTTAATAATCTGTCTCCAACCGATATTGAGACCATAACTGTACTCAAAGATGCATCAGCCTCCGCTATTTACGGTGCAAGGGGTGCCAATGGTGTGGTATTGGTTACCACTAAAAAGGGTAAAAAGGGGAAAGTGACTATGGATTATAACAATTACTTTGGTTTACAGCGGGTTACCGTAGTGCCGGAATATTTAAATGGTTTAGATTATGCAACACTTTTTAATGAAAAGCTCCGGAATACTACCCCTACAAATCCGGTTGAGCGTTACAGACCGAGTGACATTGAAGCCATTAAAAACGGGACTGCCCCCGATAGATATGCCAATACCAATTGGGCCGACGAGATTTTGCGCGATGCACCCATTCAGCAGCACTACCTTTCTTTTTCCGGCGGAAGTGATAACACCAGTTTCAGGGTTTCGGCAGGTTATTTAAGCCAGGATGCCATTGTGGAGGGTAAATTTAAAAATAAGCGGTATTCGCTTGGTGTTAATATAAATACCAAAGCCACCAAGTGGCTTGCTGTTGACTTTAATTCCAATACATTTTGGGCTCGGTTTACAGGCCCTGTGGGTGGGCCGGGTGCCATCACAGGCGAAACGGGCATTATTAATCAATTTCAACGTTCTCAGCCTACGGTTCCTGCTTATTATCCAAACGGTAACTATGGTTTTGCGGATGGTGCTTACCTGTATCCTACCCAGGCCTCTTTACGCATCAATAACCCACTGTGGAGGGGGCAGTATGGTGATTATGAAAATGACAATATAAATACCAGTAACCGCTTTGCTGCAACGGTTACCTTTTTAAAGGATTTTAGTTTTGAAATCAGTGGTTCTGCCAATATTAATACCAACAATACTTCCAGTTTTTCGCCAACCCGAACTGATTTGGATTGGGAAGACCGGGTGATATTGCAGGACAACCTGAATACGCTTACAAACAGCTACAGCATTTTCTATCGGCTGCAGAATGAAAATATTCTCAGGTACCAGAAGACATTCGGCGATCATAAGGTTAGTGCTCTGGCAGGTTACTCGGCCATTTACGACAAAAATGATGGCTTCAACGGTTCGTTGCAGGGATTTCCATCGGATGCATTGCAGGAGTTTAATGCCGGTGGGGTGGTAAACCCTGCTGTAAATGGAGCTGCCGATGAAGTATCGCTTCAATCATTCTTTGGCAGGGTAAATTATAATTTCAAAGAAAAATACCTGTTTGAGGCAAATATTCGCCGGGATGGTTCATCAAGATTTGGTGCCGATAACCGTTATGGTACCTTCCCCTCTTTTTCAGCAGGCTGGAATGTGGACCGGGAAAATTTTATGCAGAACATTAAAGTAATCAGCAGCCTGAAATTAAGGGGAAGCTGGGGGTTAAGTGGTAATGACCGCATTGCTAACTACCTTTATAACCAGAACTTAGGCAGTAATAATATAGATTATACAGTAGGAAATGATTTAGTGATAGGTGGTGTTGCGCTTACCGTTCTGGCCAATCCGGATGTGAAATGGGAGGAAACTGAGCAATTTGACATCGGGATGGATTTGGGTTTGTTCAATAACAAATTGTACATTAATGCAGATTATTTCCGCAGGAATAGTTCAGATATTCTCTATGGTAATTTTCCGCTGCCAAGTACACTTGGGGTAAGCAGCCTTGCTGCGCGCAACGCTGCAAGTATGATTAATGAAGGTGTGGAAGCAAATGTGGCTTACCGGACAAATTTTGGCAAGGTTAAAATGACGCTTTCGGGCAACGTAACCTGGATGGCAGATAATGAAGTAACCGATCTTGGGCCAAGTGCAACAGAAACCATTGGGGGTAATACCATTATACGTATTGGGCAACCATTGAATGCCTATTACGGATACCGAAAAATTGGTATATTCCAGACCGCAGAAGAAGTAACTGCCGCCCCTAAGCAATTTGGTTCAACTATTACAAAACCGGGAGACATCCGGTATGCTGATATTTCTGGTCCAAATAAAGCGCCCGATGGCATTATTGATGCCAATGACCGTGTGGTGATAGGCAATCCTTATCCGAGGTGGATGTATGGTTTTACTGCCGGATTTGAATACAGCGGCTTCGACCTGAACGCCATTTTTCAGGGGGTAAACAAATTGGATCGTATTTTGAACTCAAATGGCCAAACTCCCCTGGAAGGTGATCGTAACAATGCATTGGCTTACTGGATTAACCGTTGGACACCCGATAAGCCTTCTGCAACACTTCCACGGGTAGGTGGTGTAAACAATGCTCAGTTCTCCGATTTTTATGTAGAAGATGTATCTTATTTAAGGCTGCGGAATATTGAATTGGGCTACAGTCTTCCAATGGATATCAGTAAAAAAGCCGGCATTCAAAAGCTGCGCATATTCGTAAGCGGACAAAACCTGTTAACGTTCACCAAACTGGAGAATTTCGATCCTGAAAGGGCATCGGGTGGTTCCACTGATCAATTAACCCCTTTATATAAAGTACTTACAACCGGTATTAACCTCAAATTTTAAAATATGCAAAAGAAACATATTTATATAGCGCTTACTTTCATTATTAGCTTTGGCGGTGGATGCAGCAAAGATTTCCTGCAGAAAGATTCGCTCACGCAATTAGCGGAGGGCAGTTTTTGGAAGACAGAAAAAGACGCTCAACTTGGCATTAATGGTGTTTATGATGCATTGCAGGACAGGGCTTTGTACAGTGGCTCGCTCAACAGTGCCGCCGGGCTTCCTATGTATGATGGCCTTAGTGACAATACTTTTAATAACTGGACCTGGGAAGGTCCCGGAGATTATATACAAGGAAGGATTAATCCTTCCAGTTACCAGTTTGAAGGGCTTTGGGTTGCAAGCTACAGGGGTATTGCACGTGCAAACCTGGCATTGGATAAAATAGCATCCATTCCCGATGAGAATATTTCGGCAGCCAAAAGGGCAAGTTTTATAGCCCAGGCTAAATTTCTGAGGGCATTGTTGTATATGAACCTTGCTGTTTACTATGAAGATGTACCCTTAATCCTGGAGCCACAAACCCTTGAAGAAGCATTTGTGCCCAAAAACAGTTTTAATGAGGTAAAAGATGCGGTAATTAAGGATTTAACAGAGGCCGCAGTTGACTTGCCTGCATCTTATCCTGCCGCAGATTATGGCTATGCCACCAAAGGTGCTGCGCTTGGTTTGCTGGCACGTATGCATCTGTACACTAAAAACTATGCCGGTGTAATAGCTGCCACCGACCAGATGTTGCCCTTGGGCTACAGTGTTACCGGAAGTTTTGGTACATTGTTTACCCCGGCCGGTGAAGTAAATAAGGATATTGTTTTTTCAGTACGGTTTACGCTGACCCAGTCAAACAATGGCGAATTATTTTCCGGAACATATGAAGGTTCTCCAAAAATTGATATGGTTCCTTTGAAAAACCTGGTTCGCGATTTTTATTGTACCGATGGTAAACCCATTACTTCTTCGCCGCTTTACGATCCGGCCAAGGAAAATTTAAACCGGGATCCACGTTTAACATCATCCGTTTATTTTACAGGCGATATTTTTATGGTCCACCTGAACAGGGCGTTTACGGGTAATACCCCAACCAAGTATGGGCAGAAAAAGTATATCCGCAACGCACCTTCATCTACAGGCATAGGTGTAGCTTCTCCTGGCGGGCAGGATTTTTATGTAGTTCGTTATGCCGATGTGTTGCTGATGCGCGCCGAAGCGCTTGCAGAATTAGGCAGGCAGGCCGAAGCCTATCCTTTGGTGAACCAGGTAAGGGCAAGGGTAAATATGCCAACGGTTGAAAATGCTGAAGGCGCCGGATTGACCAAAGAGAAAATGATTGAAGTAATCAGGCACGAGCGCAGGGTGGAGTTGGCTTTTGAAGGCTTACGCTTTTTTGACCTGAAAAGGTGGGGGCAAATGCCTAATGCCTTCCAGCGGATTATTGCTGATGCTACGCCTGGTTATACACCTGTTTACCTTCAGCGTAAGTCTGAGACATTACCTATCCCGCAGAGGGAATTGGATGTGAACAAAAGCCTTGAGCAACATCCGGCCTGGAAATAAGGGCATTAAACCGCCGCTTTTTTCAAAAATTTATATTCCGGGTTCAATAATGGCAAACATGAAAGCAAGCAATAGTTGGTATAGTTGGATGGTGTGTTTAGGTCTCCTGCTGGTTTCAGCAGGAGGCTTTTGCCAAAAAAAAGCCCCGAATATTATTATCATTCTTACAGATGATCAGGGGTATGGTGATGTAGGCTTTAATGGCAGCACGGAAATACCTACACCGGGCATTGACCGCATTGCAAACAATGGGGTTGTTTGTACCAACGCTTATGTTTCGTTTGCTGTTTGCGGCCCTAGCCGGGCCGGGCTGATTACCGGCAGGTACCAGGATCGTTTTGGTTTTTCAAGAAATCCGCTGCTTGCGCCAAAAGACAGTACAATGGGGTTGCCGCAGGGGGAAGAAACCATGGCTGCCCTGCTTAAAAGAGCCGGATATAAAACAGGTGTTTTAGGTAAGTGGCATCTCGGTACCCATCCATCGCAGCATCCCAATCAAAAAGGGTTTGATGAGTTCTATGGTTTCCTTGAAGGGGGGCATCGCTATTTTCCTTCGGAGTGGGATCTGAATGATATTTTGGACGCAAGAACACAGTATGACGGTTACCGTACGAAAATGGTTAGAAACAACAAGGTGGCAGAGGAAACCGAATACCTCACCGATGCACTCAGCCGCGAAGCAGTTGATTTTGTAAAGCGAAACAGCAAGCAGCCTTTCTTTCTTTACCTGGCGTACAACGCACCACATGCACCTATGCAGGCTACCGAAAAATACCTTTCAAGGTTTCAGAATATAGCCGATGATAAGCGCAGAACTTACGCGGCAATGGTAAGCGCTGTGGATGATGGGGTCAATAATTTACTGAATACGCTTGAGCAATTGAACATTGATAAAAATACCATCGTATTTTTTCTTTCTGATAACGGCGGTCCTACCAAAGACAATGCATCTTCCAATAAACCGCTCCGCGGGTTTAAGGGTGATTTTTATGACGGAGGTATCCGCGTTCCTTTTGCCGTGCAATGGAAAGGGGTTATACCCGCAGGAACAAAATACAATCAACCGGTAATATCGCTCGATATTTTTGGCACGATGGCTGCATTGAATAACCTCAAGCCCAAAAATGAAATTGATGGCGTAAACATCATTCCTTTCCTTACCGGTAAAAATACCGGACTGCCACACGATGCACTGTTTTGGCGGGGTTCAAACAGTGATAAGTGGGCGGTAAGAACTCCGGAAGATAAACTTGTATTGCTTCCTGAAAAGACTGAACGATACGCTATTGGCGAGGATATTTCAGAAAAGAATAACCTTCATACAGCAAGCCCGGAAAAAACAATTCAGCTGCAGGCTTTGCTGGATAAATGGAAAAAACTGTTGGTGCCGCCGGCTTTTCTTGGTTTAATGGAAGATAAAAAATACACCGAGTTGCATCCTGATCGTTTTCCGCCAAACAAGTAGGAACAATCTGAAGTCAACGATGTAAAACCACTCCTGAAAAGTGTATAACCGGTTTTATTTTATTACCACGTCAAGCCTTGTAAAAGAACCATTACAGTGGAAGATAAGAGAAGGGATAAAAATTATTTGGTGAGGAACCTTCCTTTGTTTCCTGTTAAATGCCGGTTAAATTAAACTTTCGATATTAATTGTTTACATTATGTAAACTTCAGAATGAACCGTGCAGGCATTGTATGCTAATATTGAAAACAGCTAACTTAACAAAGCAATGAAAATTAAAGGAATGCGTTGGTGGATTGTTGTTTTGTTATTTGTTGCCGCTGTTTTGAATTATGTAGACCGGCAAACATTATCCGCACTGGCGCCAACCATACAACAGGACCTTGAAATGGATGATCAGCAATATGCCAATGTCATCAATATTTTTTTAATTGCCTACACCTTTGCCTATCTCATTTCGGGTCGTATTGCTGATAAAATTGGTACCCGTACAAGTTTATTTGTTTTTGTAATATGGTGGTCTGTTGCAAATATGCTTACGGCTGCGGCAAGGGGCGTAACCTCATTGGGTGTTTACAGGTTTGCATTAGGGTTGGGGGAAGCGGGTATATGGCCTGCTGCTTCAAAAGCGGTATCCGAATGGTTTCCTGCAAAAGAACGGGCTTTGGCAATAGGTATTTATACAATGGGCGCTACCATTGGCGCAACCATTGCACCCTATATTGTAATTCCGCTGGCAACACATACCTACACCGAAACAATGCCTGGTATTGCTAATTGGCTGGGAAATGGAACCGGCTGGCGGTTGGCTTTTATTTTAACCGGATTGGCAGGGTTGGTTTGGCTTATTCCCTGGATGATTATATACCGTCGTCCTGAGAAAAGTAAACTCATCACCTCTGCTGAATTAGCCATGCTGGAGACCTCTTCGTCGGCAGAAAACCCCGCCGATTCCGAAAAAAGCAACGCATGGTCCTGGAAACAGGTGCTGTTGTTTCGTGGTACCTGGTTACTATTAATTGGCAGATTAATTACTGATCCTGTTTGGTATTTCTATCAATTTTGGTTTCCTAAATATTTAAGTTCCGACAGAAACCTATCCCAGGAGCAATTAAAAATAACCTGGATTATTTATGCTGCTGCAGGTGTGGGTAGTTTATTGGGAGGCTGGTTATCCGGCAGAATAATAAAAAAAGGAGCTACACCTGTCGCCAGTCGCATGTGGGTAATGCTTGGTTGTGCATGCATGATGCCTTTAGCGCCCTTTATAGCCTCTTCAACGGGTTTAAATGTTTCATTAACCCTTGCCGTGTTTACTGTGCTTGCATCATTGGCCTGGCTTATTAATATCAGTTCATTAGTGGTAGATGTAGTGCCCAAACACTCATTAGGAACGGTGTTTAGTGTAGTGGCAGCCGGCAGTACTTTGGGAGGTATTATTATGAATATGATTGTGGCATCCATGGTTACAGGCCCATCCAGCAAGCCCGCCGGGTTTTTGGATCGCGGGCTTCATGCCTTTCTTGATCCTTTGCTGAATGTAGTTCAGGGTGAGGGTTATGGGCAATGGTTTTTAATAATGGCATTTTTGCATCCTGCAGGTTGGCTTTTACTAAAATTTGGAGGTATAAATCGTCTTTCGGCTGTAAAAAATCGCGTGTTAAATTCATAAAAGTTCAAACAACATGGTAAGACTTACTATTTCATTTATATTATGCTTTGTGTTTAAGGCCTCCTGCTTTTCCCAAACGCAAATGCCTTCATTTTTTAGCGATAGCATGGTGCTGCAACAGCAAACTGAAGCCGTTATTTGGGGTACTGATAAACCGAAAATGAACATTGTAGTGAATGGGAGCTGGGGCAAAAGCAGCAGTACCAAAACAGACGAAACCGGAAAGTGGCGGCTTACATTGCAAACTCCTTCAGCCGGCGGTCCTTATACCGTAAAAATTAAAGGAAGCGAAACCATAACATTGAATCATGTACTCATCGGAGAAGTATGGTTGTGCTCTGGTCAGTCAAATATGGAGATGCCGGTAAAGGGTTATGCCAACCAGCCTGTTATGGGGAGCAATGAAACTGTTCTACATTCTGCCAATGCCAATATCAGGGTGTACACTTCGGCAAGAGTAATCAGCAGAACCCCGGCTAATGATATTAAAGGAAACTGGAAGTATGCTTCTCCGGCAAATACCGGAAACTTTAGCGCTGCCGCCTACTATTTTGCAAAAAAAATGAATGCTGTATTGGGAGTACCCGTCGGGTTAATTGTAAATGCATGGGGTGGATCAAGTGTGGAAAGCTGGATGGACAGCAGCACTTTAGCTACTTTTGGAAAGGTAGTCATTCCTGAGAAAATAATTTATACCGAAGCTAATAAAACACCCACTGCCTTGTACAATACCATGTTGCATCCTTATATAGGGTTTACTATAAAAGGCGTAATTTGGTATCAGGGAGAAGGCAACAGAAGAAACCCTGAAGAATATCAATCGCTTTTTTCATCCATGATTCATGCATGGAGAAACCAATGGCAACAAGGAAATTTTCCATTCTATTTTGTACAAATAGCTCCGCATGGAGGGAACATTAACCTGACCGGTGCTTTGGTAAGGGAAGCACAATTGAAAACCATGCAGACAGTTGAAAAAACGGGGATGGTTGTTACCCTGGACATTGGCGAGCAAAATGTTATTCATCCGGCACAAAAAGAATTGGTTGGAAACAGATTGGCTTACTGGGCCCTGGCAAAAGATTACAATATAACGGGTATTGCCTTTAGTGGCCCGGTTTACCAGCGTATGGAAAAGACCAAAGGAGATAGCCTGATTGTATCATTTGATTATGCCGAATTGGGATTAACCACTTTTGGTAAGCCTTTAACTGAATTTGAAATTGCAGGAGAAGACAAATTTTTTTATCCGGCTCAGGCCATTTTTACAAAAGACAAAAGAACTTCTATTACTGTATGGAGTGATCGTGTTAAAAACCCGGTTAGTGTAAGATATGGTTTTAAAAACTGGGTGGTGGGATGTTTGTATAATACACAGGGCTTGCCGGCTTCATCGTTTAGAACAGATAACTGGTGAATTTATTTTATAATACCTGTAATCATTAAATATGATAAAAATTTTAATATTTTTTTTAGCATTATTTGTTCAAGCGGCGGGTTTTACACAAGGTATTGTACCGGCTGCTTCGCCTGATATTACCCAGCAAATGTTAATAAACAGGGGCTATGGCATGTTTATACACTATGGGGTAAATACATTTGCCGATGTTGAATGGTCGGATGGCAGCATACCTGCTGAAAAATTTAATCCTGAAAATCTTGATTGTGATCAGTGGATAAAAGTGGCCCGGGATGCGGGATTCAGATATGTACTTTTAACCACCAAACACCATGATGGATTTTGCCTTTGGGACAGTAAATATACTACCTATGATGTGGGGTCTGCCCCTGTTAAAACTGATATTGTGGCTGAAGTTGCCAAAGCATGCAAAAAGTACGGGCTATCATTTGCTGTTTATTATTCACTTTGGGACAGACGAGAGCCATCCTATAAAGATAAAAACCCAGAACCTTATATAGATTTTATGCTCAACCAACTGACCGAACTGTTTACAAATTATGGGCCTGTTTGTGAGCTTTGGCTGGATGGTGGATGGGATAGAAAACCACAAAACTGGGGCCTGGAAAGAATATATGGATTAGTTAAGAAATATCAGCCCAATTGTGCCGTAACCGTAAACCATACCATTGCAACTGAAGAAGGGTCCAAAAACAAAGTTCTACCCGATTCTATGACAGTTGATAACAAGTATTTCTTTCAATACTTTCCGGTGGATTTTAGAATCTGGGATCCTAAAATAGCCAGCAAATTCGATAAAAAGCAATACCTGCACAAGGGCAAATCCTATTATATGCCATTTGAACATACCATTTGCCTGGGTAAGCAATGGAACTGGTTTCAGAAATCAAAACCAATGCCCATTCGCAGCCTTGATGAACTGGAGGAATTGTTTTATTGGTGTACTGAAAATAATAACACCCTGATAGTGGATGTACCTCCCGGCCCCGAAGGTAATATAAGAGAACATGAGGCAAACACCGTAATAGCACTGGCAAAAAGAACAGGCATAAAGAAAAATAGTCCCCTGCCCAAAAATGGCCGGTTTATTTCCTTATCAAATCCGGCAACGGCAACTACTGTATTTGAAAACAACACCCATCTTTATGGAGCAAACCTGGCTGTAGATGGCAGGATGCAAACCCGCTGGGCTGCCAATGATACGCTTGCCGAACTTATTATTGATTTAAACCCCTCGGACAAGTTTAATAAGATAAGCATATTCGAATACCAGGATTCGAAGCAGATTAGTGCAACAGATTTCTTTTCAAATAGAAGAGTCAACCGAATTCAATCATACCAAATAGATATTCTGAAAAACAATAAGTGGATGACCATTTTTTCAGATGATCAGTCAATGGATGATTGTAAAGTAATTCACTTTCCTGTTTTTTATAGTTCGCAAAAAATCAGACTGAAAATTCTTAAAGCAAGTGCTCCGGCTTCTGTTTGGGAATTTAATGTTATTCATTTAGATAAAGCAGATTGAAAAATTTAGGTTGAATTCATGTAAATCCTATAACTTAATCATAGAATCAATGATATGAAAAGAATTATTATGATTTGCGTTTTGATATCCTGTTCATTATTGTTACAGGCCCAAAAGCGGATTGGCTTTTACCCTGGAAAGGTTTGGCCCGATAACAACGGAGTACACATTAATGCGCATGGTGGTGGTATTTTATTTTATAACGATACCTATTATTGGTTTGGAGAACATAAAACCGGAGGCAAAGAAGGTAACCTCGCAAATGTGGGTGTACATGTATATTCGTCAAACAACCTGGGAGATTGGAAGGATGAAGGAATAGCCTTGTCCATTAGTGAAGATTCGACTAATTTATTGGTAAAGGGCTGCATCATTGAGCGGCCGAAGGTGATATATAATGCGAAGACAAAGAAATTTGTGATGTGGTTTCATCACGAGCTTAAAGGGCAAGGGTACAAAGCAGCCTTAACCGGACTTGCTATTAGTGATAAAGTGACAGGACCCTATACCTACTTAAAAAGTGTAAATCCTAACGCAGGTTTATGGCCTGAAAATTTTCCCGGGGAATATAAAAAAAGGGATCAGGAACCAAGCCTTGAGGGTATTGGCCTGCAAAAGCCAGAAGGACAACTAATCGTTCGTGAAGGTTACTTTGTTAGAAGGGATTTTACCAGAGGCCAAATGGCCCGCGATATGACTTTGTTTGTGGATGATGATGGAAAGGCTTATCACATTCATTCATCTGAAAACAATCAAACCTTGCATATTGCCGAGTTGACAGAAGATTATCAGGGCTTTTCCGGAAAATATACAAGGGTGCTGGCTGGTAAAGCCAATGAAGCTCCTGCCATTTTTAAAAGAGAAGGAAAGTACTACCTGATTACTTCTGGCACCACTGGCTGGAAACCTAACCCCGCCCGGTTAGCTGTTGCAGATCATCCATTTGGCCCATGGCAGGAGCTTGGTGATCCGAGCAGGGGTACCGAAGACCAGGTGAAAACAACGTTTTGGTCGCAGAGTACTTATATTCTTCCTGTTGCCGGAAAAAAGAACGCCTACATTTATATGGGCGATCGCTGGACACCGGAGAACGCCATTGACGGAAGATACGTTTGGCTGCCCATTCAGTTTGAAGATGACAAGCCTGTTCTTCGTTGGTATGATCAGTGGGATTTGAGTGTGTTTGATAAAATTCCAAAATTGCCTGCTAGCACCAAATAATACAAAACGGGTTTAAACCGATATTTTCATTTCTACAAACAATTCACACATGATAAAACGCGGTGTTAAGTTCTCACTCATATGGGTGGCCATATTGTCAATGCAAAATGCATGGGCAACTGATTATTTTATAAATAGTGCTGTTGGTAAGGATGAAAATGCAGGAACAACTATAGACAAGCCTTTCCGCTCTATTGATAAAGTAAATGAGCTCCTAATAAAACCAGGCGACAAAATTCTTTTTGCTGCAGGCCAGGTTTTTGCCGGCGAACTAAGGTTGATCGGTATTCAAGGCATACCCCATCAGCCGGTAATTGTAGGCAGCTATCAAGCAGGTTCAGGGAGTGCAAAGGCTGATCATTCCCCGTACTTTGGTATTAATGCAAAAAGCAAAGCCAATGGTATACTTATTCAGGATTGCAGTTATATTGTGGTAAAGCATGCCACTATAGAAGCAGATGGATATGAGGGCGAAAAATCTGGGGAAGAAAAAATGCGGGTTGGGGTAAAAGTTACTGCCTCACCGGGAAAAATATGCCGAAATATTCAACTTGACAGTTTGGAAATTAAGAATGTATATTTTGAGAATAAAGGATTTGAACGCGGCGCTGAAGAAGTGAAAACGGCCAACGGATCGCAGCGATATGGTTGGGGAATAAGGTTGATTGCAGACAACCCAACGGCACAGATTACCCAGGTAGATATTAGCCATTGCATTATTCGGGATGTGGACCACACCGGGATTAAACTTACAGGCACAAACAAAAACATTCATTGGGTAAGAATATTTGAAAACAATATTGCTTACACGGGAGGCCCCGGCATGCAAATGAGCGAAGTAAAAAACATTCATGTCCACCATAATACGGTTGATCATTCGGGCAGCAATAACGACAGCCGTAAATGGGGCAGGGGCAGCGGCTTATGGACATGGGGCGCATCGCAAGTGCTGATTGAACATAATAGCTTTACGCATGCCAACGGCCCCGGCGACTCGGCAGGTGCACATGTGGATTTTAATTGTGACCATGTGGTGCTGCAATACAATTTCAGCGGATGGAATTCGGGCGGGTTCTGCGAAATATTGGGGAATAATTACAACTGTGCTTACCGGTACAACATCAGCGTAAACGACGGCCACCGGATAAAAGGAGTGAACGGCGCTTTCCAGGAAGGGAAAATTTTTTGGCTGAGCGGCTATCAGGGAGATCAAAAGCCGAGGAAGGGACCGGTGAATAGTTATTTTTATAACAATACCATTTATGTGGATACAACTATTACTGCAAGAATTGCAATTGACGGCACATCAAAAGGTATTCTGATTGCCAATAATATATTTTGCATTATGGGCGCTGCCAAAATGGTGTTAGGCGATCAGAACAAAGCGGATAAGGGAAGCACAGGCCTTGATGGGCAGGTAATTTTCAACAATAACCTTTGGTATTCGAATGCTGCCTGGCCAACCGATGCGGTAATTAGAGATGCAAAGCCGAAAATGGGGGATCCTGAATTTAAAAATCCGGGTGGCTTTCGAATTGAAGATTATCTTCCTGGTAATATTGACCTGATTAAAGGCAAAGGCATTAAAATAGAACCACTTGCAGAAGATTTCCTTGGATTACTTCAGGGAATGAACCCGGGAAAGGATATTCTTGGAAAGCCCATTGGAGACAAACCGCATTTAGGTGCCATTGCGCCTGAATAATGCATAACAGCATAGTAATAGCGGCATAATTCTTTCATTCTTTCAATAAGGTTTCAAAAGCTGTGAAAAATGATACAAAGGTCATTTGAGAATATCAGAAAAAACAGGGTAATACAACTTGATTCCGATTTTGCCATTATCGGTGGCGGATTGGCAGGTGTTTGTTCCGCTATCACCGCAGCAAGATCGGGGCTAAAAGTGGCGCTGGTTCAGGACCGACCCGTGCTCGGCGGCAATGCATCAAGCGAAGTAAGGCTTTGGAGCCTGGGTGCTACATCTCACATGGGCAATAATAACCGCTGGAGCAGGGAAGGTGGTTTAATCAATGAGATTTTGCTGGAAAATTTAAAAAGAAACAAAGAAGGTAACCCGCTCATTTTCGATACCGTTTTACTGGAAAAAGTGTACGAGGAAAAAAACATAACACTGCTTTTAAATACAGTGATTTATGAAGTGGCAAAAAAAGATGATAGCACCATTGAAAGTGTTACCGGCTTTTGCAGTCAAAACAGCACCACTTATAATATTACGGCACCGTTGTTTTGTGATGCATCTGGTGATGGAATCGTTGGCTTTTTGTCAGGTGCATCTTTCAGAATGGGTGCGGAAGATGCATTGGAATTTGACGAAGGTTTCGCTCCAAATGTGGAAGATTACGGAAATTTATTAGGGCATTCCATGTATTTTTATACGAAAGAAATGAAGCGCCCCGTTTCGTATACCGCTCCTTCTTTTGCCATAAAAAATGCCGCAGAACTCCCGAGAATCAGGAACTATCAATCAGGCGATCATGGTTGTAAACTTTGGTGGGTAGAGTATGGCGGCAGATTGGATACCATACATGAATCGGAAAACATAAAATTTGAACTTTGGAAAGTGATTTATGGCATTTGGGACTACATAAAAAATAGTGGTAAATATCCTGAAGCTGATAATTTAACCCTCGAATGGGTGGGCACTATCCCCGGAAAGCGTGAAAGCAGGCGCTTTGAAGGCGACCACATGATTGCTCAAAAAGATATTGTGGAACAAAGGGATTACTACGACAGCGTAGCGCATGGCGGCTGGGCCATGGATC
>ERZ795056.1007-NODE-1007-length-33518-cov-7.625078_pt1 | contig 33518 bp, 26 predicted proteins | sample MGYA00375140_ERZ795056 | MGnify/ENA primary metagenome ERZ795056 (study PRJEB30185, sample SAMN05720227) | activated sludge metagenome | isolation source: Anaerobic digester | place: USA | collected 2015-03-09 ...
TAAACATAGTGTTTATCATTCAGATGTACTGAATTACTTAGTAATTCTCTTACCTCATTACAGGTTGTAATAAATATTACAGATTTTTATTATGTAATAAATATTACAACCTAGAGATAATATTAAGGTTAGAGATAAACTTAGAGTTTACCTCCTAGAGATAACCAACGTTCTAATACAGCTTGGAAAGATGTATTGTCTGGTATGAATACTGTTGGGTTAATTAGGAAATAAGTACTCTTAATTGTAAGTATTACATTGAGGTTTTCTAATTCTAGCTTACCTCTAACGTATTTGGCTCTCTCTGTAGATGTAAGTTGCTTAGGTTGAAGCCTAGCTATGTTAGTGTCTTTGTCTCTTAGTTTATCAAGAGTCCATATAAGCCAAGTAGCATTAGCGGATAGAGACATGAATATGTCTCTGCTGTCTTTAATGTTAGTACATACTTCTGCTCTATAATTAGATTGCACAGCATATCTCCCGAAGTTTGGTATATCTGGATTGTATTTATGAATTACTTTAGTGACTAGCTCTTGGTCACTGGTTATGTGCATAGATGTCATTGCTACAGCATTTAGACTAGCAAATAAGGGATTAGGCATGTATAATGATCCTATTACGAACTATTGAAGGTAGTTCAGTATAACAAAAACAGAGCAAATATGCTCTGTTTTTTTTTTAATACAGAGCAAATATGCTATGCAATATCCTCTGCAAGCCTTGGTACATATAGGTTCTCCTTATATATATATATATAGTAAAAACAAAAAGAACACTCTCTTTAATGCACTGTCAGAAAAGGTGTGAGATGTGTGAGCATTTAGAGGTGTGAGGTGTGAGATGCTTGAGATGATCTAGTTTTAGCGATGAAGTATTTGGTGTGAGCATTTAAAATACCCTAATAGCCGAAGCTACTAGGGTATTGGATTACAAGATATTTAAAGGGTCAAAGATAAAAGGTAAAGCAAAGATTAATGCCATAATGATTACTAACACTAATGTCGATGGGGAATTATCCATTACATGACTCCTATTTAAGTAAGGCTAAGAAAGGTATAGCTAAGACAATAGCTACAGCGAAACCAAATGCGTAATCTTGGTTATTAAAGATTTCTTTAAACTTATTCATTACAATTTTCCTTAAAGAACCAAGGTTATTAGCCTTGGTTCAGGTTGTGGTTATTTAGAGGATTCTAATGCTTCTTCTAAATCAGCCATAGACTGATTGAATAAGTCTAAGTTTTCTTGAGACTTAGCACACCACTTAGAGATGATTAAACGTTCTTCAGCTAATGCTTTAGCAGCGTTTTGTTTAACCATGATTTTGTGAGATGCTAAGTCAAGACGGTTATCTTCTTGGAGTTTAGCTTGCATATGACTAGCTTCAGCAGCTAATGTTTGCATTGATGTACCAATGGTATTAGCTACATCAGTGATAGCAGAAGCAGATGCAGTTACAACGGAGAACAAGGAACTCAATCCCATTTTGGCAGTTGCCATGATGTTATACCTCATTGAAAGTTAAAGAGAATGGTACACTTATTACCGTAGTACCCAACGTGGTAGGCTTATATGCCAAGCTACCATTGGTGGGATAATCCCAACACTAGCGGGAGCTAGATGAATTGAGGTGGGGTACCATGTTAGAACCAATTTGGTTTTGACGGGGGGGATGATTTTGGTGTGACGAGGTGTGAGGATAGAAGTACTACGCTAAGAAGTAACTATTAAATATTTCCCCAATAAAAATTAAAAAATATTTCTTCTAAATGAAACTTAAACTTATCTCTAACATTTACTAGATATAACTTTAACTATATACCGAGACTACCAATCCAAAAGATATGACTATAAACAGTAACGTTACTATTAATACTGTTTCTATTCTTGTTAACATAAAGTTATCTCTAAGAAATAAAAAAGCTATACCGAAGTATAGCTTAGTGTTAGATCACTACCAAGGTGAAGCGTGCAACTTGGAGGTATTTGATAGCTCTAACTGCAAGTGTTATTGATCCCCACTTACTTGCTTGGGTATCCAACCGTCTAATAGACAATATAGGTTTAAATCTTGATAAAGTAAATAGGTTATGTTTTACTAAACCAACCTAAACACTAACTGGAAATAATTATGAAAGAAATTACTGATGAGTATCTTTTATCTTTGGTTCAAAAAGAAGAATACGTGGTTATGGGGTGTAAGTTTCTAATATGTGGTTTAAACACTAAGAATGGTTTACTTGTATCAAGTGATCCTTTTTATGTTGGTTCAGGTAATTTTGATAAAGCCAAAGAGACAACCAAGAAAAATGCTATTAGTAAACTAAGAGTGTTAGAGGAGTATTTACTTAGAGATAAAATGAACCAAGTATCTAGTGTAGGTTGTTTCTTGGCTCAAACACAAAGAAGCTATTTAGATCTATCTGCACAGATACAGTTGTTATGTTCCTTCATTGGTAATGAGAAACATGATGATAAGTTTGATAAGTTGTCTCAAGTAGAAAGAGAATTAATTCTTGAACAACATGAATCTATGTATAGATTGAGTAAAATATTACTTAAACGTATTAATGTGAGTAAATAGAATGGCTGACCAATTTGAACCTTATGGTGATTTTGATTACATAGTTGCAGTTAGCGTAGAAGATGCTATTGCAAACTTTAAACAACACTTACGTATTAGCTATGATGAACGTCAGAAGCTTACTGAGGATCTTAGGGCTGGAATAAGTAATGTGGAGACTCGTAAGAAACAGATGGAAATTTTCCTTAAACGAAAAGAAGAAGCTGAACTTTTATTATTTAGAAGTATTGCAGATGAGCACTATTTGGAGCTAAGTAATGAAACCATTAAGGCTGTAAGGTTTGATGATAACCCTAGTCCTTGTAAGATGAGTGAATAACTATGACTCTTACATTACAACAGGTAGTTCATGCACTACCACCTAATTTGAAAAGTAATGTTACTCAGCAGTTAGTTGATAATATTAATAACTCTGTGTCTGATCCTATTATGGCTGAAGCTATAAAGGATAACTTTCTTAGTTATACTCAGGTATTAAGTGAGGGTAAGTTTAAGACTGAGGATTACCTTAGTGCTGTTATGTATGTTAGCTTTAAGCTAATGGGTATGACTAATCAGGATGCTTATGCTCGTACTTTCCCTGCTAGATATAGAACATTACTCAATAACGGAACCAGTGCTAAAGATATATCTTCTTATGTGTCTATGTACAATAAGGGTAGATTAGTTAATCTTATCTTGGAGAAATCTTTAATACCTACTTGGGTATTGAACCAGCATATTCATCAAAAAGCTATTAATGTTCAAGCTGATTTAATGTGTAATGCTAATTCTGAAATGGTGAGAATGCAGGCAGCTAATAGTATCTTGACTCATTTGACCAAACCAAAAGAAGTAGGTCCTCTTATTAATTTGGATCTAAGAGAAAATTCAGGTATTAATGAATTGAAAGCTACCCTTGCTCAATTAGCTCAACAACAAAGAGATATGATTAGTAATGGTACTACTACTAAACAGATTGCTGATCAAGGATTGGTGATTGATCATGATTAAACAAGATATTGATGCTTGGTTAGATCAGGTAGATTATAGGATATTAAACTCTTCTAAATATATTCCTTCTGAGTTTGCTCTTACCTTTATGAATTTTATTAAGCTAGTGAATGGTGGTGCTGGTGAATCTCATAAGACTCCACCTGTTCATTTAAAGATGCTTGATAAAGTAGTAAGTGGTAGAGATTACACAGCTAATCTTTGCTTTAGGGGCAGTGGCAAAACTACTTTGTTTATGGAGTACTTCTGTTTATTTGTGGGTATGTTTCATTATCTTCCTAATTTTGGTTCAGTAGATGGTTTGATTTATGTCTCTGACTCAATGGATAACGGGGTAAAGTCTGCAAGAAAGAATATTGAGTTTAGATATAATAACTCTGAATTTTGTCAGCAATGGATTCCTCATGCTACATTTACGGATAACTATATTGAATTTGGTAATAGAGAAAATCAGTTACTTGGTATTAAGATGTTTGGTGCTAAGACTGGTTTGAGGGGAACCAAGATATTTGGTAAACGCCCTAAGATTGCTATCCTTGATGATCTAGTAAGTGATGAGGATTCTAATAGTTTAGCTTCTATGGAGAAGATTAAAGATACTGTTTACAAGGGGGTGAACCATGCTTTAGACCCAACAAAAAGAAAAGTAATCTTTAATGGTACACCATTTAATAAGACAGATATTCTTGTTGAGGCAGTTGAATCTGGTGCTTGGGATGTAAACGTATGGCCTGTATGTGAACAGTTCCCATGTACTGAAGAAGAGTTTAGTGGAGCTTGGCCTGATAGATTTAGTTATGCGTACATTAAAGAACAATATGATATGGCTGAAAAGACAGGTAAGTTATCTGGGTTTTATCAAGAGTTAATGTTACGTCTAACTTCTGAAGAAGAGAGATTAGTTACTGATGCTGAGATTAATTGGTATCAAAGAAAAAAATTATTAGCTAACTTAGGTAACTTTAATTTTTATATCACAACTGATTTGGCTAACTCTGAAAAGAAGAAATCGGATAATTCCGTTATTTCAGTATGGGCTTATAACTCTAATGGTGATTGGTTTTGGGTAGATGGTATTTGTGAAAGACAAACAATGGATAAGAACATTAATGATCTTTTTCGTTTGGTTCAAATGTATAAACCACAGCAGGTAGGTATAGAAATTACTGGTCAGCAAGTAGCATTTATCAAATGGCTACAGGGTGAAATGATTAACAGAAATGTTTGGTTTAATTTTGCTTCTTCTGATACAAGTAATACTCCTGGTATTAGACCAATGACAAGTAAGCTGGCTAGATTTAATATTGTTGTTCCTTGGTTCAAAATGGGAAAAATGTTCTTTCCAGAAGAAATGAAACAAAGTAAGATAATAGGACAATTCATGCAAGAACTTCGATTAGCTACCTTTAGTGGATTAAAGGGCAAAGATGACTGTATTGATACTATTTCTATGTTAGGTTTTTTAAAACCCTGGAAACCTTCAGAAGCATTAACCCATTCTGTTGGTGATGATGGTATCTGGAGTTTGGACGATTCAAGTGATTATCCAAGCAATTTAGAATCTTACCTGGTATAAACTAAAATGAATTTACAAGAATTTTGTAAAAGATTAGCTAATGGAAGATTATCAAATACAAACCTAATAGAAGATAACAATGGTTTAACTATTAAGTTATCTCATAGAACTAAAGTTGTTGATGCTATTAATGAAGGTCTAATTAGACTTTACACCCGTTTTATTCTTAATCAAAAAGATGTAGTTATTTCTTTAAGAGATCATATTACGTCTTACAGACTAAACTCTTTATACTCTGAAACACTATATCCTCAAGATGGTGTAGAGATTCCTTATATCTTAGATTTGCCTGGTGAAGTATTTGTTAATGATGTTTTAAAGGTTCTATTTGTTTATGACAATGACGGGTGTGAGTTACCTCTAAATGATGTTACAAACTGCAAATCAGTATTCACTCCTAAGTATGATGTTGTACAAGTACCTGAACCAGTTACAGGTAAACTTATTAATGTTGTTTATCAATCTAAACATATCTTACTGAGTGTTGATGATCCGTTAGAAGAAATAGTATTACCTGAACCTTTATATGGTGCACTTGAGGCTTATGTTGCTCATTTACTTTTTGCTGATATTAATTCTGATGATGCTAAAGTAAAATCAGATAAACAACTTGCAAGGTTTGAGCAGATATGTGCTGAAGTAGCTTCAACTGATATTGCATCTTCTACAACCGTACAAACCAATATTAAATTTCAAAATAGAGGATGGATATAATGGTTGGATCAATTCGTACTTTACGTGGTGGTGAAGGCTCTAATATCGTTGATAAACGGATAGGAGATGCTTTCTGGATTGTTAATGAAGTCTATAAAAACTTAGCCTACCTTAAACAGCTATCTGAAAACATTGCTGAAACTGCTTCAGGATATGAAGGTTTTGTAGCAATTACAGATATTATCCCTACTAATATGGGTAATGTTGGAACCAAAGTAAGAACAGATGGTGATTATGTATTACAGTCCTGTGTTTCTTCTACACAAGAAGTAACTGTAAGTATTTTAGCAATTACAGGTAAAGATACATTTGAGCCTACAGTTCTAGTTAATAATACTACTGTCCCATTAACCAGAAATACTAATACAGACGTTTGGGTAGGTAGTGTTGATTTAGTTTTATCTGGTTCAAGTCCTTATACTATTACTGCTGTACACGGTGATGGTGCAACAGATACTGCTACAGTAACTTATGAAACTTCTCCTGTTATAGACTCTATGACTTTTTCAAGGGCTTACCCTAATGCTATTAATGGTCAAACAGAACACGCAGCAGGTCAAACATTAGATCTAACTATTACTTCTCCAACACTGTTTGATGCAGTAGAAGTAATTTACACAAATGGTTTAACAGCAACAACAGCTATTGCTATTACAGAAATTGATGATACCTTGACTCATACGTTGGAAGTCACTGTAGCTGATCAAGGTAGTTATGGTACTGGTGCTCCATTAATCTTACCTGCTAAAGCTCGTATTCGTAATCTTAATGGTACATGGAGTGAAGTATTCTCTAGTAGTGATTTTGGTGGTACTAACGGTACACATATTCTCGCTCTTAATAATACTCGTCCTGTTGTTACAGCAGGTGTTATTACATATCCAGCATCTCAATTTGCACTGAAGGGTACAGAACAGGCTACTGTTGCAGCTACTTATACGAATGTGGATTCTGTACTGTGGACTTCTGCTTCTCAATTGACTGTAAATGACCCAACAGTAATGGGTAATGTCGTAGTCAATAGATTAGCTGGTGGTTATAACATTGATACTACTAACCTAACTGTTACTGCACAGCGAGTAGCTAATGCTACAACTTCAACTACTAATGTTGTGGTATGGATTGCTGATACTAATCCTGTTATTACCAAGACTCTTCCTGCTGCTAGATTGCGTTCAGGTGTAGCCGCTCAGAACCATGTTATTACTCTTGGTTCAGATCAGAGATTAATCTCTATAGCTATGGGTGCTGGTACTATTACTGGTGATGCCGCAGGCACATTCTCTGGTTCATGGGCAACAGCTAATAATGGATTAACGAACACTCGTACTTTAGTTGTTGCTGACAGTGATCCAAAAGGTACAGCTACATTTACTGGTTTAAGTGCTATTAACTTAGCAGGTAAAGAAGTTACTACTGTGACCACTGATTTAGATTATGTCTTAGGTGGATTTGTTACCCGTACTGTTTCCTTTCCTTTGTGGGATGGTAGTGCTACTCGCATTGTGGATATTGGAACAGATGTGGTTGATGTAACTAAGCTAGTAGCGTTTAACGTAACTCGTAACCGTGCAACAACTTATCGTGCTACGGTGGGTGATGAGATAGATAAATTCACAATTATTAATGGTAATACGTTATATAACTGTGACTTAGAGAACGCATCTACCGCACTTACATCACCAGTACTTATCACTATTGAGGAGACTGTAGCATGACACAGCAATTTGAAAACTTCGTTAATGCTGCCTTAGATAAGTCATTAGCTTCTGATGTTACATTACCAACTGCTGACGATATTCCTGTATTCACTGGTATTGGTAGACAGGTTACTGGAAAGACTAAAGCAGAATTAGGGCTTGCTACATCAAGCCAATTAACAGATAAAGCTGATTTAGTTGATGGTTTAGTTCCTGCTAATCAATTACCAGGTTATGTTGATGATGTATTAGAGTATGCTAATTTAGCTTCATTTCCTTTACTTGGTGAAGCCAGTAAATTATACATTGCTATTGATACTAACCTTGTTTACCGTTGGAGTGGCTCTACTTATGCAGTGACTAGCTCTAGCTTGGCTTTAGGCGAAACATCAACCACAGCTTACTATGGTGACAAAGGCAAAACAGCTTATGACCACAGCCAAGCTACGGGCAACCCACATAATTTACCTTTAGCAAACACCAGCACAGACGGCTATCTTACAAGCACAGATTGGAATACGTTTAACGGTAAACTAGGATTAGCAGATGTGCGCTACGTGTTTTTAAATGACTCTACTACTTCACTAACTACATACACCGTCCCTGCAAGTGCCGTGACAGCAGTCGGGCGTACTATCATTGAGTTGAGCAATAACAGCTTAACGAGTATCACTATCAATGCCGCAACTGGCACAGGCAAATCTGTTGGTGATAGTGTAAATGTCAGTATTACAGGTGCTTACGCTGCTCAGGTATTGGTAGGCAGTGGGGCTACACTAGAAGGGGACTTAACTTTTAGTTATCAGCATCAAACAAAGACGCTGATTTACAAGGGTTCTAACAATTGGAAAATCGTGGGGTAGGTTATGTATCCGCTTGGCGTGTTAAAGAAAAAGCAGCTCAAAATACTAAAGCTGACTTTTACGGGTTCTATTGTAAATGAGGCTTCAACTGCGTCTAATACATTAATTTATTCAGATGGTACTGTCAGTCTTGCAGGTAACAAATTAAACTTGAACGGCTCGGCAGGTTGCTCTGTAAGAATAGGACAAAACGTTGGTAGTGATTGGTTTAATTTACAGCGCGATTTTGATTTGAAATTTGATTTAGTGATTACTTCAGGTACTGAAATTGGAGAAGTTTTAGCTTTTATAGATACTACTAATACCAGCACTTTTAAGTTGTTGTATGGCGGGGTATCTTATGGCTTTTCTGAGCTTCGACTTTGGCGTGGAGGCTCACCACTCCAAACATTCAGTTTAGTACCAGGCTACGGTGTAGTTCCTAAAAATACTGTATTGAATTGTGTTCTTGAATACAGAAAAACGTCAGCTAAATTATATATAAATAATGTGCTGGCTATTGATGCGCCAGCATTAACGCAGCCGATTAACGCTACTCGTGATTTTTGGCTAGGGGGGTATGGTGCAGAAGATACTTGTCTTGGTTCGCTTGATAATGTTGAGATGACTTTGCTTTAAATGATGTAGACAGATACCCGACTGATTTTACACCACCGATATAGTGGTTTGAGTTAAATGGAACTATGGACTATTTTGTATTTTCAACAGAGTAGTCAATAGTAGAATAGTAGACTCTACATTTAACCCAATAGCCTATTCCTATACTCTGTTAGAGCAAAGTGGCGAGTTCCCTGAAGCAACTTGGAATATTTAAATAATATTTCCCCTGTAGATAATCAGTTAGTACAATATAAACTGATTATCTATATAAACTTAACTTTAACTTATTGGTGGTGTTTATGTTGGTAGTCGGTAATGATAGTAATCATGTAGGGGAAATAACCTTGGCTACCATAAAAGCTGCACCACCTATAACAATAACTGGAATGATAATTTTTGGTTATACTGTTCAAGATTGGGTTTGTGTATTAACAGGTATTTGGGTAATTATTCAAATATATTTATCCCTATACGATCACTTTAAGAGTAAGCCTGTTTGTCCAATTTGTAAGAAAAAACACTAAATCGAGGTTTATATGTTAGCTAGTTTTATGAAGTTTGTTTCAGGTAAATGGTCTAACGTAAACGTTAGTGCATCTAATCCGTTGCCTGTTCAAAATGTATCAGCATCACCAGTCGATAGAAGCAGCACAATAACAGCAGGTGGTACGGCTCAAGTTGCTATGGCCGCATTATCAACTCGAAAGGCTTATTTCTTTCAAAATGTTTCAAGTGAAATTATGTGGGGAAGTTTTACGGGAACTGCTGCGCCGAATGCTGCTGGCTCATTCCCTATTCAGCCAAATGGCATTATTCGTTCAACCCAAGTCTGTGAAACAACTGCACTAAGTATTTACGGCGCAACAACAGGCAAAGTCTTTACAGCGTGGGAGATGTAAAATGGAGCTTTTAAATCCTTTAATATCTGAATATACATGGGCTAACAAGCCTTCTGTTGCTCCAAGCGGTCAAATTATTTGCGTCACAGATGTGGGTGAAAATGGCTCACTGTGGCGCGGTAATGGTACAAAATGGGTTCGACTGAATCCTATTAAGATTTTTTCTTTATCTGTACCAGTTTTGACTGCCTCAACTAGCGTTGTGACTTTAGCAACAATTACAATTCCTGCGGGATTAATGGGTGCAAACGGTAAACTAAAGATATATCCACTCTGGTCAACAACAAATAACGCTAACGTTAAAACATTGCGGGCGGCATTGGGCGGGTCAATTTGCACAACAATGACTTCGCAGAGTGTCCCTAATAATAGTGGGTTACTCATTATTAGAAACATTAACTCTGAGTCGGCTCAAAAATGTAGTAGCGGATTAGTTGCTGGTATTGGCTCATCGTTCGGCTCTATTGCGTCTACTACGATTGACACTACTGCGGCAACAACCATAACTATCACAGGACAGTTAGCTGCTGCTGGGGATACACTAACGTTAGAAGATTTATTTATTGAGGTGGTGTAATGAAAACTATTGCAGCTACAGTGGTAAATGACGTTATCACTCCGATTGAGCCAATGCCGTCCGATGCGAAGCTGATTGTGTTTAACGGCACTGAATACGTCATTTATGAAGTGGGTGATGAGTTACCTCTTGAGCCAGTGTATGACGAACAGCTATAAACTAGCCGAGCGCATTAATAGCGATGTTAATGCGTCAGTCACTTACAAAACAGATAAGCAAGTCGAAGCTCCTTACGGATGGGCTGATACGTACTGTCCATCACATAAAAATGAAATAATTTGATATTGTTCCATTAAGAGGTGGAAAACCAGTACGTAAGAAAAAACATTAAGAGGTATTTATGTTAGAAACTCTAATTGGCGCATTGTTTGGTGGTTTATTTCGTTTGGCTCCAGAAGTTTTAAAACTGTTAGATGTTAAGAATGAACGTGCTCATGAATTAAGTATGTTTGATAAACAAATCAAACTAGACACATTAAGAGCACAGGCTAATATTGAGAATAACAATACCAGTATAGAGATTGCTGATATTCAAGCAGTAATTGAGGCAACTAAAGCTCAAGGTACTGTTACAGGTATTAAGTGGGTGGATGGTTTAAATTCTAGTATTAGACCTATACTTGCTTTACAGTGGTTAATATTATTATGGCCTGCTGTTATTATTAGTGGAATCATTTCTGCTATTGGTTCAGGTGTTGATCCTTTGGTAGCAGTAAATACTATGTTTGGTGATGAAGAAAAAGCAATGGCTAGTAGTATTGCTTCATTTTGGTTAGTAGATCGTAGTTTACGTAAAATGGGTAAATAATATGTGGTCACTATTAAAAGAAATGGTAAAGAAATTTGAAGGGCGTAGATTAAAACCTTATCTATGCCCTGCTGGTATTGCTACCATTGCTGATGGTGCTACTACTTATCCAGATGGTAGAAAAGTAACATTAAAAGATAGACCTATTACTAATCAGGAAGCAGATGAGATATTAGAGTATAACTGTAATATTTATATTAAATCTGCTGGTAAACTTTCCCCTATACTTTGGTTAAGTGGGGAAGCTAAACATACTGCTATAGCAGATTTTTGTTTTAATCTCGGTTCAACAAGATATAAAGCCAGTACACTTAAAAAAAGAGTGGATGCAGAAGATTGGAATGGTGCAGCTATAGAGCTAAGTAAATGGGTTTACGGTGGTGGTAAAAAATTACCTGGACTTGTTTCTCGTAGAAAAGCTGAAGCATTACTATTACTACAAGATAACTAGGAGTTTATTATGCCTACAGATCCTTGGGATAATCCTACTAAAGTTTATCCAGTTGGTATTCACTCTAGTAGGGTACATAAACCTAATGATGTATATCCTGTTTATGTTAAGGGTGAGATTGAAGTACCTGGAAGAGAACCAGTAGAATTAGATCCTGATGGTGGACCAGATTTACCATTTGCTAGAGAATATCCAGCTTATCTAAATGAACATCTTATTGGTGTTCATGGTGATATGTTATTCTATGAGGATGAACCACATTGGCGTTTAAATCCAGCAGTCATTAGATCCTGAGTAATAATTTATGTACAACCAAGAAACTAAACCAGTAGTACAAGATAGTAAATTAACTACTTGGGGTAATGAACCACAATTACAATCTTTAAAGTGTGATTTTGATGCTTCTAAAACATCTCATGATGCACAGATACTTAAAATTAAAAAGTGGGTAGATTTACTAAAAGTACAAGGTACGGCTAAAATTGAAAAAGTTAAGGGAAGATCTTCTGTCCAACCTAAACTTATTCGTAGACAAGCTGAATGGAGATATTCTGCATTATCAGAACCATTCCTATCATCTAAAGAAATGTTTAAAGCTTCACCTGTAACTTTTGAAGATGGTGAATCAGCTAAACAGAATCAGTTAATATTAAACTGGCAATTTAGAACCAAAATAAATCGTATTAAGTTTATTGATGATTTTGTTAGATCTAATGTTGATGAAGGTACTTGTATTGTTCGTACAGGTTGGAAACGTAGTATTAAGATTATTCAGGTAGATGCACCTGTTTATTCTTATTATGCTGTTGGTTCTCAAGAAGAAGCTGATTTATTAAAACAAGCTATAGAACTTAAAGATACTAATCCAAATGAGTACAGTAATATTGATCCTTTGGTTCAAGCTGCTGTTGATTATTATTTGGAAACAGGACAACCAACAGTTGCTCAACAAACTGGTACTCAAAAAGTAGATAAAGAATTAATTATTGAGAATAGACCTACTGCTGATTTAATTAACCCTGAGAATTTTTATATAGATCCTTCTTGTGGTGGAGATATTGATAAAGCTTTATTTGCTATTGTTTCTTTTGAAACTAATCAAGCAGAGCTTTTAAAAGAAACTGATAGATACAAAAACTTAGATAAAGTTGATTGGGAAAACAATGGTCCATTAACTCAAACTGACCATGCTACTAGCACACCTATTGAATATAATTTTAAAGATGCAATGCGTAAAAAGGTAGTTGCTTATGAGTATTGGGGTTATTGGGATATTGAAGATGATGGAGTATTAGTACCTATTGTAGCTACTTGGATTGGTAGTACTCTTATCCGTATGGAAGAGAGTCCTATGCCTGATGAGAAATTGCCTTTTGTTATAACAAACTATTTACCAGTTAAAAGAGAATTATATGGTGAACCTGATGCAGAAATGCTTGAGGATAATCAAAAGATTCTTGGTGCTGTAACTAGAGGTATGATTGATTTATTAGGCAGATCTGCTAATGCTCAACAAGGCATGGCTAAAGGTATGTTGGATCCATTAAACAAACGTAGATTTGAGAATGGACAAGATTATGAATATAACCCTAATCAAAATCCTAATAATGGTTTAATTGATCATAAGTATCCTGAGATTCCACAATCAGCAATGCTAATGTTAAATTTACAGAACCAAGAAGCAGAAGCTCTTACTGGTGTTAAGAGTTTTAGCGGTGGTATATCTGGTGAATCTTACGGTCAAGTTGCTGCTGGTATTCGTGGTGTATTGGATGCAGCAAGTAAAAGAGAAATGGCTATATTAAGAAGATTAGCCAAAGGTATTACTGAAATTGGTAATAAGTTTATAGCAATGAACGCTGTATTCTTATCTGAAGAAGAAGTAATACGTGTAACTAATACCGAATTTATTACTGTTAAGCGTGAGGATCTTAAAGGTAATTTTGATTTAGAAGTCGATATATCTACTGCTGAAGTTGATGATGCTAAAGCTAAAGATTTAGGGTTTATGTTACAAACTATTGGACCTAATATTGACTCTCAAATTACTATGAAAATATTGGCAGAAATTGCTGAATTAAAACGTATGCCAGAGTTAGCTCATGATTTAAAATCTTGGAAACCAGAACCAGATCCAATTCAACAACAGTTAAGAGAATTAGAAGTTCAGAAAGCTCAAAAAGAAATTGAGAAACTGGATTCTGAAATTCAATACAATATGGCTAGAGCTAGAAGAGAAGGTGCTAATAGTGATAGTACAGATTTGGATACTATGCAACGAAGTGATGGTACTAAACACCAACAGGATATTGCTCAGAATAAGGCTCAAGCTAAAGCTAACCAAGAGTTAGAAATTACTAAAGCATTAACTAAACCAGTTAAACAAGGTGAAATTGGACCTAATATTGATGCAGCTATTGGATATAATCAATTAAGTAGTGTATTATCTGGTAATTAATAAAGTTAAACATAATATTAACTTTATTAATTGGTTCTAACTTTAACTTTAACTAAAGGACAAATCAGCCATGTCTGAAGTCTTAGCTTTACAGAAACAACGTGATGACGCTAAATTATTAATTGAACACGCTGAAATAGCTGTTCGATTATCTAATAATCCTGACTTTAAAAAACTTATTTTAAATGAGTTCTGTGTTAATGAATGTGCTCGTTATGCTCAATCTTCTGCTGATCCAGCATTAAATGAAAGTCAACGTGCAGATTGTTTAGCAATTGCACAAGCTGCTGGTCACTTACGAAGATTCTTATCAATTAAGATTCAAATGGGTAATCAGGCTGATCGTCAAATGGCTGATTTAGATCAAGCTATTTTAGAAGCTCAATCTGAGGATCACCAATAATGGAAAATACAGATGTTCTTGGAATGTCTGATGAGGACTTCCTTAAACTAAATGAACCTCCTACTGAAACTAAAAAAGAAGAGGATCCTTCTGTAGTTATTCCTGTTGAGGGATTAGTACCAGAAGTAAAAGTTTCTGATGTTGAAGAAGTTAGTACTGATCCAGTTGTTGTTGAAGAATCTGCTCCTGCTGTAGTAACAGAAGAACCAAATAAAGAAGTTACTACTTCAGTAGTTGATAATAGTAAGCCTGCTGAGGCTGTCCCTACTATTAACTTTGAGCAAGAATATAATCGTTTAATGGCTCCGTTTAAAGCAAACGGTAAAATGATTACATTGAACAGTCCTGAAGAGCTAATTCAATTGGCTCAAATGGGTGCTAATTACACTCGTAAAATGCAGGATATTCAGCCACATCGTAAAGTGTTACAGATGTTGGAAAATAACGGATTATTGGATGAGGGCAAACTTTCTTTTCTAATTGATTTAGATAAGAAGAACCCTGAAGCCATTAAAAAGTTAATTAAAGATACTGGTATGGATCCTTTGGATATTGATACCAGTGTTGAACCAGATTACAAAGAAGGCAATCACAGAATTAGTGATGAGGATGTAGCTTTCACTACTGTTTTGGAAGATATTAAATCCAGTCCAAACGGTATTGAAACTATTCAAGTTATTAATCAATGGGATCACGCTAGTAAAGATTTGTTATGGAAATCACCTGAGTTAATGTCAGTAATTCACAGTCAACGTGATAATGGTATTTATGACCGTATTACAACTGAAATTGACAGACGTAAAACGTTAGGTATTATTCCAGCTTCAGTGCCATTTATTAATGCTTACAAAGTTGTTGGTGATGAGTTAAATAGTCAAGGTAAGTTTAATGATTTAGTTAAACCAATACCTAACAGAAATACTCCTATTGCTACTAGAGTAGCTGCACCAAAACCAACTGTAACTAATAATAATCAGGCTAATGCAGCATCTACTACTCGCAGCGTTAAAACACCTGCAAAACCATTGGTTAATCCTCTTGCTATGAGTGATGAGGACTTTTTAAAACAATTCAGTAATCGTGTTTAAGGATACGTACTATGTTAAATTATAATGCACCTATTGATGGTGACAAATCTTCTATTGATGGTTCTGGTTCTGACCAGATGAATACTTACTTTTGGTTAAAGAAGGCTATTATTACTGCTATGAAAGAGCAGTATTTTTCTCCTTTAGCTTCTACCGTTAATATGCCTAAAAACTTTGGTAAAACTATCAAAGTGTATGAGTATGTTCCATTGTTAGATGATCGTAATGCTAACGATCAAGGTATTGATGCCAATGGTGCAACTATCGTTAATGGTAACTTATATGGTTCCAGCAAAGATGTAGGTACTATTACAGGTAAATTGCCTTTAGTTGGTGAGAATGGTGGTCGAGTAAACCGTGTTGGTTTCACTCGTTTAAGCCGTGAAGGTTCTATTCACAAGTTTGGTTTCTTTTATGAGTTTACTCAAGAGTCTATGGATTTTGATTCTGATGATGAAATGAAAGATCACTTAGCTCGTGAATTGATGAATGGTGCTGTCCAAATGACAGAAGCCGTTTTACAGAAGGATTTGTTAGCTGCTCCAGGTGTAGTTTTATACGCTGGTGCTGCAACCTCTGATGATGAGATTTCAGGTGAAGTAGTTGGTGCTGTTCCTGCCTCTATTTTAAGTTACCGTAACTTAATGCGTTTGGATCAGATCCTTACTGATAACCGTACACCAAAACAAACTAAAGTTATTACTGGTTCACGAATGATTGATACTAAAGTCATTCCTGCTGGTCGTATTGCTTATGTTGGTTCTGAGTTAGTACCTTTGTTGAAGGAAATGACTGATTTGTTCGGTAACAAAGCTTTCATTGAAGTTCAGCATTATGCTGATGCAGGTACAGTGTTAAATGGTGAGATTGGTTCTATTGATGCCTTCCGCTTTATTCAAGTTCCAGAAATGTTATCTTGGGCTGGTGCTGGTGCTGATGTAGATGATAATCCTGGTTATCGTTCTACTACTGTACTTGGTACTGACAAGTATGATGTGTTCCCAGTCTTAGTAATTGGTGATGACAGCTTTAACACTATTGGTTTCCAAACTGATGGTAAATCTGTTAAATTCAATGTTCTTACCAAAATGCCAGGTAATGCTACTGCTGACCGTAATGATCCTTATGGTGAAACTGGTTTCAGTTCTATTAAGTGGTACTATGGTATTCTTGTCAAACGTCCTGAACGTATTGGCTTGATTAAAACTGTTGCACCTATCTAACATTAGATACTTGAACCAAGAGAATAAATATTTCTCTTGGTTCAATTTTAAAAATTTTTTGGATGATTACCATGTCTAACATTGACCAAACCCAAGATGAAAATAAGTCTGAGGAAGTCACAGAGCTTTCTTTGTTAAAACAACGTGCTTCAATGATGGGTATTGTTTTTTCAAACAATATTGGTATTGAGAAGTTACGTGAACGTGTTAATGAAAAATTAGCTGAAGAAGTTGCTGAAGAAAATAGTATTAAGTCTGCTGAGAAAAAAGTAAAAGCTAAAACCCTTCGTCAGACTATTATGGAAGAAAATATGCGTATGATTAGATTACGCATTACTAATTTGGATCCAAAGAAAAAAGATCTTCCAGGTGAAATTATTACTGTAGCTAATGAATACTTAGGCACAGTACGTAAATTTGTGCCATTTGGTGAAGTAACAGAACAAGGTTATCATGTACCTTACTGTATTTATAAACTTTTAAAATCTCGTAAGTTTTTAAATATTCGTACTGTTAAAAATCCACAAGACCCATTGAAACCTATTATCCAACAAAGCTGGGTAAATGAATTTGCATTGGAAGAGTTACCACAACTTACTGCTGCAGAATTAGCTAAACTGGCTGCTATTCAATCTGCTAGCGGTGGTATAGATTAATAATTTATTTTGACTATTAATCTAGGCTCATCAATGTTTATTGATGAGCCCTTATTTTTTGAACCAAAGAGATAAATATTATGGCTACTAATGGTGCTGAGATTGTTGCTAGTGAGTTGATGGTAGCATTACTTACAGGTGAAGATGTAAGTATTCCTGCCATTGATTTCTCTGGTTCAGAATATTCTATTCCTGGTGATATTAATTCTGATGCTTATGATGTATTGGTAAGATTATCTGATTCTGATTTAACTACTGGTGCTATTAACGGTACTGGTGCATTTGATAAATTAATGGTTGGTGTTGCAGCACAACTACAAGGTGAATATGACGCTGGTAGAATTACTGGTGTTGAATACACTAAAGCTTATATAGCATTAACTGGTTCTGCTTTAAGTTCATCTTTACAATACTTATTAAGTAGAGATGCTGCTTACTGGCAAGCTGTACAAGCACAAGCTGCTTCTGTTACTGCAAGAGTACAACTAGCTACTGCTAAAATTCAAAATGCTGCTGCACAACTAGAAGCTATGAATGTTAGGGCAAACTACGCTTTAACTAAATTAAAATTAGCTTCAATGGATATTGAGTACGCAACTAGTAAATATAATCTTGATAACATACTGCCTGCTCAAAATGTGTTACTAGCTGATCAGCATAATCAAAACATTCAACAAATTTCTAATCTTGTTACCGAACAAGATAACATGATTAAACAGGGTACTTTGGTTGATAGTCAAAAACTTGGGCAAGATGGCCAAAATGCTACGTCTGCATATAATTTAGAAAATCTATTACCAGCTCAATTAGCTACAGCTAATGCTCAGAAGCTAAGTATTGATAAGGCCAACAGCATTTCTGACTACAATTTAGCTACCGTATTGCCAGCTCAGGTAGCAATGACTGATGCTCAGAAGATAGGACAAGATAAACAAAATGAAACAGCTATATATAATTTAGAAAATATACTACCAGTTCAATTAGCTACAACTAGTGCACAAAAAGTAGGTATTGATATAGCCAACGATACATCTACGTATAATCTTATTACAACACTACCTGCCCAAACAGCAATGATTAATGAGCAGAAATCTCAAGTAACACAGCAAATATCTAATTTGATGGTAGAAGCTCTAAATATACCTAAACAGGGTTTATTACTTGATTCTCAAAAACTATTACAGGACAAACAAATAGAAACTGTTACATATAATTTAACTAATTTATCACCCAAACAGGTAGATTTACTAACTAAACAGATAGAAACAGAGGAACAGAATACTATTTCTTTAACTAAAGAAAATAGTATTAAAACTTTTAATATCACCTATACCTTACCCAAACAAACTGAGATTTTAGAAGAACAACGTATAAGTCTATATAAGGATAATGCTGATAAATCTTTCAAGTTAGACTATCTAAATGCACAACAATTAGCTTTAGTAGCAGAACAAGTAGAAGCTCAACGTGGTCAAACTATGGATACTCGTAGGGATGGTACTACTCCTATTACTGGTTCTATTGGTAAACAAAATTCTCTATACGCTCAACAAATTGTTAGTTACCAAAAAGATTCTCAATTAAAAGCAGCTAAAGTATTTTCTGATGTTTGGATTACTTGTCGTAGTATTGATGAGGGTTTCCCCTTACCAGCACAATTTGATACTGCTGCTACTCAGGCGGCTATGCAAGCTATTATTACTGCTAATGGTTTAGGGTAATACTATGGGCTTTTTTGGTAATAAAAAGAAACATTACGTATCCTCTACTGTCTATAATTTAGCTGGTGATGAGGATAAACGTCCTAATTTTCTTAAAGCTACTGTTATTGGTGCTGTTATTGCTGGAAAAGATTCTCTTGCTCAGGCTATACAAGATGCTTACGCTACTGGACCTGGAACCAGGTTAAAAAGGTTTAATAACTGGGCTGAAAATCAAGGATATAATGGCTTAGTTGGTTCAGCTACTAGCACTTTTAATTCAGGTAATAATATTAATAATGCTTTACTTGCTTTAGAGATACCACCTGTATCTGGTGGTGTTATTGAAGTAAGAACTTCAGAAATTGATCCTGCTGATTACTCTTATTGGGCTGATCAGTATGTATTTTTAAATAATCCTAATAAGGCATCAACAGAATATCTATCCGATATGAACTTTGATACCAACACTATTACAATAACTTATGAGGATCTTACTACTGATAGTTTTGTACCCACTGATTTTGATATAAGAAGTAGGTATCTATATGCTTCTTACGTTGAATCTAATGTTGTGCCACCAGATCCAGTAATAGCAGGGTTAACTATTAATATTGGTTCAGGTGATCCATTCCCCAGTACAGTAGGTTATAACTTAGTAAGTAGTAGTAGTAATACTTACAATTACGATATAACTACTCAAGAATTTGTAACAATAACTTATTCAGATGGTAGACCATCTGAATATACGTCTACTACTACTTATACACCAGGCACTTACACTACATCGTCAGAGGTATGGGAAAAGACTGACTATATGGGATCGTTAGTAGGTACCGACTCTATTTACAGTATTAGATACATAATGCACCATGACGTAGGTACTAGTGTAGAACAGAGTGATAATACGGTCGTAACAACTGAAGTTATTCCTACCAATGTAACTAAAACTACTAGTACCCGAACCGTCATAACTACAGTAGAACCAGCTAAGAGTCACCGTACAGATACCCAAAGAGTTATTCATAAAACATGGAGTCCATTATCAATATTTATTTATAAGTTTGGTTCAGGTAATGCAGTTTTAGACAATATGTTTACAACAGATTCAGCAGGTGCTAATTATTACCCAATTGTTCCAATCAGGCTTAATAATGTATTCATATCAGATTACGCAGATACCACTCTGTATAAAGCAGCTAAAAAGGCTTTTAGAAAAGCTACAGCTAGTAAATTTGATGATGTTGAGACTACTATTAAGGACAATCCAAGTATAGGTGATATTGATTACGCTTACGCTGTTTTTGGTGTAAGTCTTAATGTAAAAGAACAATCATGCAGAAAGTATTTATATCGTTTTTTCAAAACTATATCAGAAGAACCAGGTCAGCTTACTCAGGGTAACTACAATACATTCTTAGACGAATGGGATGCCGCATCTGCGTCTATAACAGCTTGGAATACTTGGGTTAATAGACCACCTGGTACTAGATATGATTCTAATCCCGAACCAGTAGTTTTACCCTATCCTGTAAAACCAGTTAATAGAATGAATATTACTAATGGAGTTAATCCACAATTAAATTACCGTGTCGAGTTATCATGGAGTTTTTTATTTGAAGAAACTGGATCTGGTTTATTAAAACCTGATGCTAAAAATAATGAAATATGGTTAACAGCAGAGCCGCTTGATGATCTTGTACAGATTTTCAGAGCCAATGAAGATAACCCACCTTCTCCTGGGTTATTTGGTAAAGCTAAACTATTCTCTTGGAGAAGGGCTACTCATTACGTTGTTATAAATTGGCAAGTAGATTTAACAACTTGGAAAAAAATTACCATACACGATTTAACGTACAAAAATTTTATTTACGGTTCTATAGCTGTTATTTACACAGGCAAAGAAGCAGTAGAAAGTACTGAGGAATCTGGATTTATTATCCCCCTACATGAAGGTATATACAAAGGAATGGGTATAAAAGACAATACCCAAATGGCAACTGCTTGTTGTTTCCTTGTATTTAATTCTTACCTGGAGGTTAAAACTCCTTGGTATGCTACATTTGCTTTTAAAGTAATTCTTATTGTAGTAATTGTTATTATTACAATATTAAATCCTCCTGCTGGTGCTGCAGCAGCTAAAGCTGCTATGGCTACTGGTACATTTTTGGGTTTATCTGGAACAGCAGCTTTAATAGGTGGTTTTATTGTTAATTACGTAGCAGCAGCTATTGTTACTAACCTAATTATGAAAGCTGCTACTCATGTGTTTGGTGTTAAAATTGGCACTATTATTGGTACTATTGTTTCTATAGCTACTCTTCAGGTAGGTAATTCTTTATTGAGTGGGCAATCAATAGCAGCCAGTTTTAATAACATGATGAGTTCTGTAAATCTATTAAAACTAACTATACCTATTGGCAATGCTTATGCTAATTATCTCGGTTCAGTTACTAAGGATCTGCAAATACAATCACAAAAACTAAATGATGAATTTACTTCAAAATCTAAAGAAATTGAGGATAAATATAAAGAAATGTTTGGTGATGGTGCAATGCTATTTGACCCAAAACTGTTAACAGAACATAATGCAGTATTAGGTGAATCTCCTAGTGCATTTCTTGAAAGAACATTAATGACTGGTGGTGATATTGTAGACATGAGTTTAGATATGCTACATAATTTTGTTGATATAACTTTAAGCACAGAGCTTAAATAATAGAGGAATGTATTATGGGATACCCAAATATTGATAAAAAATCCATATATGATCTAAGTCAGTTTGGTATGCCTACTGATTTAAACCGTATGTCTATACCTGCCTATGGTCAATATAATGTTAATCCTAATCAGCAATATTTTACTGGTGGTATGGATGCTTCTAGTTTAGGTTTTGGTAACTTTGGTTCATTAGGTAACTCTTCTGACTATTTATCTGATTTTCAAATGAATCCCACATCTAATGAATCATTAGGTATGAATTTTTCACCTGATTTGGGTGGTATGCCTAACTGGGGTAATGACCCTACTGTTACTGGTTCCTACGGTGATGCACCTACATTTGATCCTAATCCTATAGGCAATCAACAAGGTGGTTCTGATCTTGGTTGGAATATGGGTACTTTAAATACTGGATTTAAAGGACTAGCTACATTAGGTAATTTGTGGGGTGCTTACCAAGGTAATAAAATAGCTAGAAAACAACTTGCTCTATCCACAGATGCTTATAACACTAATCTTACTAATCAGATTAAAAGTTATAATACACAGTTAGAAGATCGTATCAGAGGTAGATACTCTAGTGGTAATGCTGCTGGTCAAGCTGAAGCTACCAGACAGATTGAAGCTAATAAATTAGTACGTTAATAGGGGAATTGATATGGCTCGTTTAGCTTGGCAGAATGTTGATGCCCCTAACTTTACTCCTGCTATTCAAGGATTTGCTAATGTAACGTCATTACTTGATAAAGCTTTGGCCTCTACTCAAGGTAGTGTTGAAGATCAATTGAAATTACGTAAATATCAGGATGATGTTTTAAAAGCTAAGAATGATGCTAATAAGGTAGCTGCTGAAAGAGAAGTAGCTCTTAATGCAGCTAGGCTTAGAGATCCTGCCTCAATACAGCAAGCTTTAGCTGATGGTAGTATCTTTGGCTCTAATCGTGAAGATCTATCTCCTGAAGCTATTCAAACTACCTCTAATCAGGTTGCTTTACGTTTAACTGATGCTATGAATATAGACAAGGTAAACGCTCTTGAACCAGATAGAATAATTGCTAAATTGGGTGCTACTGCTCCTGATGCTGCAACTTATCAAGCATGGAGAAAAGATCCTATAGTATTTAATAATCCAGCTCTCAATGGTGCTTCTGCTGGTGCTTGGGAAAAATTTGGTAGTGCTGGAAAAGTCTTAGCTGAAAACTTAGGCACTATTCGTAAAGAAGGTGAAGCAGTTGATGCTTCTGCTGTTAATAAAAGAGTAGACTCTATTTTTGGTCTTGCTTTAGCTGGTGCTGGTAGTGAAACAGATATTAGAAACAATGCTTATGCTCTTGCAAAACAAGCTGGTTTTACAGGTCCAGAATTAACTGAGCTTACTAATAGACTTAAAACTTCTGATATTGCTTTTGCTGATCCAATAGCAGAAGCATCTACCGTAGGTACAACAGGTGGTAAAACTGGTTCTACCCCTGCTGGTAGTGCTATTGCTGGTGCTTTACCTAATATTGATACCAGTGGTATTAACAGTGGTCTTAATTCTGCTGTACTTCGTAATACTTATGGTAACAGACCATTGCCAGAAAATATTAATACTTTGGGTGATCTATTTGATAATAAAAAGAGTGAGTACTTTAGAGGTACCGATAAAGAATTACATACTCCAACTGGCCCATTGCAGATTGTTGCTGATACTTTTGCTAGTCATGGTCAAAAAGTTTATGGTAAAAATTGGAGAGAACAATCTCTAAATGATCCTAAAGTTCATTACGATATTGGTGAATCTATCTTTAAAGAGACAGGTGGTAATGTTGATAAATTAATCGGTCAATGGGATGCTTTAAAGAAATTACCTAGAAGTACTGTTGAAAAAATTGCTAAAGCTCCTTGGAGTGAAGCTGCTCCTATTATTGCTGCTGCTGAAAGTGGTAGTAATTCTGGTGCTGCTAGATCAATGAAACAGATAAGTAATCCAGACTATTCTAACTCACAAGTTTCTAATGTTACCAGTAGAGCAAGTAGAGCTATTGCTCAATTTAGTGCTGATCCAATAGTTTTAAATCATTCTGCACTGAGTAAGAGTACATTAACTGCTGACCAAGTAGCTTTAGATGGTGTTAAGACTTCTGTTGATTATGGTACGCTTAACAAAGATGAGATGGATCTTGCAGCTAGAAACATTAAACGTACTATCGAATATGTTCAGAAAAAAGCTGGTGGTAATATCTCACCTGAATTAGCTTTTGCAGTAGCTAAACAATCATTTGGTGATGAAAACTTTAGAATATTATGGCTCAATTCCGACCTTAATCTTAATACAACTAAGATGAATAAAATCATCAAAAGTTTAAATGATAAAGGTGGTATTCCAGATCAAGCAAATGAACTAACTAAGATGCAGGGAGTATTTTCTAAGCTTGAATCTGCTAATAATAATGTAGCTACACTACAACAAAATCTTATTGATGCTAAAAATAATAATGGTAATAACCCATACAGTGATGTTGTTAGTAAAGCCGAATCTGCTTTATCTAAAGCATTAGATATTAGAACCCAAATAGCACAGGAGATTGAAAAGAGTTCTGTATTTCAACCTAAAGAAAATGTGACTGTAGAGCAGGAATTAAGTAATAACAACACTATAAAAGGTGGTGGTGGTAGTGCAATTGGTGATGCTTTAGCTAAACAGAGACAATTAGATAAACAATCAAATACTACAAAGGATAATGCTACTACACCTCCTACTGTAAATAGTGCCAATAATTTTGTTAATTCCAGACAAGGTAATGTAAATAAAGCATTAGCAGAATCCCTATCAACAACTGATCCTTCTCAGGTTAAACCTGTGGCAGCACCTATCGCTATACCAGTTAAAGTAGATGGTAAATCTGGCACTGGTACTACTTTTGCTTTGGATAGTAAAACTGGTCAATCAATACCAGTTACTCCATTAAAATTGGATCCAAATGTTAAATACTTGAAACCTGTTACCGTTGTTAAGGCTGATAGATCTGGTGGGCAAAAAGGAGTAATTACTTACGTTGGTGATGGTGATGGGGCTAATATAGATGTAGGTGGTTCTACTATTAAATGCAGATTAGATACATTTGATGCTCCTGAAACTGGTGGAGCACCTAAAAAATGGCCTGATCAACCTTATAGTAGGGAAGCTGAAAATAAACTTAAAAGCTTAATTGCTAGTGGCGAAGTTACTGTTATTGTAAGTAAACCTGCTGATACAAGTAGTCCTCCATCTGGTAAAAACAATTATGGTAGATCACTTTGTAAAATTGAGGTACAAGGTAAAAATGTTGATCAAGAAATGTTGAGATCTGGTGCTGCTTGGTTACGTCTTGAATATGCTACAGATGAAAAACTGATAAACCTATTTAATACTGCTAAGGCTAATAAGGTAGGCTTATTTGCTGATCCAAATGCTGTTCCTCCTTGGGACTACAGAAAGAGTTTTAAATAACTTTTTACTTTGGTTCAAGATAAAAAATAAAGCCTTCTATTAAGAAGGCTTTATTTTATGGTAAAGTAATTCATTCTTAAAACATTTCTACTATCGGTGGTAATACCTCATGGATAATTTGGATCAATTACAAGCAAAGTTAGATAAAATTCTTAATCCATCTATGCCTGAGCCTGTTGCTGTTCCAGAAGTAAAAGCAGAACCAATTAATCCTATGTACTATCAGATTGCTGCTGGTATGGGTAATAATGACGGTGCTGCTTCAATGTCACCTGTGGAAAAGGATTTAAGAACACTTACACCTAATCAATTGATAGCTAAGTATGGTGAGGAAAATGCTAATTATATGTTGGGCAATTTAGCCAGAGCTTCTGGTGAATTACAACGTGGTAACTTAGCTGAACGTGATTGGGGTGAAACTGCTTGGGATAGTACAACTGGTATTGCTAATGCTTTTGTTGGTGGTTTAGGTGGTATTGCTGCTTATGGGGCAGGTAAAGTTAGTCCTGAAGCTGGTGTTGGTCTATCAAATGCAGTAGAAAGTTTACGTAGATATACTGAAGAAAATCAGTCTGATGCTTTAAATGCTCGTAGAAAAGTAGGTGCAATTAAAGATTCCCTTACTCAAAGGGATAGTGATGCTCAATATGATTTAGATATTAAAAATGGTGATTCTAAAACTGTAGCTGGATTAGCTCAATTTGGTAGAGATGTTGTTAATTCCTCTGTATTTGATGACTCAATGTTATTGGGTCAGGGTACTGCTGATGCTATTGGTTCATTCTTAACTGCTTATCCAGTAGCAGGTGCTATTAAAGGTGCAGCTAAACTATTAGTACCTAAAGCAACTGCAAGAGGTATTGGTTTATCTGGTGCTATGGATGCTGAATTAGGTAAATTGACTGTTAATAGAGCTTTATCTAATGCTGATAAATTAGTATGGCCTGCTGCTATTGGTACTTTAGAATCTGGTGGTACTTACCAACAAACTGTTGAAGATGCTATTAATACATTAAAACAACAAGGTAAAACTGTTGGTGATAAGATTGAACAAATTAATGATACTGGTCAACAAGCTGCTGACAGAATGTTTATACCTGCTGCTGGTTTAGGTACTATTACTCGTTTTGGTGAAAAACCATTCCATGTACCAAGCTTAAAACAAGCAGGTACTAATATCTTAGGTAGAGAAGCTCCTGAAGAAGCTGGTCAAGGTGCTGTAGGGACTATTTTAAGTAACCAAGCTATCCAAGATAAAATTGACCCTAATCGTAAAACTGGGCAAGGTGTTGCTGATGCTACAGTACAAGGTGCTGTTTATGGTTCATTAGCTGCTGGTACTGTACAAGCTCCAGGCATAGCTAAACAATCAGTTATTAGTGCTGCTAAAGCTACATTAGGTTACGTTGATAAACGTACTGCTTTAGCTGCTGAGAAAGCTGATGATGCTTCACCTGTAGGTACTAAAGCACTAAAAGAGAAAGCTTCTACTTTGGTTCCAAATGCTGAACCAGTAAAACAAACATTAGCTGCTGAATTAAGTGGTACTGACTTAACACCTGAAGAAAAAGATCAAGGTATTAAGTATGCTAATGATTTAGTTGATTCATTAAAGGTAAGTGTAGAAGATGAATTTGATGACACTATTCCTCCTGAGTTATCAGCTATTATTTCTGGTTCAGAACATCGTATTGATGCTATTCAACAATTAGCTAAAAAAGTTATTACAACTTCTGACCCAAATGAAAAATTATATACTGCTGGTACTTTGTATCAGTTGTTACAACCTATCTTAGATTTACAAACTAATCGTCCCAGTTCAGTAGATAATTTATCTCCTGAATCTCAAGCAGTATTAAAAGATTATGAGAGTCTAATTGCTAATGTAAATAATAGTCCTACTATTAAAAATGCAATGAAACAAATTCATGACATTATGGTATCTCAAGGTGCTACTGTTATATCCCCTGTAATGGAAGAAGAACTTGATACTCCTGCTGGTAAGCAGAAAGTACAGTCTATTATTACTGCTGCTAGTATTGCTCCAGATCAAGGTAATCTGGATGCTACTGAAAGTATTCTCAAACACGCTAAAGAAGGTAAGCTAAACCTTACACCTGAACAAACTACCACTTTAAATACTAGTGTAGCTTTGCTTCGTGCTCGTAAAGAATTAGAAGAAAAGAATAAACAATTCGGTCTTAATGCTGCTGATATTGTTTCTTCTGAAATCTTAACTGATCGTGGTGTTAAAGATAATAATGCTCGTTCTGCTACTCAATATACTCAAGAAATATTAAGTGCTGTACGTAGAGGTAATACTCTTGGTGCTACCCAATTACTTTATGATATGGGTTTATTTGTTAAGCACATGAGAAACAAGGTAGAGGCTATTAATAAGCATTACCTTAATGGTAATCCTAAAGCTGCTCCAGTTCCTTATGAGGCTTTACTTCCTACTACCCATCAATGGGTTGATTCTGCAACTAATCCTAAAGCTATACACAAAGGAGGCTTTGTTAATACTTTATCTCCTGGTTCCATTAAATTTGTTCAAGGTGTAGAGCTAGAACATAAGATTCTGGCTGATGTATTTAACTCATTAACTGAAGTATTTCCTGATTTGGGTATTGATAGAATTGAACCTTTACAACTAGAGAAAGGTATCTCTGGTGCTGTTCGTATAACTAATCAAGAACCAACTAAACCAGTTGTCAAAGAAGAACCAAAACCTAAAGTTATTGAGCCTGATGTTAAGGTTGTTGAGGCAAAGGTAGAAGATAAACCTACTGATAAACCTAACCCTAAGATTGGGGAAACTACTACAGAAGTTAAAGGCAAATTTACTATTACTAAGACAGTGGTATCAGATAATACTGTTCTATCTGCACATACAAATAATGAGGATGGTAAAGTAACTAAAAGTGAGTATGCGACTACTTACCCAGACATTTATAGTGATGAACTTGGTGACAAGTATACTTTAGTTATTTACAGAGACTCTGCAAATCCTTCTGTTATTACAGATGTAGAATCTTTTGATCCTAAAGATAAAAAGAACTCAATTGGTTCTTATGGTAAGCAGGGAAATCAAACAGATGAGAAGTTTATTACAACATTCACTGAGGAAAGTGATGTTACTCTTGAGTACACTAATAAGTTTGAAAAATCCTTACCTGTAGTAAAACCAAAGACACCTACTACTGCAACACCTAAGCAAACTACTCCTGTACAGTCTGTTGTACCCCCTTACTACACAGGTAAAATAACACCCGATAAAAATACAGTATTCGTATTTGGAAGTAATCCAGAAGGTAGACATGGAGCAGGTGCAGCCTTAATAGCAAAGAATCAGTTTGGAGCTAAGTATGGTCAAGGTGAGGGACTACAAGGTAATGCTTATGCTTTGCCTACAAAAGATTTAAGAGTTACAAAAGACAAAGGACTTAGATCTATACCTGGTACACAGATAACTGAGAGCATTAAAAAGTTGTATGTTGTAGCTAAACAGCATCCTGATAAAATGTTTAAGATAGCATTTACAAACACTACTGAAGCATCTCTGAATGGCTACACAGGTTTAGAGATGATTGAGATGTTTAATGCAGCAGGTGTTGCCCCTGCTAATATTATCTTTAGTGAGGAGTGGTTCAAAACAGGTAAGTTACTATCTACTAAAGTCACTCCCCCTGAACCAAAGAAAGCTAAGACTCCTGACCAATCACAAGTACTTACTGAATTAAATCTTAGTGCTAAACAGATTCAAGATGTTACTTCTGACTTAAAAAACCTTGTATCTTTTGAGACTGTTAATACTAATACAAACAGACAGACTGCACAGCTTGGTTCTGATTACACTTATTCAGGTAAGACTTATGAAGGTCAGCCTATACCTACGCATATTCAAACATGGGTGGATGCCGTTAATAAGGAACTAGGTACAGCGTACAATTCTGTATTGGTTCAGTACTATCCTGCGAATACTAAATCAGGTATTGGTTTCCACAAAGATAATGAGAAGGATCAGTTTGATACTAATCAGCCTGTAATTTCACTATCTATTGGTCAAACAATACCTTTTATTGTGCATGAAAAACTAAACACACCTGTTACTTTTAGCCTAAAGTCAGGAGATGTGTTTAAATTTAATGGTAATAAATTACATGGTATAGCAACTCAAAACCATACGGGTGAACGCTATAGCCTAACATTAAGACAGTTCCATATAGTTAAAGTACATAAGACTACTCCCCCTGTATCACCTGAAGCAGTTAAACAAGATAAAGCTACGATTACTAAAGAAGAAGTATCTAAACTTTCTGTTAAAGAGCTTAATTCTAAAATTAATGCTACTTTTAATAAGGCGGATATAATTATTCTAAACAATGAATTAATTAGTCGTGAGGTTGTATTAGAGGGTTATGACCAACCAGTATTAGAAGAAATCAAACCAGCTAAAGCGTTTGATCTTAATGATGGCCAAAAGAAAGCATTTGATAAAATTATGTCTTTCTTAGATGGTAGTGGTATTACATTTACTCTTACTGGTTCTGCTGGTACTGGTAAGACTACTCTTGTAAATACCATTATTTCTGCTCTTAAAAAATCAGGTAGTGTATACAGTAGTGTTGTACTTAGTGCTCCTACCCATCGTGCTAATGCTGTTACTAAGAGTAAGAATAAAGACCAAAAGGTTATGACCTTACATCAATTATTATCTTTGGCTCCAGAAGTGGACTTAGAGAATTTTGATGCTTCTAAAGTAAAATTTAATCAGATTGAAAAAGAGAGAGATCCATTCCCTAATAGTGGATTAATTATTATTGATGAATCATCAATGATTTCCGATGCTTTGTATGATTTCTTAATGGATAAAGTATCTGAATTTCCAGATGTTAAGATTTTATTCTTAGGTGATGCTGCTCAATTAAGACCAGTAACAAAGGATAATAAACCTTCATTACATGATTCTAAGGCACTTACTCAAACTGACGGTCAAGCTAATCTTACTAAAGTAGAGAGAGCTAAAAATCCTGAGTTATTGTCTGAATCTGTTTACGTAAGAGACGAGGATAATAAAAATGGGGGTAGGTTCAGCAATCAAAATAATATGAATAATTCTAATGGTGTTGCTTTCATTGATAGTGAAGCAGGATTCATTAATAGACTTATTCGTATGTTTAAGTCTCAAGAATTTGCTGATAATCGTTTATTGGTTAGAGCTGTTGCATATACCAATAAACGTGTAACTGAGATTAATTCTAAGGTTCGTGAATCTCTATATGGTAAAGATGCACCTGACTATGTAGTTGGTGATTTACTAATGGGGTATAACCGATTTGGTAAACAAGATGATAAAGGTAATTTACCTATTGCTAATGGTATTGACTATTTAGTTACTTCTGTTGGTTCAGAAAAAACTATTGATATTCTTGGTGTTCAGGTTAAGACAGTTCGTATTACTATTAAAGATGTTTATGGTCTTGGTGGTAGTAATACTCTTACTGTTATTCTTCCATCTAATGATGCTGCTATTTGGCAGGCTTTAGGTGAAAAATTTCAAAAATTATCTACTCAAGCTTATGCTGCTAAAAATAAATCTATCTTTGATAATGAGGCTAATAAGTATGTATTCCCTAGAGATCTTAAAGCTTTAGTTACTCCTAGAAATACTTCTATTAAGCCATTTGAAACCACACTGATTAAGCAAACCATTAACTATGGTTATGCTCATACCATCCATAAATCTCAAGGGGGTACTTATACCTATGTGTTTGTAGATGAACCAAGTATTCTGTCTACTAAGGATTTAGACACTCGTAAAAGATTACGTTATGTCGGTATGACTAGAGCAGAAAAAGGTGCTTATATTCTTACTACCTCTGAAATAACTGGTGAACCAATTACAGAAGCTAAGTTTCCAGTAGCTACTTCCGTTACCGATCTTAAAGATACTCCAGTAAAACAAGAGCCTATTCCTGTTGAACCAGTATTAGCTGAAGAAGTGCCTGTAAAACAGGAACAATCTACTGTTACTACTGAATTAGTTGAACCAACAAATAAAGTAGATCCAAAGACATTCACCAATCATTCTGGTGGTGCTAAAGGCTATGATGCTGAATGGGATATTATTGGTGCTGAGTTTGGGTTTATTAATAATAACCACTACTTATTACCTGTAGACGGTTCTGTTGCAGATCCAAGACTTAAAGCCAAAGGTGTTAAACCTGTAGATGCTACAAAGGATATTGGACAAGTAGCTGCTACTGGTCCAGCAATAGGTGAAGCTCAAATAGCTGTAACAAAAGCTGAAAGAGCTATGGGTAGAATAGAAAAAAATCACACCACAAGAAATACTAAGAAAATTAGAAACTATGCTCAAGTTAAAAATGCAGATGGTATTTTTGCTATTGGTTCCTTAATACCTAAAGGTGCAGATATTACTATTGCACTAGGTAAAGAAACTAGAGTTGCTTTAGTACCTCAAGTAAATGGTGGTACAAGTGTTGCAGTTCAGTTAAGTATTACAATGGGTAAACCTACTTACGTATTTAACCAAGTTGCTAATAGTACTTATGCAGAGGGATGGTATAAATGGAGTAAGGCTAAACAGGATTTTGTACCTGTAGATACACCTGTATTAACTAAAAACTTTGCTGGTATTGGTACTTCATCAAATACAACACCACAAGGTAAACAGGCTATTAGAGATGTTTATGCTAAAACTTTATCAGGTGCTACTACAACCAATGAAGAATTGTATAATGAGTTACCTGTAGGGGATACTATTATTGATGATTCTCCTATTGTTACAGGTAATAAAAATGCAGTTATAAAAATTAAACCTGATGTTGTAGCACCAAGTAAATTTTCTGAATTGGTTCAAGGTGCTGCTAATTTCTTTATTAACTCTTTCAAATTTAAAGGTAAAGAGACTACTCGTACTGATGATGTAGAGAGTCCTCTTCAATTTGTTCGTCAAACCTTAATAGACTTACCTTTATTTAGGGAGACTGTACCTAACAGTAAGTATGACCTAAATAGAGATGTTGCTAGGGCTTATAGAGAGTACCTAGGAACACATTATGATAATTTAAGTAATACTCTTAAAGCTAACTTGAACCTATTCTTTAGTGAGAAAAAACGTTTAGCTAGATTTGAAAAAGGTGATCCTTTAAATCGTTTTGAAGAAGGTAAAGTACTTAATATTACTGAACGTACAGACAAAGGTTATGAGTACAACCAACACTTATTAGAGTTAGCTACATTAGCTGGCTTACAGTGGTTCCTTACTGCTGGTCAAACTGAACGTAGGGTAGATATAGAAGATGTTGCACAATTACTTGGTATTACAGAAGATAAAATTACTGATGAATTAATGAACCAGTTCTTAAATACTTCTGATATGGGTCAATTGTCTCAAGGTCTTACTAATACTATTAAGAGTTTCTGGGGTATATCTGGTATCAGTACTGAGATGATGGCCTATACAGATGGTATCCCTGAAGCTATGGCAGCAGAGGTTATTAGGGCATTTACTGAACTTGAAATGATTACCTTAACTAAGGTCGATCATCCTACTAAACCTGGACAAGAAGTTAATCGTTATGAGGTTAATCGTTTTGATAATGATGCTCTATATAGTTTCCCTACTGCTATTCAGGAAGTAGTATTAGTTGAGTCTGAGGATGTTACTTACTTTGGTGATGACATTCCTCCTGTACCACAAACTCAATTAGGTAATCCTACAATTAAGCTATCTCGTAAGGAGAAGAAAGCTGTTGCTGCTGCTAATAAAACAGAGGTTAAAACTAATGTTTTACAAGCCAATATTATTATGTCTCTTACTCAAGATGCACTGAAGGTTATGTTTGGCGGTGGTATTGAAAATGAGCACATGAACAAAAATACTTTAGCTAGTATTCAAGGTGAAAATAAAACTATCCTTAATGCCTATCAAGCTATGGTTGATATGCTTAGTAGGGTTGATAACGTATCCAAAACTTTAGGTAAAGACGCTAGTGAAGTAGTT
>ERZ795056.1012-NODE-1012-length-33429-cov-8.175316_pt1 | contig 33429 bp, 24 predicted proteins | sample MGYA00375140_ERZ795056 | MGnify/ENA primary metagenome ERZ795056 (study PRJEB30185, sample SAMN05720227) | activated sludge metagenome | isolation source: Anaerobic digester | place: USA | collected 2015-03-09 ...
TTTAAGTTTACTTTTCCCTTAAAAACGGTCAACTTATTTCAGGCATTGACAGTATCTTGTAGTCAGTAGTATGTATTCGCTAACCACTAACTACTAACCACTAACCACTAACTTCCCTGCTGCCCCGGGTTTTTTGCTCTTTTTACTGATTCTACGGTCAAAAACTTGCCGGGCAAAATCCATTCCTTGCGGCCAAACGTAACAACATAAATTTATGAAGCAATACTCAATCATCGCTCTCATTATAAGCATTTTAATGGGAGGATCTTCATGTAAAAAAGAAACCGAATCCATACCCAGGAAGCAAACCATCATTGCCAAAAGCTGGAAGATGACCTCTTTCATTATGGTGGACACTACGGGTGCGGAAGAAGAAATGTTTACTGCTTTATTTCAACCCTGCCGCCAGGATAACCTTTATCAGTTTGCAGCAGATGGCTCTTATAAGCAAGACGAAGGTGCCACAAAATGCGATACCACAGATCAGCAAATCTATGAAACCGGAACCTGGACAATCAGCTCCGATGAATCGAAAATGACCCTGACTCCTTCAGGTGAAACGACTTCTGATTTGACTTTTGTTTCCTTTTCGGCCACTGAAGTGAAACTGAAAGGTGTGGATCCGATCTTTGGTCCAATCCGCATTACATTTAAAGCGCAGTAACGGACGGATTCTCAGAATTTTGAGACGTGCAAAATATCCGGCTGGTGCCAACGTTTTTGCCCAAATCAATTCTGTATGAATACCTCAAAAATATTGTTCACCATCTTGTCTGCCGGAATTGTATTTTCCTGCGGATCAGCAGATTACAAACGGGAAGTTGCATCGAATGAATCATCGCCTGCCGGTACTTTATTAAAAGAAGAGGTGGCAGTGGCTTCCGACAGCGTTTCTTCGTCCCTGACTTCCAAACTCAGTTTTGCCGGTTCAGGAAATGGGAATGCCGTACAGCAGGTTGACAAAACCCGTTTCCTCCGTTCAGCAGATCTGCGTTTTCGCGTTCAGGATGTCGTAAAAGGAACCGGTCAGATCGAGGATATAGTCCGGAATCAGGGTGGTTATGTGTCGTTTACAGATTTGAAAACGACCACAGAAGATGTGAGCTCCCATACCGTAAGCAAAGATTCGGTGCTGGAAGTCACCCGCTATAATGTGGCCAACCGGATGTCACTCCGGGTACCCAATGCCCGGCTCGACACAACATTGATGCAGATTGCCGGTATTGTTTCCTTTCTGGATCATCGTCTGATCCGTGCCGATGACGTGTCGATGCAAAAGGCAACTGCTGCCATCCGGATCAACCGATCTGCCAGGCAGCAGGATCGCATAGCCGGGGCACTCGACAAAAAAGGACGAAAACTCAGGGACATGGAAAATTCGGAAGAAGTGTTGGAAGGGAAGGAATCGGTGGAAGATGAATCCCGCCTGGCCATCATGGCGTTGAATGAGAAAATTGCATTCAGCACCATCGAAATCGACATGTATCAACCCACCATCACGGAAAAAATTCTGAAGGCTGGCCCTGTGTCCATTGACGAATTCGAACCCGGATTTTGGGAGAAAATGCAGGAGTCTCTGTCTTTTGGATGGCAAATAGTGCTTGCGTTTGTCCTGTTTCTGAGTCGTTTGTGGGCATTTGCTCTGCTTGCGATTGGCCTTTATCTGATTCTCCGGAAATACAAACCCAAAGTGGTCTGAGAGAACCTCACCAGCGAAATCAAATGCAACTCCGGGGTTGGAATATCCCGGAGTTTGGTTGAATTTTGAGGCACCCCTTCCTCTATGAAAATTCTCCACACAGCCGACTGGCACCTCGGCAAAAAGCTCAATGGTTTTTACCGGCATCCGGAACAGGTGCTTGTCCTCAATGAAATCTGCGAGCTCGCCGACGAACATTGCGTTGACCTCGTGCTCATTGCCGGCGATCTTTTCGACGGACCGAACCCATCCTCCGAATCCACCGAACTGTTTTACAAAACCCTCCGTCGTTTGTCGGCCGATGGAAAAAGGGCGGTGGTCGCCATAGCCGGAAACCACGACTCTCCGGACCGTATCGCCGCTCCTGAACCGTTGGCACTTGCCTGCGGAATCGTACTTTTGGGTTATCCCGATACCGTCGTCCCGCCATTTGAAACGGAAAATGGGATCCGTCTGCTGCAGAGCCAGCCCGGATTTCTGGAGCTGGCCCTTCCGGGAATTGGGTTTCCGGTCCGTCTGATTCTGACGCCGTTTGCCAATGAAGTCCGCCTGAAGAAATACCTGGGAAGCGAAGACAGCAGTCTGGAAATGCGGAATCTGCTTGCCGAATCATGGAAACAACTGGCCAGTGAAAAATGCGATGACAAGGGAGTGAATCTCTTAATGACACACCAGTATTTCATTCCGTCTTCCGGAGAAATTGAACCGGAGAGCGACGATGAACGAAGCATTGCCGGACTGGGTGGAACGGATGCCTTGCCGGTTGCCATTCTTCCGGACGGCATCCAGTATGTAGCGCTGGGGCATATTCATAAGTTTTGGAAAGTGGCCTCGAAGCCTTGTCCGGTGGTGTATTCATCCTCGCCCTTGTGTTACAGTCTCAATGAGGCAGGTCAGGAAAAGTTTGTTGTCATGCTCGAAGCAAAGCCGGCAACTGAAGTTGAATATCAGAAAATTGCACTGAAAGAAGGAAGGCCTGTCTTGCGGAAAACCTTTGACTCTGTGGACGAGGCCCTTGTCTGGCTGGATCAGAATCCGGATGCGTTGGTGGAACTGACACTGGTGTCGGATGAATTCCTGAAATCGGAGGATTCCCGGCGGATTCATGCTGCCCATGAAGGAATTCTGGACATCATTCCTCAAATGCGAAATCGTGCCTATTCAGTTGGAAATGAAACCACCGAACTGGCAGATCCTGAGCTGGATAAGATGATTTTGTTCACTTCCTTTTTTAAGCAAAAGAAAGGTCAGGAACCGTCCGACGAGCTGAAAAAACTGTTTCATGAGATCCTACATTCCTGATTCACTAAATCCTTCACAACCAAATCCGCACCACCGACCATGTTGCCCATCCGACTGACCATTCAGGGACTTTATTCTTACAAAACCCGCCAGGAAATAGACTTTTCCGAACTTACGCATCAACATTTATTCGGCATTTTCGGTGCAGTGGGAAGTGGAAAATCCTCCATTCTCGATGCTATTACGTTTGCTTTGTATGGCCAGATTGAACGGATTAATAAAACGGATGGACTGGCTGAAAATATCTTCAATCAGGCTTCCACTGATTTTCTGGTTGATTTTGAATTTGAAAGTGGTCCGGAAAAGAACCGGTATCGGTTTACGGTCAAAAATGGCCGGACCAAAAAAGGCGATCCCAAAACCTTCGAGCGATCTTCCTACAAACAACAAGCGGGATCTGAAATTTGGGAACCGATGGATCTGCCGAATTCGTCTTCTGTTTTTGGATTGACCTATGAAAATTTCCGTCGGACCATCATCATTCCACAAGGTCAGTTTTCTGATTTTCTACAGCTGACAGGAGGGGAGCGTACAAAGATGATGCTCGAACTGTTTCCAAGACTTGCTGAATTCGATGTGTCGGGAAAAGTGATGGCTCTTCAAACCGAAACCAAAACCCGGTTTGACGAAGTGCACGGCCGTTTGCTGGAAACCGGTTCCATAGAAAACCTGGATCCAACTGCACTGGAAGAAAAACTGGTGGAACTTGATACTCAATTGAAAACAGCCAAAGAGCAAAGTCAGCTTGCCGAATCTGAATTCCGGGTTTGGGAAGAACTGCGCCTCAATGAAGAGAAAAAGCAGAAAGCAACGCTGGAATTGAACCAGTTGGAATTGCAGAAAGAGTCGTTTGAAAGTAAAAAGCAGGACCTTCAACAACATGAATCCATAGTCCGGACCTTTGCTGCGGATCTCCGGATTCTGGACCAATCCCGTCTGGAGCTAAACGCAGCCCGTTCTGAAAAAGAGAAATCCGTTCAAACGCTGCAAGAGTCGCAAATTCACCACGATCAGATTCAAGGTCAATATGAAACCGCTAAAAATGAAGCAGTTCAGATTCCGGTTTGGGAAGAAGATGTAAGAGGACTTCTTCGGTTTTCGGAGATGAAAGCCTTGCAGAAAAGAACGAACGAACAAAAGGAATCGATCCAAAAGTTGACCGATAAGCTTGAGGGCGACAAGCAGCAAAAAAGCTCTTTTCAGGAGAAAATTACAGCCGGCCGTACGAAATCCGACTCGTTGGCGGATGGTTCTGACGAGCGTGCCCGCCTTGTGGAATTTGCCCAGATTCAGAAAGATACCGACCGTTTGAAAGGAGATCTGGAAGTCCATGAAAAGAAGAAAGCCGAAATACTCCAGGCACTCGATGAGGCCAAAGCGAGAAAAGATACCGTCCTTCAGCATGCGCTCATTTCCCGGATTCCCAATCTGGATCCGGAGTTGAAAATCGCGGCCCTGATCGATGTGGTTCGGGAAGAGTCGGACCGGCTACGATCCGGTGCGGAATCGATTCGCAGGCAGCAGGTGGAAGATGGCTCCAAACAAAAGCTGTTTGATTTTGCCAGCGGACTCACCGAGGGTGATGCCTGTCCGCTTTGTGGATCGGTTCACCATCCCAACATAGTGTCGGCCGAAGACCTGAGCCAACATCTGAACACGCTCAACGGGAAACTGTCCATAATCGAAAAGGAGGTTTCAGAACTGGAAATTCAGCTCCGGATTCTGGAAGGCGTGAAGACCGAAGCCGGGTTGTTGATGAAGGAGCTGACGGCGAAAACTACAGAGATTCAATCCGTTCAGGAACAGTGGGAGAGGAGCAGGGAACGGCTCGGCGGACATTCCCTGGCCGGACTTTCACCGGAGCAGGTGCAAAGCCGTTTGAATGAAATTGAGGTTCAGCAGAAGGAAATGGCTGGTATCCGGGAAACTCTCCGAAAACAGGAAACCGATCTTGCGACACTGGACAAACAGATTCAGAACCAGGAGAGAGAACGGCAGGAACTGCAGTTGGCTTTGTCGAAACTCGAAGGACAACTAGCCGAATTGTCACGGCAAGGTAATCCGGACGATGAAATCCGGTTTGCTTCGGTTGCCCAACCGGAAGTACGGATTAGGGAAATTGAAAACCAGATTGTCCTTGCAAAACAAACACTCGAAAAGGTTGAAATCGCCTGGCAGCAGGCCGTCAATCAACTGACGGATTCCAAAGCAAAGGCAAGCCTCCTCTCGAAACAGGTTGAGGAAAAGGAAAAAATGGTCGCCATTAACGAACAGGAATTTGTTAGCAAACTGACCGTAAACCAGCAGAAATCGGAAGCTGAGGTTCGGGCTGAAATATCCAGGAACCTCAATGTCGATTCCGTCCGCAAGGAAATCGATGCATTTTTTGAGCAGTTACAACAACTCCGCACAGTTCTGGACACCCTCGAAAAGCAGGGGAGTGGCAAGTCCTTCGATGCGGGTCTGCATGAGGCGGCCCGAACGAATCTCGAAACCGTCCGTACTCAGGTTTCGCAACTGGAACAGGACAGAGCCGTAACGCAAAAAGAGCTGGAAACCATTCGCTCCCAGCGGGAAAAGGCAGTGGAACTATTGGATCTGAAGGAGAAACTGGAAATCCGTCTGGCCAATCTGAAGGTGCTCTTTAATCTCTTTTACGGAAGTAAATTTGTGAACTATGCCTCATCGGTGTATCTGAGAAATGTGGTGGAAGTGGCCAATCAGCGATTTTTCCGCCTCACCAAACAGAAACTGCGGCTGGTTCTGGACGAGGACAATACCTTTTATGTGCAGGACTTTCTCAACAACGGCCACCAGCGTCTGGCCAAAACCCTGAGCGGGGGGCAGATTTTTCAGGCTTCGCTTTCTTTGGCCCTGGCCTTGTCTGACATCGTGAACAGCAAAAACAAGAGTGAACGGAATTTCTTTTTTCTGGATGAGGGATTCGGGACATTAGATAAAGAATCGTTGTCACTGGTGTTCGAAACCCTCCGTCAGCTCAGGACCGAAAACCGGATTGTGGGTGTGATTTCGCATGTGGAAGAAATGCAGTCCGAAATTGATGCCTGTCTCCGCATCCGGATGGATGAAGAACGAGGTTCAGTCATAGAAAGAAGGTTTTGACGATTGATTTCATCGTAAACTCAAGGCATGGGATTTTGCTCCAACCGGCAGTGGATTTAGCTTTCCGGAATGGCGATCTCTAACTGCAAAGAGGTTGATTTAGATGATGGTTGAAAAAGGAGGTAGGAACAGAATGTCCTCAATTGCCTTCAGGAAGCATTAAACCGTTCATATTGTCAGATTATACTTTTTTAATGCGACTTAAAACACGAATAATCAAGGATTTATTTGGATTCATTGATAATAACCATAGGAGAATTTTCGACATCCGTAAATCCGGCCTCATCTTGTCTTCGTATTTCAGAGTCGCAAAAAATCGACCTGATGTACCAATCAAGTTGTATGAACAGACCCCGTCAAAACGAAAATCTCCTCAGGGTAATTGAGGAACTGGAAGACTATGCGTTTCTGTTTATAGATGTGGATGGACAGGTTCAAACCTGGAATCCGGGGGCAGAGAAAATAAAGGGCTATCAGGAAAAAGAAATCATCGGGAAAAACTTCCGGTGCTTTTACACAAATGAAGATCTCCTCAATGGAAAGCCTGACAGACTACTGGAAGAAGCCCGAATCAACGGTCGGGCGCAGGATGAGGGCTGGAGAGTACGAAAGGATGGAACAACTTTTTGGGGAAGCATTACCATTATTGCTGTTCACGACGAACAAAGGAATCTGGTAGGCTACGGCAAGCTTACTCATGATCTCACCTCTGTAAAGCAGGCGGAGAAAATTATGCAGGAAAAGAACCGGGACCTGGAACAATTCAACTTCATGGCATCCCACGATCTTCAGGAACCTTTGCGCACTGTTGTCAATTTTGTGACCATCCTGAAAAATGAATACAGTGATAAACTTGATGAAGAAGGGCGGCATTTCCTTGACATTACCCTGCTTGCAACTGAACGAATGAAAGGCCTCATTCACTCGTTGCTCAGCTTTGCACAACTGGGATTCAATTCCCTGCCTGAAGAAATTGATGCCAATGTTTTGGTGATGAGCGCTATCCAAAACCTGGATGCACTTATTGTATCAAGTGAAACGGTGATTCAGATAGATCCCCTTCCAACCATTGTAGGATTCGAAACAGAGCTTCGGCATTTGTTCCAGAACCTCATACATAACGCTATTAAATTTCGGAAAAAAGGCAGTTCTGCATTTGTACACATAGGTTGCCAATTGTATTCAGATCATGTCGCATTCACCATATCCGACAACGGAATTGGGATTGAAGACAAGTACACCGAACGTATTTTTCAAATGTTTCAAAAGCTGCATGCCTCTCCGGATTCCGACGGATACGGAATTGGGCTGGCGTTCGCCAAAAAGATTGTGTCCTTGCACAAAGGAACCATAACGGTGCAGTCAACACCGGGAATCGGATCTTCATTTACCTTCACTTTATTCAACAATCCATTATGAATCATAAAATCCGAACCGTTCTCCTGATCGACGACAGCGATTTCGACAATCTGTTTCATGAACGGGTAATCCGTAAAAGTGAGCTGGTCGAAAATGTGATCATCAAAACATCAGGTATAGATGCCCTTGAATATCTGATTGAAAACCAGAGGCTCAACAGAACAAGTCCCGACATCATTTTTCTCGACATTAACATGCCCGGGATGAATGGATGGGAGTTTATTGAACAATACCAGAAACTGGAGGAAACTAGCAAGAGCAGAGTGGTCCTGGTTATGCTTACCACTTCGGAAAATCCCAAAGACCTTAGTAAAGCAAGGGAATATCCAGCCATTTCGGACTACAAAATCAAACCACTGTCAAAACCGGTACTGGAGGAAGTAATTAACCATTATTTTCCGGAGAAAGGTAAACTTTTATAAAACTTGACAAGAGATAGATGCCAATACATCATCTCATTTTTCTATTCTGTCAATCCGTTTTTTAAGGCACGATCTGCTATGGATTTCCTGTTTTAAAGGGAATCCCGTACCATTTAAAATCTTCGTATTTCACAAAAATCAAACGCTGGTTTTGAATTGGCCTGCTATTTCATGAAATTTGGGCGTTTCCATTCCCATATTGGATCGGAACAGCTGGCTGAAGCAAATGATTTTATCCGGGTGTTCCATCCGTGAATTCAGATTGTAGGCCAACACACCATGACAGTAAAAGAGCAGGAAGATGATCGGGTTTCGAACCCATTGACGAAATTTGTAGAAAGGGTTCTTGCCTATACCAAAGGAAAAAATCCGGAGAAAGTAAGCCGGTCAATTGACGAATCCCATTTCATCAGCCGCGATCTAAGCTGGCTACAATTCAATTTTCGGGTGCTGGATCAGGCTAAAAGCGACCAGCGGAATTTGTTTGAGAAACTGAAGTTTCTGGCCATCACCGCATCCAACTTTGATGAGTTTTTCATGATTCGGGTTGGATCTCTGTACAACTACCTTGACTTTGGCCGGGAGAGAATGGATTACTCCGGCCTTCGGGAGACTCAGTTCCGAAGCACGCTCCTCACTGAAAGTCAGGAGTTTTTCAATGCACAGAACAATCTCTTCAATCAGGATCTGAAACCACTTTTCAAACAGAATGGATTTGAAATTGGTGGAATTGATGACCTTACGGATGCAGAAAAGGAAAAGGTTTTTGACTATTTCAAACGGACGGTACATCCGATGCTCACACCGATGATGCTCGATGTGTACCATACCTTTCCGATCGTTCTCAACAAAACACTCACATTTGGGGTCATCACACGGATGGAGGACAATCCAAAAAATCCGCTCCGTCTGTCTTTTGTGCAGGTTCCCCAAAACCTATCCCGTTTTTATGAAATTCCCCGGGGAGAGCACCGGATTTTGCTGCCAATTGAGGAAATCATCCGCTGGCAGATGGATAAACTGTTCCGCAACATCGAGATCATCAGCGTGAACCTGTTCCGGATTCTGCGGAATGGCGATATTTCCATTGAAGAAAGTGATGATGTGGAATCAGATCTGGTGGATGAAGTAAAGCGCCAGCTCAGCTCACGGAAAACCGGCCGTGTGGTGAGGGTGGATGTGGAAAACAACTATTCTGCCTACATGATGAAGGTGCTCAAGGAGCGCTGGGATGTAGACAACGACAATATTTTTGTGACCAACAATCTGCTCGATTACACTTCTCTTTGGCAGATCATCAACAATCCGGATTTCAAAGACCGGACGCCCATCACGCCACAACAGGTTCCACCTTTGTTCTTTCCCAAAGAAGGACGGAACGTCGGCATTTTTGATATTCTCAAAAAGCAGGACATTCTGCTTCATCATCCGTTCAACTCTATGGAGCCTGTCCTCCGGATGCTGGAAGAAGCAGCGACCGATCCATACGTACTGTCCATTAAACTGACCATCTACCGTCTGGCGAAAAACAGCCGGATCATCGAAGCCTTGCTGAAAGCAGCAGAAAATGGAAAGTATGTATCGGTTCTGTTTGAGGTAAAAGCCCGTTTTGACGAGGAAAACAACATCCGCCAGGCACAACGCCTCCAGAAAGCTGGTTGCTTTGTAATTTACGGATTGGGTTCCTATAAAACGCACACCAAGCTATGTCTGATTGTACGGAAAGAAGAGGATAAGGTGACCCGCTTTGTTCACCTGGCCAGCGGGAACTACAATGAGGAGACATCGAAAATTTACACCGATATCGGGCTTTTGTCTTCGAAGGAAGTGTACGCCAACGATGTTTCAGAGTTTTTCAACGTAATCACCGGTCACAGCAAGCCCGATCATTACGAGTACCTGATTACCTCTCCGCGGGATATGCGCAACCAGCTGATTGCCATGATCCGTCAGGAAGCAGAAAATGCCAAAAACGGACTACCATCCGGCATTGTACTGAAAATCAATTCACTGGAAGACCAGAGCAGCATTGAAGAACTATACAAAGCCAGCCAGGCCGGAGTTCCGATCAAGCTGATCGTGCGAGGAATATGCTGTTTGCGTCCAGGACGGAAAGGCCTGAGTGAAAACATTACGGTGAAGTCCATCGTGGGAGATTTCCTCGAACATACCCGTCTTTATTATTTCAACAATGCCGGTTCACCAAAAGTGTACGGGGGCAGTGCAGATATGATGAACCGGTCGTTCGACAGAAGGCTTGAATCTCTCTTTCTTTTGATCGACGAAAATCTGATGCGGCAGGTCATCACCATTCTGCATTACAATCTGGCCGACAATGTCAACAGTTACGACATGACAGAAGACGGTTCCTATGTGAAGTACCAGATTCATGAAGGGGAAGAAGAAACTAATATCCACCGAATGTTTTATCAGTTCTCCGAGGACGAGCTCATCCGGGGCTGTCTTTTTTAAGGACGGAACCCAACCAATCCTGAATGGGAAGTCCAGTCAACACCATCTTCTATTTTTACACAAGGCAGGCTACTTTTATCGATAAAGACCTGGCCATGCTGCGGGAAAAGTTCCGGGTCATAACCTGTGCATTTCCGGACCCTGAAAAATGGAAGACGCCATTTTTGTTTTTGCAGCAGATCTTTTTCCTCATCCGACACATCGGTTCATGGAGGCAGGCTTCGGCTATGTGCCAGTTTGCCGGTTACCATAGTGCGATTCCGTCTTTATGGGCATGGATTACAGGACGCCCTTCCATAATAGTGGTGGGTGGAACCGATTGTGTATCGTTTCCTTCTTTAAAGTACGGTCATTTTCAGAATCGATTGCTGGCCTTTTTCACACGGTTGTCGTACCGTCTGGTAAAAACGGTGTCGGCGGTCCATTCTTCTTTGTTTCTGCGGGACAATCCATATGCGGGTGAAGCTGAGCGGAAGCAGGGAATTCTTCATTTTATGCCGGATGCGAAATTTGTGAAGAATGAAATCCCGAATGGATTTAACACCCAATGGTTTTGTCCGGAAGTGCCTTTTGAACGAAGGCCGCCTTTGAGTTTCATTAGCATTTCGGTGTCTCTCGATGATTCTATACGAGTAAGACTGAAAGGAATCGACACCGTCCTGGAACTGGCGAAGCGAATGCCGGATGCCCGTTTTACCCTGATTGGGACCCGACCGGTACCGCACATTATTGTACCATCCAATGTAGAACTGGTGCCCTATGTGGAGAATGCCCGGTTGAAAGAGTATTACAACCGGAACCGGTATTATCTGCAGCTTTCATTGTCGGAGGGATTTCCGAATGCCTTGTGCGAGGCCATGGCCTGTGGTTGCATTCCGGTTGTCTCTGCAGTAGCCAGTATGCCGGAGATTGCCGGAGAATGGGGTACGGTTCTTCCTGAAAGAAACCCGGATTTGCTGGAAGAAATCCTGAGGACCCGTCTGCAAAAAAGTGATTCGGAAGAAGCGGCAACATCAGCTCTTGTTTCGGAGTCGATTGCCAGGAGGTATTCCTGGGAAAGGAGAAAAACGGGATTATGGGATTTGATGGGTAATGTATCCTGAGATCAAGAAAAACGCCGCAATTCATCCAATTCCAGCACATAGACCTGCACCTTTTCGTCATCCCATTTTTTAGCTCCATCCAGGTGGAAACCCAGTCGCTCCAGCAAGCGGATTGACCGCTGGTTTTCTTCCAACGTTATGGCCATCAGATGAGTGTACTGTGAATTTGCCAGAATACTTTCCAATACCATTTTGGATGCTCTGAAGGCGATGTCTTTCCCTGCAAATTCGGGCAGCATGGCAAAGCCAAGATCTGGATGAGGGAGGTTTTCCCTCTGCAACAATGTGATGACACCCATCGGCTTACCGACCGTTTGATCGGTGATCACCTGATATCCATAGTCAGGATTGCTCATGATCCGGCGGATGTATTGCAGGGCATCGTCGTCGGAATGCACATTCCGGTCACCGATAAACCGGATCCATTCGGGTGTATTCACCAGTTTCCGGATAAAGCTGGCGTCAGATTCGACCAGGAGGCGCAATTGAATGGCGGGTTGACTCATGTGGTTCAGTCAGAATGGAGAAATTCAGTTGCTATATCCTATTTTTTTCTGTGGTGTTGCAACGGGAGTTTCACATTTTTGGGCCATCAACAGAAAGTTGTTCACCATTTTCTTTTATCGATGAAACCATCCGGCACACAGGACCAGCGAATTGCCACCATGACCTTTGCTTCGGTATATCCGCATTATGTAACGAAGGTTGAAAAAAAAGGCCGCACCAAAGCCGAACTTCACGAAGTGATTTTCTGGCTGACAGGATTTGACGAAACAAAACTAAATCAGCTGATCACCGAAAAGGCCACCTTCGAAACGTTTTTCCAGCAAGCAACCCTGCATCCTCATTCCGGACTGATCACCGGACTGATCTGCGGTTACCGGGTGGAAGAAATCGAAAATCCGTTGACACAGAAGGTACGATACCTCGATAAGCTCGTGGACGAGTTGGCCAAAGGCAAAAAGATGGAATCCATTTTACGGCAACCCAAGTCCTGAAACGCACAGTTTCAGGATCCGGGACCGGAACTTACCGATGAAGCACCAGCAATGGACGACGGAATTCTGACATCAATTCCAGTGTCTTGCTGCTGAGGAATATTTTATCGTACCAGTCCCGCTTTTCCGGAAACATCACAAGCCAGTCGGGAGAAGTCTTCCGCATATACACCACCAGTTGATCCACCAGCTTGGTTTCCGGCGGGGTATCAATTACATCAAGTTTGGTCTGAGTCTCCTTGTCTTCCACCAGCACGTGTCTGGCCTGGGCAATATAATTGTTGTCGAAGTGCGGATAACGCATATGCACCACAGAAACTGTGACCGCCAGGTTTTGGGTAAAGGCCTTCACCAGATGGAACTCCTTTTGAAAATGATGGAGAGATGAAGCATACGACACCTGTTCGACATCTTTAAAGCGGTATCCTTCGGGAATGGTGAGAACAGGAACTGAGGATACTTCGATTACACCAGCTGTAACGGAACCAAGAACCAGACGACTGAGTCCTGTTTTTCCGTGGGTTCCCATTACAATCAGACTGGCCTTTGACCGGGCTGCATGTTCCGCTATGGCGGTGATGGTACCCGCTTCCGTTGTCACAATTACTTCTGTTACAAGACCTTTATTCATGCCATTCATCGATTCCAGCAGTCTGGAAATGTCTTTTTCCAGATTTTGCTTCAGTTCGGAATTCAGGTTGTTCAGGTCGTCCATATAAAGGACAGGAACATCACCAGTGTAAATCTGTGGATTGTGGTGAAACAATACTATTTTCTCAGAATCAGCCTGTTTAGCCAAATGTATGGCATAGCGGAGGGCGTTGGTAGAATTGGCTGAAAGATCGGTTGGAACAAAGATGGTTTTCATTTTTTCTAGGGTGAAGGTTGACAGGAAAGTTTCGTTGTTATCTGACTTCATTTCATGATTTGAATCAGGAACATTTCCAATATACATCTATTCTTCCACAACAAGTCTGAACCCGTCGAATGTTCCCTGGCATAGTAAAGGAAGTATGTAAAATGATTTCTATTTTGGCCCGGATTTTGGACTTCAACCATGCTAATTTTATGAACTACCTGTACCAACGTTTTTACTTTTCTACCATCGCTCTGTTGATCTCTTTGACAGGGGTCTCTCAAACCACCAACCCATCCCCGTATTGTGACGGCAAGTTTGACGATGTAGACGGAACATTTCCTGTAAACGACCAGATCAAATCAGTTTCCATCGGATCACTGACCAATGCAAGCAACGCTCAGTACGCTGCTCCCCATTATGTGTTTTATACCAACCTGGCAGCACCATACCTTATCATCGGAAACTCTTACCAACTGAGTCTGAAGTTTTATGTGGCGGGCGGTGCGGGATATGGTGTCTGGATTGACTTCAACCGAAATTCCGTTTTTGATGCGAATGAAAAAGTGGCGGGATCAACTGCCAACGGTTGGCTCACCCTTGGCGACAACATTGCGGCAAATTCCACCATCACCATTCCGGCAACTGCACAGGCAGGGCTCACAAGGATGCGGGTTCGGATTGTGGAAGATGATATGTACACATCAGTGAATGGGGCCAATATTGCGGCATGTAATGCAGGTACTTCCGCAGAAGCCATTATGGACTGGGGTGAAACTGAGGATTATACATTGAATCTAGGTGCCGCAACCAACACTCCGGTTGTGAATTCGACGGCTGCTTCCACCATAACCACCACGACTGCAACACTCGGCGGAAGTGTGAATGCCAATGGAGGGGCTTCGTGCACAGTATCGTTTGAATATGGAACCACCACTGCGTACGGACAAACAAAAGTGGCCATTCCAGCAACTGTTACAGGCTCATCGCTAATAACAGTGACAGGCATAGTTACCGGTTTAACATCAGGAGCATTGTATCACTACCGAACCAAAGTCGTGGCTGGAAACCAAACTTATTACGGAGCCGACAAAACGTTCACAACTCTCATCATTATACCGGTTGTCAATACTACTTCCGCTGCCAGCATCACCACAGCATCCGCCACTCTCGGTGGCAGTGTAAATGCCAGTGGTGGAGCTTCCTGCACTGTTTCGTTTGAATACGGAACAACTACTGCGTATGGACAAACACAAGCAGCCATACCGGCCACTGTCGTAGGTTCAGCACTTAACACAGTGGCAGCTGGTGTTACCGGTTTAACATCGGGCACTTTGTATCACTACCGAACCAAAGTCGTGGCCGGAAACCAAACCTATTTTGGAACGGACAAAACTTTTACAACATTGAACTTCATCCCGACTGTGAGTTCGACCACCGCCACCTCTGTTACATCTTCAGAAGCTGTTCTAGGTGGAACCGTCAACGCCAATGGAGGCGCTTCCTGTGCTGTTACCTTTGAATTTGGCACCACCACCGCGTATGGACAATCAAAAATCGCCTCACCTGCTACTGTTACCGGGAATACCAATACAGCTGTGAGTGCTTTGGTGATCAGTCTTTTACCCAATACTACATATCATTACCGGACCAAAGTAGTGGCCGGAGGTCAAACCTATTATGGGTCAGACAAAACGTTCCTCACGTTGATTCCTGAGCCCATTGTGAATTCCACCACAGCTACGTCCATAACCGCCACCAGTGCTACTTTGGGTGGAAGTGTGAATGCGAATGGTGGTCTTTCCTGTATTGTTTCTTTTGAATTTGGAATGACAACAAGTTATGGCAATACAGCTACTTCTTCTCCCAATTCGGTTATCGGAGCTATCCTGATCAATGTGTCAGGTACGGCAAACGGACTCACTCCTGCTACTTTATACCATTACCGAACCAAAGTTGTCACCAATGGTCAGACATTCTACGGAGTTGATAAAACCTTCACCACTCAGATTGCGACCAGTGTCAATCCGGAAGAAAGCATTGGTGTGCTGTCCATTTTCCCAAATCCAGCACAGGACTTCCTTCAGGTAAACATTCCGGAACAGACCGGTGGATGCATACTATCAGTCTACTCGGTTTCAGGAAATGAGGTGCACCGATCTCATTGTTTGCCCGGATTGCAGCAGATTCGTGTCGCAGATTTGCCGGCCGGATTGTATCAGATCCGGATGTTTAATGGTAAAAAGATCATTGGAAAAGGGTCATTTATCCGATAACTATTGAATGAGCTTACCGGATGGAAATTCCGGGCTGGCTATTCCTTTCAGTCTCTTTCTGCCAGATCGTATCCATGATGGAAACAGCTCCTTTTTCACTTCACGAGATTTCTCTTCCCGCTGAGAAGCTGGAGGACAAAACTTTTCGTGAATTTTTCATGGAAGCAATGGCAGGGAAAATTGCCGCGTACAAGGAAATGTATGGACACAACGTTCTGGCATTTGACCGCTCGGATCTGTTCTCACGTCATTTCCTGGTTTGCCGGAATTCTAAAGCAGGTCCTGTTCCAGTGTCGGGGTTTCAGGTTTTTGAATCCGAAACCAGCGATACATTCGGTGCTGTTCTTCCCGGGTTGTCATCCAGCCGGTTTTCAAATGCCATTATGCATGAGAAATACATCGAAACTCAATTGCTGAAAGCGAAAAGCGAGGGCCTGTCTGTTCATTGGTATGGTGGATTTTTTAAGGTTCCAGGCGCCCTGAACCGGGATGAACTCATCCTAAACCGGGCATTAAACAGTTCCATGATCCTCGGCCATTTGAAACAGTCAAAGGCAATTTCCTTTTCCTTCGTGTCAATGAAAGCCAATATCTACCGGTATTACAACAGTCTGGGATTTGAGCTTTGTTCGTTTCTGCCACCGGAACCAATATCGCATCCAAACTATACCTCCGAATTGAAACTGATCCGGTTTGAGGAATTCAAAGAGGGCTCCTTTCAGGAATTTGAATTCAACAGGCAGGTTTGGGAGAATCGGATTCATTGGTAGTCAGAAAAAGTTACCAATTAAGGTTGCCCGGGAAGTGGGGGTATTTTTCAGTTCCGGAAGAAATGATCGCGTTCCGGTTTCTGATTGCGTGTATATTTGGACTTTCCATTCGCTCTGATGATAACATCGAAGGTTCCAACCTGTTTCCGGACGGTATCGCTCTGCTTCTGTCTGCTGGTATCGCTGAATTTGTCCGGTCCGGTAGCTGCACAATCAGGGTTCAGCCTTTCCCAGCTGGCTGAAAAGGAAGCCATATTGAACAGCAACCGTTTTGCCCCAGCACAGATTATGGCCGCAGCAAACGGCACCAATATCGATGTCCGGTATTATAGTTGTCACTGGCTGATCAACCCACAGAACGACTCCATCCGAGGGAAAGTGGCCATTGTGTTCACGCCCAAATCTTCAGCTGTGAGCAACTTTACCCTTGACATGGCCAGTAATCTGGTGGTAGAATCCGCCATTTTCAAAGGTGTTACCGTAACCACTTCAACAGGCGCCAATGCCACACTCAATGTCGACCTTGGGGCACAGTCATTACAGCCCGGCCAAACTGATAGTCTGGTTATCCGATATAAAGGAAGGCCCGTTTCTTCGGTTTTTGGATCTTATTCGCGGGTATTACATGATGGGGTTCCGGTGATTTATACTTTGTCTGAACCTTATGGAGCCAAAGACTGGTGGCCATGCAAACAAGCACTCAGCGACAAGGCTGATTCAGTGGATATCACAGTATACACTCCTTCCCCCAATTTTGCTGTTTCAAACGGCTTACTGAAAAGTCAGACTGAATCAAACGGTGTACGGACTTTCCGATGGAAACACAAATATCCTGTTGCTACCTATCTCATTGCCATTGCAGTGACCAACTTCACCCATTTCCGGTTGAAAGCAGTTTTGTCTTCGGGTGACACATTACCCATTGACAACTATTGCTATCCCGAACACCTGGCCAACTGGCAAGCCGGAATGCCCGCTATCACCGGTATTATGCAGGACTTTGATACTCTGTTTGCACCATACCCATTTGCCAGGGAGAAATACGGACATTGTGAATTTGCTTTCGGTGGTGGAATGGAGCACCAGACCATTTCGTTTATGCAAAACACGGATATTGGGCTTCAGGCTCATGAACTTGCTCATCACTGGTTTGGAAACAAAATAACCTGCCACAGCTGGCAGGACATCTGGCTGAACGAAGGATTTGCGACTTACATGGCCGCCATGGAATATGTGAAAGTTGGATTGTCAGACTGGCCGAGAGAAGGGCAGCAATGGATTAACCTCATCACCTCTGAGCCAGGAGGCTCTGTTTTTTGTACCGACACCACCGATCTCTACCGGATTTTCAGCGGCCGGCTTTCCTATGGTAAAGGAGCGATGCTTCTTCGTATGCTACATTGGAAACTGGGAGATCAGGCCTTCTGGAATGGAATCCGTAATTACATTCAAAGTCCGGAACTGGCTTACGGTTTTGTGAAAACACCCGACTTTATCACGAAAATGGAGCAGGCATCCGGCCAGAATCTGACCGAATTTTTCAACGACTGGTACAAAGGACAGGGATACCCGAACTATCAGGTGAATGCGACCTTGCTGACAGATCAAATAAAGTTTCAAATGTTTCAAACCAGTTCGCATCCATCGGTTTCATTTTTCGAAATGCCGGTGCCGGTTCGGGTGTATGGTGGCAGCCACGATACGCTCATTATCCTGAATCATCAGCAAAGCGGACAGGAATTCACCTTCCCATTGTCATTTGTGCCTGATAGCATCAAGGTTGACCCGGACAGGGAAATTCTGGCAAAGTCCTCGGTCGTATATGTTGTGACATCAGCAAAACCACTCATTTCTCATTCAACCATTTCCATTCAACCCAATCCGTTTTCAGAAAAGTTGGCGGTTGGGGGATTCCAGAAAAAGGGACAGATCGTAATTATGGATGCCATGGGCAAGGAAATTCAAACCATTGAACATGACCTATCTGCCGTTTCAGTTTCATTCCAACACCTGCCTTCTGGTTTGTATCTGATGCGTACAGAAAATGAAGATGGCCAGAAAACACACCGAATTTTGCATAAATAATCCTATCCGGACATTGGGATAATCCAATAGTTTCCGGCCAAAACCATCCATGTAAGAAATGATGTAAGGGTTACTCATTCTCATAATGTAGACACCTTACATTTACGACACGCCATAGCCTTGTGCCATAGCGTTGTCCAACTAACTCGCACTTTATTATTTCTGCCTATGAAAAAGCATACCCTCATTGCTTTGGGTTTACTCTTTCTCTCGCAGTGGGTTCAGGCACAGAATGCCGATTCTACATTGAGAAACCTTGCCAGCCAAAAGATGAAAGTCTTTGCAGGCTTGTTGCGTCAAATGGCAGCCACTGGTCTGGATATTTCAACCAAAAATAAGATAGAACGCACCATCGAAGCCGACTTTCTTGCGGACGGAGAAGTATACCTTTACAACGATCTCAATAACCAGTTTGGAGTAAATCCAAAACTGGGCGCTACACCATATTTTGCACAACTGAAGGCTTTGTATCCCAATGGGGCACATTTACAAAGTTCAGACTTCGAAAGCAGCGATATTTTTTTCAACGAAGCCAGGGATATGTATTACATCATTTTCCGGACACAACGCTCCTTTTCAGGGCTAAATGCTTTGGCAAAAAAGGAAGTGAACATCAATAAAGTGATTGATTATCAATTCATACTTACGGAAAAGGGGCAGCTCGTTCTGGATATTGCAGGAGGTTGGGAAGCGGAAGGACCTGTTAATACACCCCTTGGACTGGATCGTTCTCTGGCAGATTTTCCAGGTAAAAAGGTGAAGTATTCCGGCAATACAGTTCCGGAGGAATTTAAGATTGAAGAAGCTAAAAAATTGCTGACAGAAGCGACACGTCTGGTGCATCGGTATGAAGAACTTGAAGAAGTGAAGGCCGACAGAGAAGAAACCCCGGGTGAACGAAAACAACGAAAAGCGCAGGCCAAAGCTGAAAAGGCGAGACTTCAGCGGGAACTGAAAAAAGCAGAATCAGAGCGCAATTCCCTCACCACAAACCGGCTGAATATCCGCCTGGGATTTGGCTTTCATGTATGCGACAGTGTAGTCAATAATATGCCCGGACGAATCAGAAATTTCAAATACACCAATTGGATGGCGAAGGCTGATCTCCAGTACAAATTCACGGGAGTTGAGCGACTTCCGGACGGAAAGTGGCAGAAAGCACACACGGTTGGCTTGTTTATGAACTATGGAAAGCAAACCGGTTCCAACATCAATCATATGACCCGTGTTGTTCAAGACCAGCCATCACTCGATACAACGAAGCCGGCCAGAGGATTTTTTGAGGCTGAAATGGGAGTGATGCTTCGGGAAGAATTCCGGCTCAGCGGTGGAATGGGTTTTATGAATTACCACCTCCTTCAGGACGGAGTCGAACAAATGGGTTCCAAATCCTACTATTCATTCACCGCCGGGTTGTCGCCACGCTTGTTTTCCTTTCTGGAAATGGACTTCAATGTCACAGGCCTGCTGATCGATGGGGTGCTGAAACCCCGGGCGAATGTCAATATGGTTTTGCTGTTTAAGGCCCGCAAAAAGTAGTAAGGATACCGTCCTTAAATTTTTTTTGCCTGAATGCATTTCGTTCAGGTCTTTTGTGCCTTCCGGTCTGAGAGTATTTCAACCGGTTATTGAACAATCATTTTCGAAATATGTCACTCCCGGCAAGACAATTCATCTTTCTGTTTCTATTTCTATTTTCCATTTCATTTTCAACCAGGAGCCAATCGGCACTGTTGTATGAAATTTCAGGTCCGGGAATTAAGAAACCTTCTTATTTGTTTGGTACGATACATCTGATTTGTCCCGATGAGTTTTTTCTGAGCGACAGTGTTTTGAAGAGACTCGAGCTTTCAAAGAAACTGGTCCTCGAGCTGGATTTTGATGCCCCCGATCTGATGAACACCATGCGGGAACAAATCATGTTTCCGGAAGGAAAGAATTTGAATCAATACCTTTCAAAAGGAAAATCCGACACGTTGGATACCTGGCTCAAAGCAAATTTTCAGGTCGGAATTGCTGAACTGGGTAAGATGAAACCCGTGGGACTGATGAGCATGATGTATATGAAGCTGCTCAATTGTATGCCGGAATCCTACGAAGTGAAGCTTACCTCATTGGCAGCCAGCCAGAAAAAAGAGGTTCTTGGCCTTGAATCAGTGGAAGAACAAACGGGGTATTTTGACGAAATTCCAATGGCTGATCAGGCCACCATGCTGGTTGAAATGATTCAAAAAATCGAAGCTGGCAGAGATCAATTTGCCGAAATGATTGATCTGTATAAAAAGCAGGATTCAGAGGCACTACTTGAAATGACGAGAAAAAGTGAATTTGAAATGGAGGGGATTGAAAAGTTTCTTCTCCAAAAACGGAATGTGAATTGGATTCCCGTCATGAAGAAAATGGCTTCAGCCCAAACCTGCTTTTTTGCTGTCGGTGCTGCTCATTTGGGAGGCGAAAAAGGTCTGGTTAACCTCCTGAAAAAGGAAGGTTTGAAAGTGAAAGCGGTGAGGTGGTGAAGCATTTGTCTTCGAGGTGAAATGGATTCTGCCATCATCAGAACAATCAAGTACACTTTTCTACGTTTTCTGCCCCAGGCATCCATATTACTAAAGTAGTCCAGATGTATGAAAACAACTATACTGATCAGCGTTCTGGCATTTACACCATTGGCGATTCCAAACGTAAATCCCGCAGGTAAAACCGTTTCCGATCGCATTGTAATTCCTCAGGGATATGTTCGTATCAAAGAAACACCGGAAAATTTCGGAGGATTTCTTTCCCGACTGCCGGTCAAACCACACGGAAGCAGAGTACACTATTTCAATGGTTCGGAGAAAACCAGAGATGTGTATTGTGCCGTGCTGGACGTGCCGGTTGGGAAAAAAGATCTGCAACAATGCGCCGATGCAGTGATGAGACTAAGGGGGGAATTTCTCTACTCTCAGAAACGGTTTGAGGAAATTCATTTCAACTTTCTTTCCGATGGAAAACCCCGGTATTTCAACACGTTTGCCAAAGGGAAAACCGATTATCCAACCTTCATTCGATACATGGAATCCGTTTTTGTTTCAGCCAATACCCGTTCTTTATTCCATGAATTGCAGCCCGTTCCGAAAATTTCAGGTATGAAAGCCGGGGATGTATTTATTCAGAAGGGTAACCCTTTTGGTCATGCGGAAATAATACTCGACATGGCGGTGAACCCTGTGACCGGAAAGAAAATCTATCTCCTGGCTCAGAGTTATATGCCGGCTCAGGATATTCATATTCTCAAGAACCCGATGAATGAAAAACTGAGCCCCTGGTATGAACTGAATGAGGATAATATTCAGACACCGGAATGGACATTTTTACCAACCGATTTGCGACGATTCCGGGAATGAAAATACTCATTGGGTTCTGCACCTTTCTATTACTGGCAAATCTTCAGAAACAAGTCTCTTCTCTTCGGGAACAGTGTCGGGCTTTTCATGAGTTAAACACCCGTATCCGGGACAATCAGCTTGACAAAAAAACAGCTGCTCTACAACTGAAAAACTGGTGGAATTCCATGCAGGAATTCCTGCCTTCAAAACCAGAAAAACAATCGAAATGGCTTTTCCCGGTGAAAAGTTACAATCATACAGCCATAGGAGGTAAAAATGGAAACGGATACCGTCCGCAAGGCTACCGCTATCTGGATGGAAACCAGCATGGAGGTCATCCGGCACACGACATTTTCATTCAGGACCGGAATCAGGATTTAAAAGATGATCATACAGGATTGCCGGTTGCGGTGGTATCCATGTTCGAAGGCGTGGTGGTTGCGGTGGAGAAAGGTTGGGTGAGAAATTCAGAACTCAGAGGAGGGAATTATGTGATGATCTATCATCCGGAAGGTGGTCTCCTCTCCTATAATGCGCATCTGGACTCCGTCTTTGTACACATTGGTCAATCCGTCAATCCGGGCACGGAACTTGGTACCATCGGCAGGTCAGGAAAGAATGCTGCAAAAAAGCGAAGTCCAACTCATTTGCATCTGATGCTTCTTTCTTATGACCAAACAAAAGGACTGGTACCTGTAAATCCCTACCCGAAATGGTGACCAGATCATCTGATTATCCGTTCATTTTCATTCCGGTGCTTATTTCCAATTTTCACTTTCAATGAAAACCTTCCTCATTACCCTGATTGTTGGATTTTCATTTTTTGCATCTGAAAAAACCAACGCACAATCCCTTTCGCTTCCGGATTTTTTCAGTGAGGTCATCCGTATTCGCAAGGATCACATGATAACCAAATCAAGGGTGGAATCATGCGGAATAGACCTCAAACTACTGACAACCCTTCAAATCCAGAATCTCAAAAAACTGGCCGTCCTTCATTCTTTACTCAGTTCAGAAACGGCCCAAACCGGAAGCATAAATCCAGTCTGGGGAATGCCTTATTTCTGGCATTACACCAATCCCAATCCCAGGCATTCCATTGTTCTGATCGCAACCGGCCAGAAACTGAGCGAAGTAAAGCCGCCACCCGGATTTGAAAAATACCTAAATCTGGCTCAGCTCGATCGAAGTCCGGACTTATTCTGGTCCGATTTTGCAAGCGATAAGCCCCGCTACCACTACAATGGGCTGGCTGATTTTTACACCTTCGGCTGGTGCAGCGAAAGGGAAATGGCGTTCAAAGCGATCACTTCCATTATGGGATTCAACTGCACCATTGTCATATCGGGCAACCATGTCTGGTCGGTGGTGGAAATTGAAAAAGGCAGTGGTCGATGGATCCGTGCAGATCATACATTCAATGTGTTTTACCATTCCGCAAAACCACTGCCGCCGACTTCTTCTCTTGGAAAATGGTATAACACGAAGGCAAATTCAAAAAAGACACTTGCAAAAGTGCGGGGCATTCAGATTTCAAAGCTAAGGCTGAATGGTCTTTGATCCAGGTAAAGAACAGGTCGTCAAAACATTCCGAATCAAGCTATTTCAGGGTGGATGAAACCTCGTTGATTTTGTGATCCGCTCGTGAATCACGAACTTTGGACACATCCTCTCCGGAATCGTTTGAGGACAAGAGGTTTTACAATGGAAGAAAAGAAACAAATGACAGTATTTTTAATCGTTGGTCTCCTCATACTGGGATTGGCAGCAGGGTATTTCAGCGGGCTGGTTGGCATTGGTGGCGGAGTGATTATCGTACCAGCTTTGGTGCTGTTGTTTGGATTCAGCCAGCATATGGCTCAGGGCACCACTCTGGCTATGATGGTGCCACCCATCGGGATCCTCGCCGTTATGAACTACCACCAAAAAGGCCAGGTGGACCTGAAAACAGCTGCGATTCTTTGTCTTGGGTTCATTATAGGTGGTTATCTGGGTAGTAATATGTCTCTTTCACTTCCACAGGATACCCTCAAAAAGATCTTCGCCGGATTGCTGGTGGTGCTGGGTTTACGAATGTTTTTGAGTTAGGTCAGCTGTATCCGGGAAGGTACGTGAGGTCCTTACCTGGTATCCTGGTTCAACAGAAATCCATCGCTTGTGATGAAAAAAAAAGCGAAGCCATAATGACTTCGCTTTCTGTTGATGGTTGTTCGTATCTTAATAGGAACAGGTATTTCCGCTTGTATTGTTCTGATACGTCATAGACGTCGCTGTTACATCAGCCTGTGGATCCTGGCTTGTCTTCTTTGTGTATCCACATCCGGCACTGTTGGAAAGAGATACATTGGTCATCATCAGTTTGGATTCATAATCGATCACGACATTCCCTTTTGAGATACCGCTGGAAAGGTTGGTGCTGCCACCATCGCTGATGTTCGCATGGACGAAATTGTTGTTCACACTGTTTGTGCTCACAAATATCCCTTTCCAGTCACCTTTGGTTGAACTACTTCCCCGGATGGTTACTTTCTGAGTGGCATTTCCCAACATTTTCAGGAATCCTGTATCGTTTGAATTGTCGCCAACCACAATGCCAGAACCTGGCCCCATTACAAGTTCAACACCTGCTTCAAGAGTGAGGTTTCCGTTGGTACTGTAATAGCCAACAACCAGATTGTCAGTGTCATCCCAATAATAAGGCACTGCTTGTTTTTTCCATGTATGCGCACCTGGAAGGCCTTCGAAATTCTTCTGATACAATCCAATAAACTGCTTTCCATTGGAGGAAAAAGTGGACGTATTTCCCAGATCTTTGGCTACCTGGTCGAACATGTACATCGGATACTCTTTGTTGTTGGCAAAGCTGTTGCTGTCGAACTGGATTAAGGTAAGATCTGAAGTACTCAATTCAAACAGACCGTGGTTGGCCGAGTTGTTGATGGAACATCCCAGCATCGCAATCTGGCAGGTTCCGTAAAACTGGATGTTTGCTTTTCTGTCTTCAGCTCCGTCAAAACTGGCGGCACCTCCATCGGTGATGGTCACATAGTTAAGCTTGTTGAGTGGATTGTTGGAATCGTTGAATCGCATTCCCAGCCATCCACCTTTGGCTCCGGACTCAGATTTGAATATGATGGGATTGGCCTTTGTTCCGTTGGCAATCAACACACCTTTGGATCCCTCAAAATAGAGACCGGATCCGGCTTTAGCTACAATCACAGTGCCGGGTTCAACGGTAATTTTGGCTTCGACATTGACAATTTCCTCTATGTAATAATCCACAGATCCGCTTCCATTGACCAGGGTAATATCTGCGCTGATGGTTCCTTTCAGAGTAGTGCTTCCGGAAGGTGTCGGACTCGGGTTGTCACTATCGGAAGAAGAACAGGCCTGACCGAGAGCGGCCAGCAGGCCAAAGGCGATAACCTTTGAATAGCTTGTAAAAAGTTTCATGTATTTGAATTAAAGTGGCCTCAAACCTAATGAGGAATTTGGAGAACCGAAAAATACAGCAGATAAAATCCAGAATATCGAAGTCGCCTTTTTTTCCGGCTGCTGCATTTCGGTAAGTCTGCGCATCCGATACCAAACGCAGCCGGAAAATCAGAGAGTTTGCCGAAAGAATGGAATCCAGTGTTTCTTTTCCGGAACCAGAATGAAGCAGGCCTGAAGCTGTACCATCTGGACTCTCTGTCAGACGAGTTCCAAAACCAGGTCATCATGTTCGACCATTGCACCCTGTTTCAGATGGATGGACGAAATCACTCCATCTTTCAATGCAGTGACAACCGTTTCCATTTTCATAGCTTCAATCACGAACAACGGTGTTTTTGCTTTCACAGAATCACCTTCTTTCACCAGCAAAGCACTCAGTTTGCCCTGGAGGGGACTTCCCATGTGACCCGGTGAAACCGCTTTGGCGTTTGGAATCCGGGTCGGTTTAAACTTCTGGTCTTTGATCAGCACCTGACGCAGCTGGCCATTCAGTTCAAAAATCACATTGCGGTTTCCGTTTTCATCCACGCGACCACTGACCTCCAGCAACCGGATAATGAGATTTTTACCTGGTGAAATGGCGACGGTAATCTCTTCTCCTTCCTCCAATCCATAAAAAAATGACCGGGTAGGGAGCTTTTCTACCATTCCAAATTCACTGATGTGGGCATGGAATTCCTCGTACACTTTTTGGTACATCTGGTAGCTTAGGAAGTCGGTAAATTCTTTATCGGCTCCGAACCGTTTTGTGAATTCGTCATAAGCCTGGTTCAGATCAAGCGGAGCCAGGCCGGAATTGCTCCTTCCATTTAACGGTTGCCGGCCATTCAAAATGATCTTCTGCAGCTTTTCCGGAAAACCGGATTCTGGTGTACCAATTTCTCCACGGAAAAACCCGACAACCGATTCAGGAAAAGAGAGGCTTTCTCCTTTGGCATAAACATCTTCCTCTGTCAGGTTGCTGGTAGTGAGGAAAAGAGCAAAATCACCCACAATTTTTGAGCTGGGCGTTACTTTGACAATATCCCCAAACATTTTATTGGCCACCTGATAGTTCTTCTTGATTACCTCAAATCGGTCTTCCAGTCCCAATGCCCTTGCCTGTGGACGCAGGTTGCTGTATTGCCCGCCCGGAATTTCATGTTCAAATACCTGTGCAGTACCGGCTTTCAGGTCTGATTCGAATGGATAGTACAATTCACGGACGTCTTCCCAGTAATTGGAAAAGGTATTCAGACTACCCAGATCATACGGAAGATTTCGCTCATGATGCTGCATCATCGCCACCACCGAGTTGAAATTTGGTTGAGAGGTGAGCCCGGACAGGGAGGCCATGCACAAATCAATCACGTCCACACCCGCTTCAATGGCTTTCAGATACGTAGCAGATTGAATAGAAGACGTATCATGTGTGTGCAAATGGATGGGAATTGTCAATGTTTCCTTCAGTCTTCCGACCAGAATTTCGGCAGCCTGTGGTTTTAGAAGTCCGGCCATATCTTTAATGCCCAGAATGTGGGCACCGGCATCTTCAATCCTTCGGGCCAGATCCAGGTAATAGGAAAGCGAAAACTTTTGCCTGGCCGGATCCAGCATGTCGCCTGTGTAACAGATGGATGCTTCTGCAATTCCACCCGTCCGGTTACGGACAGCATCGATGCTCACTTTCATCTCCGCCAGGATGTTGAGGGAATCAAAAATGCGGAATACATCCACACCTGTTTCCCATGCTTTTTCAACAAACGATTCCACCAGGTTGTCGGGATACGCTTTGTACCCGACTGCATTGGAACCACGCAGCAACATTTGCAGGAGAATGTTGGGAGCTGCTTTCCGAAGCTGACGGAGCCTTTCCCACGGACATTCATGCAAAAACCGGAGCGCTACATCAAAGGTGGCACCTCCCCAGCATTCAAGTGAAAAAGTTTGAGGGTGCAGTCTGGCAAATCGCTCTGTGACAGCCACCATGTCATGGGTTCGCATTCGGGTGGCCAGCAGACTTTGATGGGCATCCCGCAGAGTAGTGTCGGTGTAAAGAATCGATTTCTGGGATTTTAACCACTTTGCCAGACCTTCCGGTCCCAGTTCTGTCAGTTTTTGTTTACTGCCATCCGGAATGGGTTTTGAAAAATCGGCATCTGGTAAAACCGGCGTCCGGAATACTTTTTTATGATCAGGATACGGGACTTCGGGATGACCATTCACCGACACATTGGCCAGATATCGAAGGAGTTTACCGGCCCGGTTCTGCGGAGTCGGGAAATTTAACAACTCCGGGTGGTTTTCGATGAAATTGACAGTGGCTTCCCCCCGCAGGAAAACCGGATTGGAGATTACATTTTCAAGGAATCCAATATTGGTTTTCACACCTCGGATTCTGAATTCCCTCAGGGCCCGGTTTAATCGCATGGAGGTTCCCTTGAGTGTCCTTCCGGAAGCCGATACCTTTACCAGGAGAGAATCAAAAAATGGCGAAATCCGCATGCCGGTGTAGGACGACCCTTCATCCAGCCGGATCCCAAAACCTGCCGCATTCCGGTAGGTGATGATGGTGCCAAAATCCGGTTTAAAGTTGTTTCCGGGATCCTCAGTTGTGATCCGGCACTGAATGGCAAATCCACGGACGGTTACGTCTTCCTGCCGGGTGATAAATATTTCAGGATCAGAAAGCCGGTGTCCTCTGGCAATGAGGATCTGGGAACGGACAATATCGATTTTTGTAATTTCCTCTGTGATGGTGTGCTCAACCTGAATGCGTGGATTCACTTCGATGAAGTAAATGTTCATTTCCTTGTCGACCAGAAATTCAATGGTGCCCACATTGTTGTAATTCACCTCCGTTGCAATCCGGAGCGCATACTGATAGAGTTTGTCTTTCACATCCTGGGGAAGCCTGGGTGCCGGAGCCACCTCCACAACTTTCTGGAACCGGCGCTGTACCGAACAATCTCTTTCATAGAGATGTATGATGTTGCCGTAGTTGTCTCCCATAATCTGAACCTCAATGTGTTTGGGGTTTTCGATGTACTTCTCCAGGAAAACGGTATCGTCGCCAAATGCCTTTTTTGCTTCACTTTTTGCTTCTGTAAATGATGCGATGAGGTTGCTTTCTTCCCTTACCACCCGCATTCCTCTGCCGCCACCGCCGGCTGCTGCTTTCACCATCACGGGAAACCCGATTCTCCGGGCTTCACTCAGGGCTGTTTCCGGATTGTTCAGATCAATACGGCTGTCTTCAATCAAGGGAATGCCGGCTTTTCTGGCCAAAATTTTTGCCGCCATTTTATCCCCCAGTTGCTCCATTACTTCGGGTTCCGGCCCGATGAAAATAATACCGGTTTCTTTGCAGCGACGGGCAAGCTCCACGTTTTCTGATAAGAAGCCATAACCCGGATGAATGGCATCGGCACCTGCTGCAAGTGCAGCGTTTATTATGGTCTCGACTTCAATGTACGGTTTAAGCGGCTCATCCTGCTTGCCAATCTGGTAAGCTTCGTCCGCTTTGTACCGATGCAAACTATACCGGTCTTCGTAGGTATACACAGCAATTGTCCGGATGCCAAGTTCCGATGCTGCCCGGCATATCCGAATGGCAATTTCCCCTCTGTTGGCAACAAAGAGTTTGTCAATTTTTTTCAATTTGGTATGGTATTAAATAAGGTAGGGTAAAGATAAAAAGGAAAGCACAAAGGGGCCTTCATTCTGATGTTTTGGTTTGATTAATTTTTACCCGTATTCGCCTTTATGATGAAATTGAAATGAACGAAAGGCCTGAATGTTTTCCCTTCAGAATTTAAATCTTGAAAACGGTGATTTGGGCAAACTTTTGTTTACCGCGAATTTATTATAGTGGACCTGGCATAATCCAATTATGAGGATATGATCTTCTGACAGAACTGGAAAATGAGTGTTTGGAAATCAACTTACTTCAAGTGGAAAACACAAAGTTTCTTCAGGTTAAAAGTGCTTTTCCAGAGTTTGGGACTATTCAGAAATGCCCGGATTTTGAGTTTTTATTCACTTGTGTGCCGTGGGAAGGTTTACTGAAAATGAGCTGCATGTTTGCGTAGCTTTTTCGATTAGAAGTGTGACAAAGGCTGGATTGCCTGATGATTCAACCGAAACCTGAAAGTATTTTGTGAGCCCTGCCAAAAGTGCCAGGGCTCACAAAATATTCGTTCTCAATTCTACTGTCGCTGAAACCGGGCCTGATAAGATTCTTCGCCAGCCTGAATCACAATTTGGTAAATACCGGATGAAAGAGACTGGATATCAATGAGCTGTTCGGAATCACCATTGAGTGTTTGAATTTGAACCAACCGGCCGTCCCGGGAATAAATCCTGGCAACAGCCTGGCTGCTGATGGTATGTGGGAACTGTAGCCGGACAACCGTTTCAGCGGGATTCGGAAACAACCGGAAATCCTGATTTTCGTCCAGACTAAGAACCGATACTGTGCTTCCATTGAGCTTCACATTGTCCACAAACAAGGCATTACCAAACCTCGAAACTGAGACCAGACGAAACAGGATTTTGTTACCTGCAAAGGAACTCAGATTGATGGTATCCGATTTCCAGTCAGTGTCGTTCGCCGGAGCAAATAGGGTGGATTGAGCTGGAACAGTAGCCAGTTGTGTTGAACTTTTGGCATATCCGGTAGGCACAAAACTGGTACCGCAATTCGTGGATACCTGAATGAACAGACTGTCGAGCCTGTTCGTTCTTGGTGCATAGGCCCGGTCGAATGTGAGCACCGCCGATGCCATTCCTGTGAGATCCACCAAAGGTGATTGAAGATAATCTTTTGACCCGTTCTGGTTGGTGGTGAAGTTGTCCATTTTAGCCGCCGTGGTAGTGAAACCGGTCGGTCCGACTATGGTTTGACTCCGTACCCAGGTAGCTGTGTACGCAGGATTGGTCAGTGCCCAGTTTGTTGGTGGAAAGGTCAGTGTCTGAAAGGTCTGGGTCAATGTCCCGTTAAAAAGTGCAGCCGTGTTGAATGACACAACGGAGCTGTCATTGTTGGCAAATGGGTCCGATGGCAAAGATGCAACGATGGTAAGCTTATAGGTTGTGGAAGGATTGAGAACCAGGTTCGTATTGAAAAAATACTCAATCGAATCACCTGGTGCCAGAGTTCCGGGTACCGACTCTGTTACAGGCGTCTGCGTATTGAGTTTGTACGTGACGCTCATCCCGGTAGCGGGTGAGGTGCCTTTGTTACGAAGACGGATGTTCACAGGAAAACTGCTGAATGACTGACAATTGTAGGTAAGCCCGGGCTTTGGTGAAATGGTTCTTGACAATTGAATATCATTCGCCAGAATACAGTTTAAAACCCCTGGTGTTTTTTGTTTGGCAAGAGCTCTGCGGCCTTTGTTTCCATTCGGGAAAATTGCCCCCACACTGTACCAAAGTGTTTGTGAAAAGTCATGCGGCAGGGTTATCTGCGTTCCGGTTGTGACGGCAACAGAATCCATATATTTTTCTCCCAGAAAATAAACCTGGTAAACGGTGGCTCCCGGGACGACATTCCAGGCCAGTGTCACAGAATCCTGACATGCCTTGGTGACACGCACATTTCCAGGTGGGTTGATGCTTGAAAATGTCTTATGACTCTTGTCGGTTTGAGTACCTCTGGACAGACGGACCAGTCCCCGGCCTGTAATAAATGTGGAAGGAACATTCCAGCTGGCCTGTCTTGCGGTTGCAATAGGGTTTGAAATGGTGGTCCAGGTCTGACCGCTGTCTGCCGAATATTCAAGACGGAAAGGAGTGGTAGAAGCAGGGGCATCCCAACGGATTACTTCGGCCTGGCTTGGTGAAAAATCTTCACCCCCGATCGGATAGGTCAGGGCAATGGTGCTGTCTTCCAGTTGGTACGTCACATAAAACCGCTGAGGTCCATCCGGAACAGAGGCGCCCGAAATACGAACCTGATAATTTCCTGCAACCGGAGAACTGAGGCTTACCTGTTCCATATTGTTCAGGCTGTCTTTCCCGAAACCAGCAGCTGTGTTTAGTAAAGAGGCAACCGGAGTGGAGTTTAGTTTCCATGGAAGAAGAATGCTTCCATCCGGACGGCGAACCTCAAGATCAAGGTTGTTCACCAGATTGATGGTCGAGTTGGTAAGTCCAGCCGGGTCGGCCCAATAGAGCATTACTTTCATCTGACGGGTTCCTTCCGGAATATTGAGGGTAAAGCTGGCTGAGTCTCCATCTTCCAGAGAATCAGTGAAATACTGACTCTTTTGGATGGTCTGAAGTGCTCTCCTTGCGTTCACACGACCCCAGCCATACACAAAGTCAGGACCGGTTTTTCCCAGATCATCTGCTGTGTTCAGGAGTATTCCTTTAATGAGGGCACCATCCGGATTTTCCTGCTGCTTGATTTCTCGCCATGCCTGGTAGATCTGGGCAGTAACGCCGGCAAGACCCGGGCAGGCGGCACTGGTTCCACCTCCGACTGAATAGGTATAATTCTCGTCAGTTGACATTTGGCCAAGTCCATTGGCACAAATATCCGGTTTGATCCGGCCATCCGGAGCAGGCCCCCGGCTGCTGGTCGGATCGATGTTTCCGTTGGCATCGATGTTACCTGTGGCGATGGTGTTTTTGCCATTTTTGTACCCTCCGGTGATGTTTCCCCATCCGGTTCCGGCTCCATACTGGCAATCTGCAGTCCCGTTGTTTCCTGCTGAAAAGACAAACGTCAGTGGAGTGTTGTTTTTTAATTTATCGTCACCGTCTGCTGAACTGCTGTTGTACTGGTTGCAACCCTGTGAATAGCTGGTGGAAGTGATAACCGTCTTCAGAAGGGAAAGATTAATGATGGCATTGTTGATTTGAGGATATGACCCAATGTCGAACAAATAGAGATTGGATCCTGTCGCCATGCCTTTATAACGGGGATCAATGTTGGCCGCTCCGATGCAAATTCCTGTCGTCATATCGCCATGGGTTCCTTCGTTGCTTTGGGTCAGACTGGTCAGCCGGCCTTTGAAATCGATATGCGGGCCCACATGACCATCGTCTGCAAGGGCAATCGAAACACCGGAACCGTCGTATTTGAGACCACCACTGTAACTGGTGTTGATGGCATTACTGCGGTGTAGACTCCTTCCTTTGGTATCATCAGGAACCGGAATGCCGGGTTCTATTTCAATGTGCCGGACAAAAGGTTTCTGAACCAGACCGGCCACTTTAGAATAGGTCGTTTTCAGCAACCGGGTATTCTTTTGTGTGCCGTAGGGTGATGAAATCCCAAACTGGCTGAGCTCCCTTTCAATCCGGGCAATTGAAACCGAGGAATAATATTCCACAACCAGTTCCATTGGCTCATCCGCAATCCACTGATTTGCCTTAATTCCAGCCGAGAGGGGCTGGCTAAGTTTGTTTTCTTCTGAAAGAGTAATGATATGTGTCGCCTGAAAAGTTGCCAGCTTTTCTTTGGCAAAGGCCGCCGGGATAGACAGCAGGTAGGATTGGTATGGAATATATCCTTCAAGCACAATTCCTTCTGCCTTAAGTTGTTTTTTGCGGATGGTGTTCAGATTCTTTGAGAAGCGCACCAAACGGATATACCGTCCTTCAATGGTGTCGGCAACGGGTTGCTGCCGGAATTCAGCTGGTGTCTGCACCTGAGATTGTAATATGGAAGGGCGGAGCCTGATTTCCTGATGAAGGACTGGTTGACTGGCAGTTTGCGCCTGAATGAAGCCTGTCAAAAGGAAAAGGCCCAGACAAAAGGTTTGGTGGTAGAGTTTCACAGATTCAGTTTGTTGTTCGGGGTAAAAATACCAAACTTATTGAGTTGAAAAAACGAAGGGTTGTATGGACCGTCTGATCTTCTTATCAAAGGAAATTGCACACGCACAGGGATTCGCTTATTTCAGGAAGTGGAGTATAGAGTAAAGGGAGAAGAACCGATATGAAAAAATGTGTGTTTTATAGGCCATAGATCAGTTGAACTGAAAAATTCCAGGGTCTGTCCATACTTGTGTTCTCATGGCATGATGTAAGAGCGAAACAAGTATCAAATCAA